>Ga0272441_10007623_pt1 | contig 17520 bp, 14 predicted proteins | sample SSMProp6N_FD_193582 | JGI IMG/M metagenome (GOLD analysis project Ga0272441, IMG submission 193582) | Marine sediment archaeal communities from Little Sippewissett salt marsh, Falmouth, MA, United States - SSM-Prop-6N | ecosystem: Environmental > Aquatic > Marine > Wetlands > Sediment ...
AAAGGTAACGGTAGTGGTTCCGGCATTTATAAGAGTATAGATGGCGGTAGTAACTGGACCAAGATAAGTGGTGGGAATAGTGGATTCCCCTCTGGTGAAAATGTTGGGCGTATTGGATTAACAGTTTATGATGAAAATACCGTGTATGCAGTCCTCGACAGTCAGTTTCGAAGAACAAAAAAGGAAATTGATCCTGAAGAATCCGGCGGACTAACTAAAGATGATTTTAAGTCCATGACTGTCGACACTTTTCTAAAACTGGATAATAAAGAACTTGATAAGTACCTAAAAAGAAATGGGTTTCAGGAAAAATACAAGGCTGAAAATGTAAAACAGCTTATTCAAAGCGGCACTGCTAAACCTCAGGATCTTGCCCGCTATCTTGAAACTTCCAATTCTTCACTATTTGATACCCCTGTTGTCGGTGCTGAGGTATATAGAAGTGAAGATGGAGGACTAACCTGGAATAAAAGAAATGAAGAATATATTGATGATCTTTTTTACAGCTATGGGTATTATTTTGCGCAGATCAGAGTAGATGCCACTGATAAAAATAAAATTTATTTGGGAGGTGTACCCATTATAAAGTCTGATGATGGTGGTAAAACCTTCACTTCAATTAATGGGGATAATGTGCATGCAGACCATCACGCTTTATGGGTAAATCCTAAAAAACCAGGACATCTAATTAATGGAAATGATGGTGGAGTAAATATCTCATATGATGACGGAGCTAACTGGATTAAAAATAATACCCCGTCCGTAGGCCAATTCTACGCGATTAATATTGACTATGAGAAACCTTATAATGTCTATGGCGGGCTTCAGGATAATGGGGTATGGAGGGGCGCCCACAATTCTGTTGAGAATAACAAATGGCAACAGGTTGGACAATACCCGTGGAAAATGATTCTTGGAGGAGATGGGATGCAGGTTCAGGTAGACAAAAGAAATTCAAATATTGTTTATACCGGATTTCAGTTTGGTAATTATTATCGCCTTGCTTTAAATGAAGATAAAACCACTAGCATACGGCCCAAACATGATTTAGGTGAGCAAGCCTACCGCTTTAATTGGCAAACGCCAATATTGCTCTCTGCACATAATCAGGATATTCTATACCTGGGGAGCAACAAACTTCACCGTTCACTTAATCAGGGGAAGGACTGGGAAGTAATTTCTGACGATCTTACGCAGGGAGGAAAAAAAGGAAATGTAGCATATGGTACTCTAACAACTATAAGTGAATCTCCCTTAAAATTTGGTTTGATTTATACAGGCAGTGATGACGGGCTCGTTCATCTTTCAAAAAACGGTGGCGGCAACTGGAATTTGATATCAGGTGAGCTTCCGAAAAATCTCTGGGTCAGCAGGGTCGCAGCCTCCAAACATAAAAAAGAACGGATATACGTCACCCTTAATGGATACCGCATGGATGATTTTACGCCCTATGTTTATGTGAGCAATGACTGCGGTAATTCGTGGAAAAATATTGCTTCCAGTATTCCTGCTTCACCGGTAAATGTAATAATTGAAGATCCTGAAAATGAAAATCTCTTATTTATAGGTACGGACAACGGACTATACATGTCAGTCAATCAAGGTAATTCCTGGGAATTATTTCAAAACGGAATTCCCAACGTCGCTGTGCACGATTTGGTAATTCAGCCAGAAGCTAAAGATCTGTTGGTAGGAACCCATGGAAGAAGCATCTATAAAACAAATATTTCATGTTTACAGGAAATGAACGAAGATATCCTTGCCAGGGAATTGCATATTTTTAAACCAGATAACCTAAAATACTCGCAAAGATGGGGCAATCCATACAGCTCCTGGTCAAAACCAAATACTCCCGGATTGGACATTGTGTTTTATTCGAAAAAATCAACAGATTACTCGGCAAAAGTTTTTTCTTCAGATAAAACTATAGTAAGTGAGTCCGTTCTTAAGGCAGACAAAGGTTTAAATATTATGTCTTTTGATGTCGCATTTTCCAAGAAAGGAAAACTGGACTATTTGAAAAAAAATAAAGTGAAGCTTAATACGGCTAAAGATGGTAAAACGTATTTACCTATAGGTGCCTATGAGGTAGAAATTTCGTCAGGCGCAGCAAGTCAAAAAATTAAATTTAAAATTGAATAAACTTAAATTATATGGAATTAACGCTAAGCATCCCGGCACTTTTATTTCCTGCCATTTCGCTAAGTATGTTGGCTTACAATGCCCGATATTTGGCAATAGCTGCACTTATACGTCAATTGCATAAGCAATATCAGGAAAAGGCATCACGCGGATTGGGTATACAGGTGAGGCAATTAGAAAAACGGCTTAAAATCATAAAGAATATGCAGGCTGTTGCAATATTAAGTTTCCTGTTCAGCGCTATTACTATGTTTCTGATCTATATAGAACAAGACTTCTGGGCCAACCTCATCTTTGGTATTAGTCTCCTTGCCCTAATGGTTTCTTTGATTTTATCCTTGATTGAAGTACAACTCTCCACAAACTCCCTCACCATACAGTTGGCAGATATGGGAGTAAAAATTGAAAAAGAATAATATTAATCATATTCCATAAACTCATATTAGCTCTCTTTTTTATTGGTTTACCATAGTTTTCTTTACCAATGTCAATCAAACTCTTTGAATTTTCTTAAAATCAATCTAAATACCATTCTAATAGGTCAGGAAATTTGTTAATGATTTCCTCTTGACTTAAATTTGGTCCCCTAAACTATAACTAATGAGTTCACTGATTAAATCGTCCATAGCCCGAAAAGTGGTAATGGCACTTTCGGGTCTTTTTTTGGTATTGTTTTTGGCACTTCATGTAACCATTAATTTAACCTCTGTAATTTCCCCAGACACTTTTAACCAATGGTCCCATTTTATGGGATATAATGTACTGGTGCAATACATAATGCAGCCAGTATTAATAATTGGTGTTATAGTGCATTTTGTAATGGGAATAGTTCTTGAGATTCAAAACACACAGGCGCGTTCAATTAAATACACCAAATACAAAGGAGCTGCTAACGCTCCATGGGTTTCACGTAACATGATAATCACTGGTCTGGTTGTCCTTGCTTTTCTGGGCTTACACTTTTATGACTTTTGGATTCATGAAATGACCTACAAATATATAGAGGCTAATCCTGAAGACCCTACACGTTATTATACGGAAACCGTCGAGAAATTTGCTCCCATCTGGAGAACTCTTCTTTATATTGTTTCTTTCGGATTGCTCAGCCTTCATTTATGGCATGGCTTTGCCTCATCTTTTCAAAGTATGGGTTTAAACAATAAATATACCCCGTCTATAAAATCATTTACCAAGATCTATGCAATAGTAATTCCTTTGGCATTTGTCTTTATTGCTATATATCATCATCTTAACCCTATAACGCATTAATTATGGGCATTCTTGATTCTAAAATTCCATCCGGGCCTTTGGCTGACAAATGGACAAAACATAAAAATGAAATAGATTTAGTAAACCCTGCCAATAAAAGGAATATCGACATCATTATTGTTGGTACCGGTCTTGCCGGAGGTTCTGCGGCTGCTTCGCTCGCAGAATTGGGTTACAATGTTAAAACTTTTTGTTACCAGGACTCTCCCAGAAGGGCACATTCTATAGCTGCACAAGGCGGAATAAATGCTTCGAAAAATTATCAGGGCGATGGTGACAGCGATTACAGGCTATTTTATGACACGGTAAAGGGTGGCGACTACAGGTCGCGGGAGGCTAACGTCTATCGCTTAGCTGAAGTTTCGGGAAATATTATAGATCAATGCGTTTCTCAGGGAGTGCCATTCGCACGTGATTATGGTGGCCTTTTAGATAACAGATCCTTTGGTGGTGTTTTGGTTTCCAGGACTTTTTATGCCAAGGGACAAACAGGACAGCAACTCTTACTAGGAGCATATGCGGCAATGAACCGGCAAATACATCGTGGCAAGATTAAGTCATATACCAGGCATGAAATGCTGGATTTGGTAATTGTTGATGGTAAAGCCAGAGGGATTATAGCAAGAAACCTGATTACAGGAGAAATAGAAAGACATTCGGCACATGCAGTTGTCATAGCTTCAGGGGGGTATGGAAATTTGTTTTTTCTCTCGACCTATGCTATGGGAGCGAATGTTATGGCTGCCTGGCGAACGCATCGCAGAGGCGCTTTTTTTGCGAACCCTTGCTATACACAAATCCATCCTACCTGCATCCCGGTTTCAGGAGAACATCAATCCAAACTAACCCTAATGTCGGAATCTCTTAGGAACGACGGAAGGATATGGGTGCCAAAAAAATTAGATGACGCTAAGGCCATCCGCGAAGGAAAATTAAAGCCCACTCAATTAAAAGAAGAAGACAGGGATTACTATTTAGAACGCAGATATCCCGCTTTTGGCAATCTCGTGCCTCGCGATGTCGCTTCAAGAGCGGCAAAAGAGCGTTGTGATGCAGGATATGGAGTAAATAAAACAGGAGAAGCGGTTTTTCTGGATTTTGATGCCGCCATAATGCGGTATGGAAAAGAAAAAGCGCTCACATCAGGTCTAAAAGATGCTGATAACGCACATATAAGAAAACTTGGAGAAGAGGTTGTAGAAGCCAAATATGGAAATTTATTCCAGATGTATGAAAAAATTGTGGATGAGAATCCATATAAAACCCCTATGATGATCTATCCTGCGGTACATTACACTATGGGAGGGTTATGGGTTGATTACAATTTGCAGACTACGATTCCCGGATGTTATGCAGCAGGCGAGGCCAATTTCAGTGACCATGGAGCAAACAGGCTTGGAGCATCTGCGTTAATGCAAGGTTTGGCAGATGGTTACTTTGTTTTACCGTATACTATTGGTGATTTCCTAGCCGATGATATCCGTACGGGGCCTATACCAACGGATTCCGAAGAATTTGATAAGGCCGAGAAGGATGTTTTAGACAAGATCAATAGATTAATGTCCGCAAAGGGAATTCATTCTGTTGATTACTATCACAAAAAGCTTGGTAAAATCATGTGGAATAAATGTGGTATGTCTCGTAATGCTAAAGGATTAAAAGAAGCTATTGAAGACATTGCCGCTTTAAGAAAGGATTTCTGGGAGAATGTAAAAGTGCCCGGAGCTGCAGATGACAAAAATCAGGAATTAGAAAAAGCAGGCCGTGTAGCGGATTTCTTAGAGATTGGGGAGCTTTTTGCAATGGATGCTTTGGAGCGAAACGAATCTTGTGGGGGTCATTTTAGAGAAGAATATCAAACTCCTGAAGGGGAAGCGTTACGTGACGACAAAAATTTCAAATTTGTGTCAGCCTGGGAATATAAAGGAGAACCAAAAGACGCCAAACTGCATAAAGAGAATTTGATTTATGAAAATATTGAATTAAAGACGCGTTCCTATAAATAATAAGCTATGAAGATTTATCTTAAAATATGGCGTCAAAAAGATGCTTCCTCAAAAGGAAAAATAGTAGACTATACTATGGATGGTATTGAAGGTGATATGTCCTTCCTGGAAATGCTGGATATATTAAATGAGGATTTAATATCGAAAGGGGAGGTGCCTATTGAATTTGACCATGATTGCCGCGAAGGAATCTGCGGTACATGTTCTCTTCAAATTAACGGACGTCCTCATGGTCCGGACAGACTTATCACCGCATGTCAACTACATATGCGCAGTTTCAAGGACGGGGATACGATAGTAATTGAACCCTTTAGAGCTAAAGCTTTTCCGGTAATCAAAGATTTGATTGTAGACAGAAATGCTTTTGAACGCATTCAACAGGCTGGTGGTTTTATTTCTGTGAACACTTCAGGCAGAACAGTTGATGCTAATTCCATCCCGATAAGGAAAGACAATGCCGATAAGGCATTTAACGCGGCTGCTTGTATTGGTTGTGGAGCTTGTGTTGCAGCTTGTAAAAATGCCAGCGCCATGTTATTTACTTCTGCCAAAGTGTCCCAGTTTGCCTTATTACCTCAAGGACGAATAGAAGCGACAGAACGCGTACAAAACATGGTGCGCCAGATGGATCTGGAAGGCTTCGGAAACTGCACAAATACGGGTGCATGTGAGATAGAATGCCCAAAAGGCATTTCTTTGGATAATATTGCCAGAATGAATAGAGAGTATTTAGGCGCCTCAATAAAGGGCTAGAAGAAAAGTGTATATATTTCTAAAATCCCGGATAGAACTATCCGGGATTTTTATTTGGAATATCCCGTATCTTTTTTGCTATTTTTACCATAACTAATCTGCTATGAAGTCGTCTGCACACCATCTTACTTCCAAATTGCCAAAGTTGCCTGATTCTATATTCAGTACAATGAGTAGTCTCGCAAAAGAGTACAATGCTATTAACATATCTCAGGGTTTTCCCAATTTTGAACCAGATCCCGTTCTTATAGAATTAGTTACCAAGGCAATGAAAGAGGGTTATAATCAATATGCTCCTTTAGGTGGTATTTATCCTCTTAAGGAGGTTATTGCTGAAAAGATCGCCCTTTTATATGGAACTAAATACGACCCGCAGTCTGAAATAACCATTACTGTAGGAGCTACTCAAGCAATTTTTACTGCTATTTCAGCACTTGTTTGGCCAAAAGATGAAGTAATAGTTCTTAAACCGGCCTATGATTGTTATGAACCGGCTATAAAAGCAAATGGTGGTATTCCTGTGTTAATTCAATTAACAGGAAAGGACTATGCTATAGATTGGGATGCATTTAAATCACATCTTAGCGACAAAACCAGGATGGTCATTATTAATACACCACATAATCCAAGTGGGATGGTATTTTCAAATTCCGATATGTTAATGCTCCAAAGTTGTCTAAAAGACACGAATATCATTTTATTGAGCGATGAAGTGTATGAACATATTGTATTTGATAATAACATCCACGAAAGTGCTTCTAAATACCCCGATTTAGCCTCGCGAAGCATTGTTTGTGCCTCTTTTGGTAAAACTTTTCATGCAACCGGGTGGAAAATGGGTTATTGTGTGGCGCCGGCAGAGCTAATGAAAGAATTTCAGAAAATTCATGAATTCAATGTGTTTTGCGTTAACCACCCCTTTCAGAGAGCATTGGCAGAATACCTTAAGAACCCTGCACACTACTTAGATCTAGGGCCTTTTTATCAGGAAAAACGGGATTTGTTTTTAACAGCAATCAAAAATTCCAGATTCAAGTTTACACCTACTCGGGGAACTTATTTTCAGCTATTGGATTTTTCAGAAATCACTGACGAAAGTGACCTTGATTTTGCAGAAAGACTCGTTAAAGAATTCGGTATTGCCTGTATCCCAATTTCGGTTTTTAATAAAGATCTTGTAGATAATAAACAGATACGGATATGTTTTGCAAAGACCACTGAAACCCTCTTAAAGGCGGCTGAAATTATTACTTCAATATAGCTTTCCCTCAGTCAGATAGTCGATGACTTAATGCAAGTTTTAGTTTTCTCAATTACAAAATATGCTAATTCCCTTCTATTGCGCCATTAATTAGAACCATCAAATCTCCAATCTTAGAGGGTTCCAGCCATCTTGTGATCACTACCAGATTATTAGCCTTATCAATTACAATAAAATTCCCTCCAAAGCCGGCCGCATAGTAGATGTCTTCTGAAAGTCCCTCCCAATGTCGATCCCCTTTATTGTTAAGCCACCACATATAGCCATAATTAGGATTTGGTACTGAAGGCGTTGTTGCTTCCTGTATCCAGGCCTCGTTAAGAAGCTGTTCTGAGTTCCATTTTCCATTATTAAGAAATAGCAAGCCAAAACGGGCCATATCTTCTGTACTTATAAAAATTCCTGCACCTGAATGACCACCCCCAGTAACAGATTTCATTTTTATTCCGTCAATTACAGTCCAGGCATTTTCGTAGCCATACCAGCGCCATGTAGTTGAAGCTCCAATTTTATCCATTATATGCTCCTTGAGTACAACAGGTACCGGCTTTCGCCAAACGTGTGTCAATGCATAAGCCAGTACATTTACACGGACATCATTATATTCCATTACGGTGCCGGGTTCCTTGAGTTCTCTGAATTTCCAATCATCCAATCCTCCATCTTTTGGAGGTCTGTCTGCCCAATCCTTACCACCCCATAACTCTCCTGACCAATCTGAATTTTGTTGTAGTAAATGCTTCCAACTAATTTTGCTATTGTGTTCTCCTGCAAATGTGCCATCCCAGATATAAGAGGAAACTTTGTCATCTGTGCTTTCAATTAGATGACTATCTACAGCGAGGCCTGCAACGGTAGACAAAAAACTTTTAGTTACGCTAAAAGTCATGTCAACACGTTTAATATCTCCCCATTTTTGAACAATGTAACCGTTTTTCAAGATTATACCTGCCGGGCCTCCCCGTTTTTTAGTAGGTCCTAAAATTTGATGAAATGGTTCGCGCTCAAATCCCTTTAAAATTGCAATCCGTAAATCTCTTGACCCCGAATACTCGTTCCCTTTGGCAAAATTGACAGCTTCATTCAGCTTCGTTTCATTGAGATTAAAAGAGGATGGGGGCCTTTCCTGCCATTCAGCATTTCTTTCAGGAAAATAATAAGCCTGCTGACCAATAGCAGTATTTATTGCAAATATTAAAATAGCGAGGACAAGGGTTTTTATATACATTCTTTATAGTATTATTTTTCCAAGTTAACCAAATTCAGCTTCATTAGCCAATCCATTTGTTTATCGCTGCCAATATAATAAGGATGCCTTCCAAATTTTATAAATCCATTCTTTTCATAAAATCTGATGGCATTGGTATTCTTCTCCCATACGCCAAGCCATAAGTAGCTCTTTTTTTTGTTGGCTGCAATATATTTAATTTGATTTAGCATCCAATATCCTATTTTGTTCCCCTGAAATGTGCTTTTTACGTAAATTCTTTCCAATTCTATGGCATTCTTATCCTTTATGTCTCTTTGTGCTTCATCTTCATTTAATTTAAAATATCCTAAGACCTCATTTTCTGAAAAAACCAAATAAAACGACATCAGAGGGTCTGCCAGTTCCATTAAAAGTTGTTCTTCAGAAAAAGCCTTTTTCATATAGGCATTAAAATCATCCGGGTTATTTTTCGTTTTAAAGGCTTCAATAAATGTCTTTCTGGAAATCGCAATAAGTTTATCTAAATCTAAATCAGAAGTAGTACATTTTGATAAATGAAGTTTCATACTGTTATGAAATATCCTCTAAAATAAAAAAAGGAGTAAAACATATTGCTTTACTCCTTTAAATATTTTGTGATTACGTACTAAAACATAAACAGTTTTCTGGTCAACATTACTATACCGCTAAAAAATTCGTTTCGGTATACCTGGATTTCTTCTTCAATAGGTCTGTGGTTAATTTGTGCGTCCATAGCTTTTGGAATTTTAATAAAATAAGATTTGGGGTTTAATAAATATGCTATAAAGATAATGTGTGCGATTCAAGCATCTAAAAATTTGTTGTGAAGTATCTCCAAATTGTTGTGAAAAAAGTAACTCATTTAAATTTATCGATAAAGCGTTTATTTTGATCGTTAAACGGTCATCTCCGGAATATCTCCTTCAACAATTAATGTTCCCTCCGTTGCCTGTTTTATAGTATCAACACTGACACCCGGAGCTCTTTCAAGCAATCGGAATCCCTTTGAAGTAACCTCCAGAACCCCAAGATTGGTCACCACTTTTTTTACACAACCAACACCGGTAAGAGGCAGGGAACATTTTTTTAACAGCTTTGATTCTCCTTTCTTATTTGTATGCATCATTGCCACAATAATATTCTCTGCCGATGCAACAAGATCCATTGCTCCACCCATTCCTTTTACCATTTTTCCGGGTATTTTCCAATTGGCAATATCTCCATTTTGTGATACTTCCATAGCTCCAAGAATGGTAAGGTCAACGTGTTTTCCGCGAATCATTCCAAAACTAGTTGCAGAGTCAAAAAAGGAAGCCCCTGGTAAGGTTGTAATGGTCTGTTTGCCGGCATTAATTATATCGGCATCTTCTTCACCTTCATAAGGGAATGGGCCCATGCCCAAAACACCATTTTCACTTTGAAATTCAACGCTAATATCATCTCTGACATAATTAGCCACAAGGGTCGGAATGCCAATTCCAAGATTGACATAAAACCCATCTTTCACTTCCCTTGCAATTCTTTTTGCTATACCAATTTTATCCAGCATAATATGATCTTTAATTAGTATTTAGTTCCGCGATCTAACAGTCCGTTGTTCTATTCTCTTTTCATAGTGTTCTCCCTGGAAGATTCTTTGTACAAATATACCGGGGATATGTATTTCATTTGGATCAAGACCACCAGCCGGCACTAATTCTTCTACTTCTGCTACTGTTATCTTAGCGGCACCGCACATGCAAGGATTAAAATTACGTGCAGTCCCTTTGAAAATCAAATTCCCGGCTTCATCACCCTTCCAGGCCTTAACAAATGAAAAATTAGCTTCAAAGGCGTGCTCAAGAACATACATTTTACCCTTAAAATCTCGGGTTTCCTTACCCTCTGCTACCTCGGTTCCATACCCCGCGGGGGTATAGAAGGCCGGGAATCCGGCTTGAGCCGCTCTACATTTTTCCGCAAGGGTTCCCTGAGGCGTTAATTCAACATCTAATTCCCCACTTAGCATTTGTCGTTCAAATTCGTCATTTTCACCAACATATGAGGAGATCATTTTTTTAATCTGATGTTTCTGAAGTAATAAGCCCAGACCAAAATCATCAACTCCAGCATTATTACTAATACAGGTAATATCTTTTATTCCCAAACGAACGAGTTCCGAAATTGCATTTTCAGGTATGCCACAAAGCCCAAAACCCCCTAGCATAAAGGTCATTCCGTCTTCTACTCCTTTTAATGCCTCCTGCACATTGGCCACTGTTTTACGTATCATAAGTAATAAATAAGCTGGTTAAAAATGCTATTTCTTATTACTACTAAAGTACATTTTTAAATAAAAAATCCCGCCATTTGGCGAGATTAGTTTAATTCGTTAAATCTTGAATATTATTGAAATTTGCTAAAAATCCAGCTCATCAAGGTCGTCTTCAAGATTATCTTTTAATGGGGTTTCTTCATTTTCTTTTGAACAATCAACATTAATAGTAAGCTCTTCCGGTATTGGAAATTCATCCATAGAAATTCCTAAATCCTCATTCTCATAATTACTTTTCATATATAAAGCCCATATCGGTAAAGCCATCGAAGCTCCCTGACCATATGTAATAGTCTTAAAATGTGTAGCCCTATCTTCGCCTCCAACCCATACACCTGTCACCAGATTGGGCACCATTCCCATAAACCAACCGTCACTTTGGTTCTGTGTTGTTCCGGTTTTTCCGGCAATCGGATTTGTAAATTCATAAGGATAACCGGTGATTATCTCCTTATATACCGTTTGGTCTTTATTGGAAGAATGCCGTAGTCTGGTTCCTGATCCGCCTTCTGTAACCCCTTCCATTAAATTAACCATTGCATAAGCTACCTCCTTACTCAGAACGTCTTTTGTTTCAGGAACGTACTCAAAGAGCACAGCCCCATTTTTATCTTCAATTCGGGTAACCATGACCGGTTTTACATAAACACCTTGATTTACGAAGGTACCATATGCCCCTACCATTTCATAAACATTCAAATCAGGGGTTCCCAGGGCAATTGAAGGCACTTCAAGAATCTCTCCCGTTAATCCAAGATCTTTAACAATGGCTACAACAGGTTTAGGGCCTACTCTGTCTATTAATTGAGCAGTAACTGAATTTACAGAGTTGGCAAGAGCACGTTTCAAAGTATACATCTTTCCGGAAAACTTGCCATCAGCATTTTTAGGGCACCATGGTTCCGGATTACCGTGTTTACCTGCCTCAATACAATACTGACTATCCGGAAGTGAATCACAGGGAGATAATCTCAGTTGATCAATAGCGGCAGCATAAACGAATGGTTTAAAAGTCGAGCCGGCCTGTCTTGCTCCCTGTATTACATTGTCGTATTGAAAATGTTTATAGTTAAGGCCGCCTACCCAAGCCTTCACATGGCCTGTTTGGGGTTCCATTGACATCATTGCAGTCCTTAAAAACGTTTTATAATACCTAATGGAATCTAATGGAGTCATAACGGTATCCTTCTCCTGGGTGTCACTATTCCAATCAAATACTGTCATTTCGGTTTTTTTTGTAAATGAGTTCCTGATCTCTTTCTCAGATACACCATTGGATTTCATGATTCGCCAGCGTTCCGAAGTTCTCATAGCACGCTCCATGATTCGGTTTGTCTCTTCAGTATTCAGATCCAAAAATGGGGCCGTTGCATTTCTATCCGGCGTATTTTGATGAAAAAACTCTTTTTGAAGTCGGTTCATATGTTGCTTTACGGCATCCTCAGCGTTTTTCTGCATCCGGTAATCAACGGTGGTATAAACTTTAAGTCCGTCCAAATAAATATTCCACCGATCTCTTTCACCTTCTTCTGCAGGTCTGGGGTTTTTTTCAATCCAATCATTTAGAAACCCTTGCAAATACATTCTGAAATAGGTAGCAAGACCATCCCTATGAGATTCCGGTGTAAAATTTATGTCCATTTTTAAGGCCTGTAGTGAATCCCTTTCCTTTTCAGTAATAAAGTCATATTTAGCCATTTGACCCAATACGGTGTTACGTCGATTCAATACTAATTCTTCTCTTCTGATGGGGTTATAGAGTGAAGAGTTTTTTAACATTCCAACCAGTACAGCAGATTCTTCCGGCTTTAACTCAATGGGTTCTTTTCCAAAATAAATTCTTGATGCGGAGCGTATTCCGTCTGCATTATTTATAAAATCATAGGTGTTCAGATACCAGGCAATTATCTCTTCCTTGGTATATTGCCTTTCCAGACGTATCGCTATTACCCATTCCTTTACTTTTTGTATAATCCTGCCTGCGGCTCCGCCGGATATTCTTTTGGTAAATAGTAATTTAGATAATTGTTGAGAAATTGTACTGGCGCCCCCTCGCTTACCAAGAAATACCATTGCTCTCAAAGTACCTCTGGCATCTATCCCGGAATGATCAAAATATCTTGCATCTTCTGTAGCAACCAGAGCATTGACCAAATTCTCCGGCAATTCATTAAAGGACACAGGGGTTCTGTTGTCATCCAAATAAAATTTTCCAAGGGTTTGACCATCTGAAGAGATGATCTCAGTCGCTAAATTTGTCTGTGGATTCTCCAACCGCTCAAACGTTGGCATTTCTCCCAAAAATCCCCAGGAAGCTAAAAGAAATATTAAAAATATCAAAAAAAGACCTGATGCAAACAGAATCCAAAACCATTTAATAAACTTAGAAAAGTTGGAAGAAACCTTCTTTTTCCGGGCTTTTGCCATAACTTATTTACGCTTTTCAATTAAGAAACCAACATCAGTGATGCCTTCTAGTTCCATGATCCCGTCTGCGTTGCCATTTTTACGCATAGCATGGGAAATTTGTAAAGTATATACGCCCTTAACGGGAAAAATGATGTTTTCCTTATACCAAAGTTTATTTTCTTTAATACTGCCATATCCTTTTCCCAGCCATTTGCCATCCGGCATAGCCATTTCATACTCCAGGGTATCCCTTTGGATATCGCCATTAGGATATTTTAAATCTGCTATTAAAAATAAATTGCTGTAGGGAAAAGATTCATCATTTCTTATGGAAATAAATATATCATTCGCGCTAATCGTGTCATTTTCTGTGAAGCTAAATTCTTTTGCGTCACCTTTGCCCCATATGCCGCCAGGATTTGCCTGAAATTCCGAATGTGTCAGCTTATCATTACATGCCAGAATCAATAAAACTAAAATTGAATAGAAAATCCTATTAGACATTTTTGGCAGGTCTTTTTCTGTTATTCCTTCTTTTTTTATTATTGTTCCCCTTATTTCTTCGTTTCGGGCGGTCAAACCTTGTAAGACTGTCCTGTCCCACAACATTTTCAAAAATCAACTTTTCTTCTTCAATATTTTCAGCAGCATACTCCTCAAGGCTGGCTACCGGTTTTTTTGCTTTATTCTTATCCAGTATCTCCTGAACTTGTTCTTTAGTGAGTGCATGCCAATTAGAGGCGTCTTCTTTATAAGAGAACCAAAGCATCCCTTTAAAAATGTCTGTTTTTTGACAAAAAGCTACTCCTTTTTCAGTGAATAATTTACTATCCTGAGAAGGGAAATCCTCTAATGCCTCTAAATACAGATCCAGCTCATAGTTCAAACAACACTTTAGTTTACCACATTGGCCTGCCAATTTTTGCGGATTAAGTGAAAGTTGTTGATAGCGTGCTGCGGAAGTGCTTACTGAACGGAAATCCGACAACCAGGTAGAGCAACACAATTCCCTACCGCAAGAACCAATTCCTCCTAAACGTTGTGCTTCCTGTCTATAACCAATTTGCCTCATTTCTATACGAATGCCAAAGGCTTTCGCCATATCCTTAATCAATTGCCTGAAATCTATACGTTCTTCCGCCGTATAGTAGAACGTAGCCTTAGAACCATCCCCCTGAAATTCCACATCAGAGATCTTCATCTGCAATTTCAACAAAATAGCCATTTCGCGGGCTCGCTTTTTTATCTCTTCTTCCTTATCGCGACATTTCTGCCATTTGTCTATGTCCTTTTGAGTTGCTTTGCGATATATTTTGGGAATTTCCTCTTCAGAATCGGGAACTTTTTTTCGCTTCATCTGCACCTTAACCAATTCTCCGGTTAAAGTAACAAGGCCAATGTCATGGCCAGATTTAGCCTGTGTAGCCACAATATCGCCAATGGATAATGGCAGATTTTCTGTGTTCCTGAAAAACTCTTTCCTGCTATTTTTAAATCGAATTTCAACACAATCAAATGGCTGAGAACCACTTGGCAGAGACATATTAGAAAGCCAGTCAAACACTGTCAATTTATTGCAGCTATCTGTGCCGCAAGTTCCATTGTTTTTGCATCCACGCGGCTGCCCATCCTTGCCGGTTGAACAACTGTTACAACCCATATTTTATATCTTGGTTTAGCAAATCCAACTTTTGGTTTTGCTAAAAGAGGTTCATAAAAAATTATTGAAGGTAAAGATAGTACTTTTTTACTGTCATGGAAAGTGACAATTATTGTAGAAAAATAATCGATCTTCACATCTTACGGTGATGTAATAAGTTCATGAAAATGAGCCCTAAAATAAATTCCTGTAAGATATGGGCAGGTTTATTTTTTAAATTTCAAGACCTCTGATCTTCCTTTTTTAAAAATCTTATTACTAACCACTTTTCCTTTTCTAAGTCTTTTCTGCTCCTCAAAAGGAAGTTCATGGATTTCTTTGCAATGATTTGAACAACAATCGTTCATTTTATCTGCACATGCCTCACATTGGATGAAAAGCAGATGACAAGCTTCATTGGCACAGTTAACATGGGTGTCACATGATTCACCACATTGATGACACTGGGCTATGATATCTTCGGTTATACGCTCACCTCGTCTGTGATCAAATACAAAATTCTTACCAAGAAATTTATTTTCAAGATTCTTTTGTCTAACCTGACGCGTGTATTCTATAATCCCTCCTTCAAGCTGAAAAACATTTTTAAATCCTTTATGCTTATAGTACGCACTGGCCTTTTCACATCGGATACCTCCCGTGCAATACATTACAAGGTTCCTATTCTCCTTGTAGTTTGATAAATCCTTTTCTATTATATCCAATGAATCTCTAAACGTATCAACATCTGGTGTGATTGCATTTTTAAAATGTCCAATTTCACTTTCATAGTGATTTCGCATGTCAACCAAAAGTGTATTGGGGTCGTCAATCAACTCATTAAAATGGGTGGCATCAACATGTATCCCTTTGTTGGTTACATCGAAAGTAGCATCATTCAAACCATCCGCGACAATTTTCCTCCGCACCTTAATCTTCAGTTTTAAAAAGGACTTATTGTCCTGCTCTATTGCAATATTCAATCGAACATTTTCAAGAAATGAAATACTGTCTATATGTGATTTGAATTTTAAAAAATTATCGGCCGGAACAGACAGTTGGGCATTAATGCCTTCAGGAGCTACATAGATTCTTCCCAGAACATCCAGTTCATTCCAGTGAATGAATAAATGGTTCCTAAATAGTTTTGGATTACCAATATGTGCGTACTTGTAAAAAGAAATAGTCAGACGTTCCTGTCCAGCTTTCTCAATAAGAGTTTCTCTTTCTTTAGCACTTAATGTATTGTACAGTTGCATGCTATACTAATTATTAAGTTTAAGAATCAATAGATTACAAAATTAAACATATTCCGTAATAGCACAAGAGAAAACTTATAATCCCATCTAGTATCCTCCTGCTGCCCATTGCAAAAAAAAAAGAGTCTTGATAGTTCAAGACCCTTTAAGGACCACTCCCTGGTAATTTTCTTTTTCATAGATCAACCTGAAAGGATGTGGTCTCCATTGTCCAAATTTCCTCGGACACTTGGAATATTTTGTGTTTAAGTACGAACACTTATCAGGGAGATGCAGGAATACTAAAAAGGTTGCTTTTGACATTGTTATATGAAAAAAGAAATGGTAATTTAGCGTTCCTAATTTTATAGAAAAACACACATGGCTAACGATAAAGAGGCGAAACTTAAGGCATTAAAACTAACACTGGATAAATTGGACAAAACCTATGGTAAGGGTGCCGTCATGAAAATGGGGGACTATGTTGTTGAGGATGTAGAAGTTATCCCTTCCGGTTCACTTGGTTTGGATATTGCCTTAGGTGTAGGTGGTTATCCTCGCGGAAGAGTTGTTGAAATATACGGCCCGGAATCTTCCGGAAAAACCACCCTCACTTTACATGCCATAGCAGAAGCTCAAAAAAATGGTGGTATAGCTGCGTTTATTGATGCCGAGCATGCATTTGACAGGTTTTACGCCAAAAATTTAGGAGTCGATATTGACAACCTAATTATATCACAACCCGATCATGGGGAACAGGCATTAGAAATTACAGATAACCTAATTCGGTCGGGCGCTATAGATATCGTGATTATTGATTCGGTGGCGGCATTAACTCCAAAAAGTGAAATTGAAGGTGAGATGGGAGACTCTAAAATGGGTTTACATGCCAGATTAATGTCACAGGCGCTTCGAAAATTAACTGGTTCTATAAGTAAAACACACTGTACTGTCATCTTCATTAATCAGTTAAGGGAAAAAATAGGTGTTATGTTTGGAAATCCTGAAACCACTACTGGAGGTAACGCGCTAAAGTTTTATGCTTCCGTTAGATTGGATATTCGCAGATCTACACAAATAAAAGATACGGAAGGTGCTGTCCTGGGTAATAAAACGAGGGTGAAAGTTGTCAAAAATAAGGTGGCTTCCCCTTTTAAAACTGCAGAGTTTGATATAATGTACGGTGAAGGAATATCCAAGGTGGGTGAAATTCTCGATCTTGGAGTACAATATGAAATTATCAAAAAAAGTGGATCCT
>Ga0272441_10007624_pt1 | contig 17518 bp, 12 predicted proteins | sample SSMProp6N_FD_193582 | JGI IMG/M metagenome (GOLD analysis project Ga0272441, IMG submission 193582) | Marine sediment archaeal communities from Little Sippewissett salt marsh, Falmouth, MA, United States - SSM-Prop-6N | ecosystem: Environmental > Aquatic > Marine > Wetlands > Sediment ...
CCCGGCCTTCAGTCCGGAACTAACCCCGGACTTCAGTCCGGGGACTAAAACAACAACCATGAAACTATCAAAACGAATAAAGAACCTCAGAGACCAGAGCCTCAATGCAGTCGAAAAACTAAGTCCCGAAAGGGCTCAGCTACTGACAGAATTCTATAGGAGCGACGAATCACGCGAACTGTCACACCCGGTGCGTCGTGCAAAGGCTTTCGAGTACATCCTCAGAAACAAAAAGCTGTATATCGGTGATGGCGAATTAATAGTGGGAGAAAGGGGACCAGCTCCAAAGGAGACACCCACATACCCGGAGATATGTATCCATTCCATTGATGATCTTAATATACTCGATACAAGGGAGAAGGTTTCCTTCAGGGTCGACGGTGAGATGAAAGAGATATATGCAAAGGAGATAATCCCCTTCTGGAAGGGAAAAAGCAACCGCGACAGGATAATGAACCTTATGACTCCGGAATGGGTAAATGCATATAATGCAGGTGTCTTCACTGAATTCCAGGAACAACGGGCTCCGGGACATACTGTACTTGGTTATAAAATGTTCAGTACCGGTTTCCTGCAACTAAAGGATGAGATAAGGAATTCTGTGGCATCGCTCGATTATTTCAATGACCATCAGGCATTTGAAAGGTCTGAGGAGTTGAAAGCTATGGATATTGCATGCGATGCTATTATCATGTATGCAAACAGATATGCCGATGCACTACAGAATCTTTCTGAAAATGAGAATGATGCTGAACGAAAAAGAGAGTTATCAAATATGGCAGCTGTCTGCAGGAAAGTACCTGCCAATGCACCGGAGACTGTTCATGAAATGCTCCAGCATTACTGGTTCATTCATCTCGGTGTTATCACAGAGTTAAATCCCTGGGATTCGTTCAATCCCGGACGACTCGACCAGCATCTCTTTCCGGTTTATAAAAAAGAGATGGATGCCGACACTCTCACCATGGAAGAGCTGTATGACCTTCTTGGATGCTTCTGGATTAAATTCAATAATCACCCGGCACCTCCGAAAATGGGTGTTACTGCCTCCGAAAGCAATACTTATACAGATTTCTGCCTGATAAACCTGGGCGGAGTGAAGCCTGACGGATCGGATGCGGTAAATGACATGACCTATATACTACTCGATGTTGTAAAGGAGATGCGAATAGTGCAACCAAGCTCTATGGTCCAGATCAGCAGGAAGAATCCCGATAAGTTTGTTTACAAGGCACTCGATATTATTAAAACAGGTTTCGGACAACCATCATGCTTTAATACTGAAGCAATAATACAGGAGATGCTGCGCCAGGGGAAAAACATTATCGATGCCCGTAAGGGTGGAGCATCGGGTTGTGTCGAAACAGGAGCATTCGGCACAGAAGCATATTGGCTGACAGGGTATTTCAATCTTCCCAGGGTGCTTGAACTGACACTTAATAATGGCTTTGACGAACGAACAAATATACAGGTTGGTCTTCCTACAGGTATGGCAAAAGATTATAAATCGTTTGAAGAATTGCTGTCAGCATTCAAGAAACAGGTTAACTATTTGATCGATATCAAGATAAGAGGCAATAATATAATTGGTAAAACTTTTGCTGCCTGGCTTCCGGCACCCTTTCTCTCTTTACTTATTGAAGATTGTATAGCTAAGGGTAAAGATTATAATAATGGCGGAGCACGTTACAACACTTCATATATACAGGGTGTTGGTCTGGGTAGTATTACAGATAGTCTTACATCGATCAGGTATAATATCTACGATAAAAAGCGGTACTCATGGGATGAGCTGACAGAAGCCCTTGATGCAGATTTTAACGGTTATGAAGATGTACAGCACAACCTGATATACAACACACCAAAATACGGTAATGATGATGATTATGCCGACACTAATGCTGTTAAAGTCTTTGAAATCTATTATGATGCAGTGAATGACAGGCCCGATTCCAGGGGAGGTATTCACAGGATCAACATGCTTCCTACAACTTCGCATATTTATTTTGGAAGTGTAACAGGAGCCACACCCGATGGACGCAAGGCATTCATGCCCCTTTCCGAAGGTATTTCACCGAGCCAGGGGGCCGACAAACAGGGACCTACCTCCGTAATAAAATCAGCGTCAAAGATTGATCATCTGCGTACCGGCGGTACGTTGCTGAACCAGAAATTTGCACCACAGTTTTTTAATGATGACGACAGTTACGGTAACTTAACAGCTTTGATACGCAGCTATTTCTCCCTCGATGGTCATCATGTTCAGTTCAACGTAGTAGATGCCGACACATTGCGTGATGCACAGAAACATCCCGAATTGTACCGCGACCTGATTGTAAGGGTTGCCGGTTACAGCGATTACTTCAATGATCTAGGCGAAGATCTTCAGAATGAGATCATTTCAAGGACGGAACATGGGGCTGGATGACCCCTGCCCCCTTTAGGAGGGGATGGGGGGTTCTTTACTTCTTCTTATCCCTCGTTTCGTTAAATACTGCTGTAGCTGTTGCAATAATACTCGATATATCTGCCAGGTTCGATGGCAGTATAATCGTATTATTCTCTTTTGCAAGGTTTCCGAACTCGTTAAGGTATTGTTCAGCTATCCTCAGGTTTACTGCGTTAAGTCCGTTTTCCTCTGATATTGATTTAGATATTGCTTTAAGACCGTTGGCAGTTGCTATAGCTACCTGTTCAATTTCGCTGGCCCTTCCTGCTGCTTCGTTTATACGTTTTTGCTTTTCACCTTCTGATCTCAGGATGAACTCCTGTTTATCACCGTCGGCAACATTAATCTTTGCCTGTCTTGTACCTTCCGACTCGGCGATTATCGCTCTTTTTTCCCTTTCAGCTCTCATCTGTTTTTCCATAGCATCTTTAATACTCTGGGGAGGAACGATATTCTTTACCTCGTAACGGGTTACCTTAACACCCCAGGGATCGCTTGCTTTATCGACTGCTGCTACTATTGTAGCATTTATTGATTCTCTCTCTTCAAAAGTCTTGTCGAGTTCAAGCTTCCCGATTACACTTCTCATGGTAGTCTGGGCAATCTGTATTGATGCAAAACGGTAATTGTCGATGCCATAGGAAGCTTTTTGCGGATCGAGCACCTGGAGGTACAGAACGCCATCAACCTCAACGGCAATATTATCTTTTGTGATACAGGTTTGGGATGCCACATCAATGGCCTGTTCTTTGAGGGTATGCCTGTATCTGACCTTATCGATAAATGGGATAAGGACCTGAAAACCAGCCGAATAAACTGATTTGAATTTACCAAGTCTTTCAACAATTATTGCTGTTCTCTGAGGAACAATCTTTATCATTGTTGCAATAAGGATAAATACAAGAATTATTGCACCAATGAGTATGAAAGTAATGCTGGATGCTGTCATGTTAATTATTTTTAGGTTCGACTTTTAGTTTAATACTTTTCTTTGCTGTAATTATAACTTTCTGTCCTGCTTTTATTTCTGTGCCGGATTCTGCATCCCAGGATGTGCCTTTGAATTCAACCTTACCCAATTTGCCGGGGCCGATGTCGTCGACCACAACAGCTTCTTTACCCGTAAATTCATCTTCAACGGCATCAGACTTGTCTTCCTTGTTGTAGATGAATTTGTTCTTTATCATTCTTCTGAAAAGCAGGAGAGTGAGTATTGAACTCACTGCAAATACTATAACCTGGATATTGATATTTGGTTCGGTAAACAGGCATAACAATGCTGTCACCCAGGCTCCGATACCAAAAAAGAATATTACAAATCCCGGCATAACAAGCTCAAGGAGTAACAGAACAAGTCCAATAATGAACCATATTATTTCAGGTTTGGAAAAAAAGGATTCGCCCATAATCTGCTTATTAAGTTAAAGTAAAAATGTATTAAGTAAAGATAGAAAATCCGGAATAAAAAACAAGAAGTAGAGTCTTAAAAGGATAATTCATTTTCCAATTTCTTCATCCACGTTGATACTCTCCGGGAATGGAAATTAGGGTTTTTCCCTTGTATAATCACCTTCCATTCTTATCAGGTGTCTGGTAAAAAAATTTTCCGGTTTCAATTTTTTTTTGTATTTTTTAACGGTATTAATTAAGACTGTATTGTACCGGTAACAGAAACGTTGAGAATACAGATAAGTTGCTTAATAAGAGATATTAACAGGTATAATTTATCAGCATCGTTAATTGTAAGATCTAAGGAAGGGAGATAATAATTATGGAAAAATTCTTCGATTATTTTGATGGCCGGTACAGGCAATCAATCCTAAGCGATACTGGGATGGAAGAAGGGCCTGTGATTACAATATCACGTCAGACCGGATGTGATGCCCGGCAAATTGCTGAAAATGTTGTGGATAATATAAACCGCAGAACAGGAACCAAAAAATGGCGGTGGATCGATAAAGATATTATATATTCTATAGCAAAAGAGCTTAATACAGATTCACAAAGGGTGGAGAACTATTACAAGGGAATGGAGCTCACCAATATGTCGGAAATGATAATGGCCTTTTCCGGGGGATTTGTAAGTGATCAACGGGTAAAAAAAGCTATTCAGGAAGTGGTATTAACAATCTGCAAAGAAGGTTATGTTGTTCTTGTGGGTAGGGGAGGTGTCTCTATTGCCCGCAATATTGTCGATTCACTGCATGTAAGGTTGATAGCACCATTTTACTGGAGGGTGGAGAATGTGATGAAAAAGAAAGAAATGGAAATAGAGGCTGCTGAGGAATATGTTGTCGACACCGACGAAAGACGCCATAATCTCATCACTACCTTTCTCGAAAAAAAATCAGTGAATATCGACTTCCTTTTTGATGTTACCATCAACCGCTTTTCATTCAATGTCTATGAATGCGCTGATCTTATTGTCTCTATGTATGAAAAGAAAATAAGCAGGCTGGTAGCTGAACGCAAAAGGAAGAAAAATATATTGTAGCCCCGGGGGTCATTACCTTCAGGGCTTAACTAGATTATATTCAGTTCCCCAATCTTATCAATATGCTCACTCAGTCTTTTATCTAAACTATCCCTGTAGGCATCCCAGTCAGTAATTGGATACTTGGCCACCCCGGTATCCATTGCAGCTTTTGCCACTGCTGATGCAACCCACGATATGAGCCTGGGATCAAGAGGTTTCGGTATGATGTAGTCTTTACCAAATGTGAGATTGTCGAGATTATAAGCTTTAAGGACTGAATCAATCGCCGGTTCTTTTGCAAGGTTGGCAAGGGCTTTTGAGGCAGCAAGTTTCATCTCCTCATTAATTGTTGAAGCCCTAACATCCAGTGCACCCCTGAAAATGAAAGGAAAGCCCAGTACATTATTAATCTGGTTAGGATAATCTGATCTGCCTGTTGCAAAAATAAGATCATCCCTTGTTGACATTGCATCCTCGTAGGTTATCTCAGGATTGGGATTAGCCATTGCAAAAACCACTGGTTCCGGTGCCATGGTAGCCAGCATCTCTTTCGAAAGCATATCAGCCACAGAAAGCCCGAGGAAGAGATCAGCGCCTTCAACTGCTTCAGCCAGGGTACTTACATTCCTGTTTGTAACAAACTCCTGCTTGTATTTATTCAGGTCATTTCTTTTGCTGTTAATGACTCCCTTCGAATCAACCATCACTAAGTTCTCTTTCTTAACACCCAGTGCAACATAGAGCCTTGAACAGGATATGGCTGCTGCACCTGCACCGCAAACAACCATCTTTATTTCATCAATTTTTTTACCGGTGATCTCCAGGGCGTTAAGAAGTCCGGCACCGGATATTATTGCTGTACCATGCTGATCATCATGGAACACCGGTATGTCAAGCATCTCTTTAAGTCGCGTCTCTACCTCAAAACATTCAGGTGCTTTAATATCTTCAAGGTTGATGCCTCCGAAGGTAGGTGCTATCCTGGCACATATTTCGATAAGCTTGTCTGTATCCTTTTCATCAATTTCAATATCAAATACATCTACATCTGCAAATACCTTGAATAATAATCCTTTGCCCTCCATTACCGGCTTACCTGCCAGGGCTCCTATATCACCAAGTCCCAGTACTGCTGTACCATTGGAGATCACTGCAACAAGATTGCCCCGGGCAGTGTATGTGTAAACATCTTCGGGATTCTTTTCTATTTCAAGACATGGATAAGCCACTCCCGGTGTATAGGCTAAACTTAAATCAAACTGAGTACTGTATGGTTTTGTCGGGATCACTTCTACTTTCCCGTGACGGCCTCTGCTGTGGTAGAGAAGCGAATCTTCTTTCGTTACTTTTGGCATGGGTAAATATTTTTATGAGTTAATAAAGACATCTTTCTGACAGGGAATAATGGTTATTATGATACTTACTTTAAAGGTAGTAATTTTTATACCAACTATTTTATGAATAAAATCATTATTACATTGAAAATATTACGTTGCGTATTTTTGTTAGCATCTTCTCTGGCGATATATTTGGAATAACCTGATTCATTAATATTTAGCAGTAGCACCTATATGAGATTCCGAGCATAGCCTGTCAACAGAAAAAATATACTATAAAATGTCATACTATGTGGAACAAGGAATATACATATCTATTTGTGGAATACTTAATCATGATTCGCACCAGACATATTTAAATAACATATATTTTGCAGTGACAACAAATTTGAATATTTTCAAAGCCGATAATATCAAAGTATATAACCAGACCACATTATTGTTTTATGGAACAAAATCTTGCTATCGGTGCAGATATTGGAGGTAGCCATATCACGTGTGCCGCAGTTGATCTTTCTACCGGGAAGGTATTAAAAGAAACAGTATCCGAGCGAGCTGTCAATAACCAGGCTCATGCCAATGTAATTATTGGTACCTGGACAGATGCACTTGCCGGCTCTTTGCAAAAGGTGCCGGCTGAAAAAGTAAAAGGCATTGGATTTGCAATGCCCGGCCCTTTTGATTATGTAAAAGGTATATGTTATATAAAAGGTGTTGCAAAGTATGAGAACCTCTATGGTTTTAATATTGCTGATGCAATAGCCAGCAGCCTTGAGTCTGAAGATGGCTTCCTAATCAGATTCATGAATGATGTTTCGGCTTTTGCTGTTGGTGAAGCTGTTATAGGTAAGGCAGCAGATGTCGACAGGTCTATGTCAGTAACCCTCGGCACCGGTTTCGGATCTGCATTTATCAGTAAACGTATTCCCATTGTCGATGGACCTGAAGTACCTAAACTGGGCTGTGTTTATCACATTCCATATAAAGATGGAATCGCTGATGACTATTTCTCTACAAGAGGATTACTGAGAAGCTATAAGGAGATTACAGGCAAAGAGCTCTCCGGTGTAAAAGAACTATCTGATATGGCATCATCAAATAATACCATATCGGATATCTTTAAGAAATTCGGGAAAGACCTTGGAAGCTTCCTTGCTCCATATCTCAACACTTTCAGAGCCGAAATACTTGTTATCGGTGGAAATATATCCTATTCGTATGGTCTATTCGGAGATGTATTTGAAGAGAGACTGAAAAAAGAGAATTGTACCTGCAAAGTAGAACTTTCAACGCTTAAGGAAGATGCCGCTCTTTTCGGCAGTGCATATCTCCTTGATGATGATTTCTGGAATGATGTACAACATGCTTTGCCGCTTATGTAATTAATTTTAAACCACTATACCGTTCCCATGACCACACGAAAAATTCAAGTATTCAAGATCGCTCCCGTACTTATGGCATTCTTTGTCATGAGTTTTGTCGACCTTGTCGGAATAGGTGTCGACCGTGTCAGCCTGGATATGAACCTGAGTGCAACAATAGGCCAACTTATACCTTCTGCCGCATTCCTCTGGTTTTTCCTGCTATCTGTACCCGTTGGTGTTATGCAGTCGCGACTGGGAAAACGTTTTATGCTCAATATTGGTATGGGAGTAACAGCCCTGGGCTTGCTGCTGCCATTCTTTATCTATTCATTTGCCACAGTACTTACAGGATTTGCTTTGCTGGGAATAGGAAATACCATCGTCCAGGTTTCTGCAAATCCTTTGATGGTAGATGTTGTCCCGGGAACAAAACGATCGAGTTTTCTGAGCTTCTCACAGTTTGTAAAGGCAATAGGTTCAATGATCGGTGCTCCAACAGCAGCCTTCTTTGCCTTACAGTTTGGTGACTGGAAATTGATGTTCCTGGTTTTTGGAATAGTATCTATATTGGCTGTTGTATGGCTGGGATCAGTTAAGATTGACGAATCGAAACAGATAGTAGAACCATCATTATCATCATCTTTCAAACTGCTCGGCAATAAATATGTTCTCCTTATGGTAATTGCCATATTTGTTGTTGTCGGGGTTGATGTAGGATTCAATTCAAACTCAGGACAATATCTTATTAAGCATTTTGGAATAGAACGGTTAGCTGCCGAATCAGGGAGAAGTATCTATTTCCTTGGTCGTATGCTTGGCACTTTTATGGGTGCTATCATCCTCACAAAGTTCTCTTCACATAAATTTTATATGTGGACATCATTACTGGGCATTTTATGTCTCGTACTGATAATAATGGTTAAATCACCTGTAATGGCATGGATACTGGTATTCCTTATCGGTTTTGCTGTTGCAAATATATGGCCGCTGGTGTTTTCTATTACTATAGGTAAATTTCCTGAACGTGGTAATGAGATATCAGGACTGGTGATGATGGCAATAAGTGGTGGAGCAGTAATACCATTGATGGTGGGATGGATAAGTGACATAAGCAATGCTGCCATTGGAATGTCACTTCTTGTTCTGTGTATGATATATCTGTTAATAGTATCTGTTTATGCAATAAAAAAAGGATGAATCGAAAAAAATCAGACAGGCGAACCTTTCTTAAAAAGACAGCCGCCGCAGCAGCAACATTTACAATAATGCCTCGTAAGGTGCTTGGAGGGAGGGGATATACCGCACCTTCCGACCAGCTGACAAAAGGTATTATAGGAGTAGGAGGAATGGGTCGTGGTCACTTCGGTTATGAAGGAACACGATTACTGGCAGTATGCGATGTCGACGGTAACCACCTCGAACAGGCCAGGACCCAGGCAGGAGGTAATATCGATGGCTATCACGATTTCCGGGAGCTTATAGCAAGGGATGATATCGATATAGTACATATTGCGACGCCACCGCACTGGCATGGCATAATGTCGAGGATGGCAGCTGAAGCCGGAAAGGATATCTGGTGTGAGAAACCTATGACACGTACAATAGGTGAGGGTATAAAAGTAGTCGAAGCTGTACAGAAGCATGGAAGGATGTTCCGTCTTAATACATGGTTCCGTTTCAACGACCAGTTCTATGGTCTGGGTACCACTGTCAGGCCTCTCAAAAAACTTGTTGAGAGCGGTATTCTGGGATGGCCCCTTAAGGTAACTGTCAGCGGTATTACAGGCTTTGACTGGAAGTTTTATTGGACCGGCCGGCACAACCTGAAACCAGAACCTGTACCCGGGGAACTCGATTATGACTTCTGGCTCGGACCTGCACCATACAAACCATACAACCCTGAAAGGGTACATTCAAAATTCAGGGGATACTGGGATTACGACGGCGGGGGACTGGCAGATATGGGCCAGCATTATCTCGATCCGGTACAGTATCTGCTCAACAAGGATGATACCGGCCCCGTAACGGTTGAAATAGATGCACCACAACAACATTATGACGCTGTCGGAACCTGGCGAAGAATAACTTATACCTATGAAGACGGATGCAAGATCATACTTGACGGTGAGAACCGTGATAAGGATGCCGCATATATAGAGGGTCCGGGCGGAAAAATTTTCAGAGGATTCAGGTCAGATATTAAAGACCTTGACAAACTGATAAACTCATTACCCGATCCCGAACCACAGGTGACAAGATTTACAGAGTCGGTACTTACAAGGAAGAAATTTGCACTCAACGAAGCTAACGGACACAGATCGTGCTCTGTTGTCAACCTTGGTGTTATAGCCCTGCGATTGGGCAGGAACCTGAAATATAATCCTGTATTACAGCAGTTTGTGGATGATGAAGCCGCCAACAGACTTATAAACCAACCTATGAGTAATCCATGGAGGATATGATCTTTATTATGATGAAACGATAACATGTAAAACATAACATGATGAAAACCAAGAGATTGATTATATACACTGTACTCCTGCTTTTGATATCCTCAACAGCTTTTTCACAGGACAGGGGAACACTCGAAACACAAGTTGCTGACCTTCTTGCACAGCTTCCCGCAGATGATATTCAATATACGGATAAGCTGATGGGTGATATGCTCTCCCTCGGTGATGAGGGTATAAGGAAGATATGTGATCAGATAATACCGCCGGGCACCGGTGATGATACCAAACCGAGATTTGCCGTGGAATCGTTCTCAAGGTATCTGTCAGGGAAGGATATGGAAAATGGCAGGGCACTCTGGGAAGATATATGTATTTCGTATGCATCACAGCATAATGACCCTCTGGTAAAGGACTTCTTCATCAAGCAGCTTCAGCTCATCGGTGGAGATAAGTCTGTTCAGGCAATAAGTCAATACCTGTACGACTTTCAGGTATGTAATTCTGCCATAGCAGCAATGAAAGCAATAGGAGGACAACTGGCAGAAAGCCTTTTTGCAGAATCATTGGATGATATGATGCTTCCTTGTGCTGCAGCTGTGATGAACGCTCTCGCAGATATGAACTCTCAGATAGCGGTAAATGAATATTTATCATGGACATCAGTTGATAATCCTGATATAAAAGCCGCAGCTTATAACGCTCTTGCACAGAGCAGAAGCCCGGAAGCTTATTCTATACTACTGAAAGCAGCAAAAGAAAGCAAGTACCGTTGGGAAAGAACAGGAGCTGTATCGGCACTGATAAATTATGCCAGGAATGCAGGGGCTTATGGCGATATAAAAACAATGGACAAGATATGTAAGCTTCTGATAAGAAAATGTAATGATGAACATACATATCATTATAAAACATCTGCCCTTGAAACTTATGTTCTGTTTCATGATGCCGATGCAATGCCACAGATTCTTAAAGCTGCTGATCATAATGATGCAGGTTACAGAAATGCTGCAATAAATATGTCGGCCGGGATAAGTGGAGATAATGTTACCGATACATGGATTAATTATTTCCCGAAAGCAATACCTGAAGCAAAGCCTGAGATAATTGCATTCTTGGCCCGGCGAGGGGATGAAAATGCATTGCCTTTGATAAAAAGATCCCTTATTCATGAGTTGCCTGAAGTGAGAGAAGCTGCTGCGGAAGCACTTACAATATCAAGAGATGACGAGGCAGTCCCTCTTATTATAGGATATATGATGGAATTTGAATCTCCTTCCGACCAGGAAGCTGCTTATACAGCTTTGAAAAGCCTGGTAAGTGAAAAAGAGATGCCCCTGATAAAGAATGTTCTTGAGAATGGTAAGGATGTAGCAAAGAAGAGTGCAATTGACCTGATAGCCTTGAAAAAACACAGCGAATTCTTTGATATCGTATTTCCTTATACTTCTTCCGGTGATGAAGCGGTTAGGTCTGCAGCCTTCAAGGCTCTGGCCAGCCTGGCCGGCTGGAGAGACCAGGATGATCTGCTCAACTTGTTATTTAAAACCGGTAATGAGGATTATGTGCCTGATATTCAAAATGCACTGGCTGTTGCTACAGCTAAAATGTCCGACCCGGAGAGACGCTCCGAGATAATCCTGAAAGTACTCGAAACCGGCGAAAAACGTAAGGAACTTATTCCCGTACTGGCGAAAACAGGGGGAAAGAAAGCCCTTTCCGTGGTACTTAATGAATTTGAAAACGGCACCTCCGAAATAAGAGAGGTATGTTTTAATACTCTTACCTCGTGGAACGATCATTCAGCATCATCAGCTTTATATGAAATTTGTGCTTCGGGGAACAAGACTTACGAAGCTCCTGCATTTGAAGGATACCTGAGACAGGTCAGGTCAGCTGCTGTTCCTGACGAACAAAAACTTCTGCTATTTCGTAAGATAATGCCATATGCCTTGACTGCTGAACGTAAAAATCAAATTATCAGAGATATAGGAAGACTGCGTACATATCAGTCACTCTTTTTTGTCGCAGGTTTCCTCGATGACCCTGAAACAGCATCCGCGGCAGCCAGGGCGGCAATGAATATAGCACTGCCGACTTCAGGTGAAAAAACAGGAATGTATGGAATCATTGTGAAAGAAATACTGCATAAGGTGGTGTCAGAACTTGAGGGAGAGGAGAGCGATTATGACAGGGAGATGGTTCGAAAATATATTGACGAAATGCCTGGTGATGAAGGATTTGTTCCGATGTTTAACGGAAAGAATCTGACAGGGTGGCAGGGACTGGTAGAAAACCCGATAACCCGTGCAGAGATGAAACCGGAAGAACTTGCCACAAAACAGGCTGAAGCAGATAAAAGGGTACCCGGAAACTGGACAGTCAGGGATGGATGTATATGGTTTAACGGCTCCGGCGATAACCTCTGTTCTGTAAAAGAATATGGTGACTTTGAGATGCTTGTCGACTGGAAAATCTCAAAAGGTGGCGACAGTGGTATTTACCTGAGAGGCACCCCACAGGTCCAGATATGGGATACCTCAAGAGTGGAAGTAGGTGCACAGGTAGGATCCGGAGGCCTCTATAATAACCAGAAACATGAGTCCAAACCACTTAAAGTAGCAGATAATCCTGTAGGCGACTGGAATACGTTCAGAATAGTCATGATAGGTGAAAAGGTTTCTGTATGGCTAAACGGAGAGCTCGTAGTTGATAATGTTACAATGGAAAATTACTGGGACAGGAGTATACCAATTTTTCCCGCAGGCCCCATTGAACTTCAGGCACACGGTACAGACCTTGGATTCAGGGATATTTATGTAAGAGAGATACATGACACAGAGTATAATCTTACACCTGAGGAGAAAGCTGAAGGATATGTTTCTCTCTTCAATGGCAGGGATCTTGATAACTGGGTTGGAGACAAAGAATCTTATGTTGTGGAGGATGGTATGATAATTATTAAACCTGACAGGGGTAGCGGAGGAAATTTGTACACAGAGAAGGAGTATGCCGATTTTATCTTCAGGTTTGAGTTTCAGCTTACGCCGGCAGCTAATAACGGACTTGGCATAAGAGCACCCCTGACAGGTGATGTGGCATACCAGGGAATGGAGCTACAGATACTCGACAACACAGCACCTGTATATGAAACATTACAACCCTATCAGTATCATGGGTCAGTATATGGTGTTATTCCGGCAAAAAGAGGTTTCCTTAATCCTGTCGGGGAATGGAATTATGAAGAGGTGTTTGTACAGGGTACGAAAATTAAGGTAAGTCTTAACGGTACGGTAATTGTCGATGGCGATATTGCAGATGCACGGGATAACGGGACAATGGATCACAGGGACCATCCGGGACTTCATAACACAACAGGACATATAGGTTTCCTCGGACATGGCTCCGTAGTTAAATTCAGAAATATCAGGATAAAAGATCTATCAGAAAAAGAGGAATAATAATTCTTCTCTGTGCCTCTTTGTGTCTCCTCTGTGTCTCTCTGTGTAATTTTTTAAATAAATTATTGTTGCACAGAGTTCCACAGAGGAGTCACAGAGTTCCACAGGGTTTTAAAATTGAATGATGATGAAGAATCTTGGACTTATAATACTCGGTTTAATACTTCTCTCATCCTGCAGCAAGGTAGCCCCTCCTGAACCATACGGACCATTACCGTCAGAAAGGCAGCTTGCGTGGCATGAGATGGGGTATTACATGTTTGTACATTTCACTGTTAATACTTTTACCGACAAGGAGTGGGGATACGGTGATGAAGATCCCTCCGTATTCAATCCCACGGAACTCGATTGCAGCCAGTGGGCAAGAGTGGCAAGTGAGGCGGGAATGAAAGGTATCATTATCACTGCAAAACACCATGACGGATTTTGTCTGTGGCCCTCGGAATTAACAGAACACTCGGTAAAGAATTCACCATGGAAAGAAGGTAAGGGCGACGTGATATGGGAGCTCCGCCGCGCATGTGATGAATATGGATTGAAACTGGGTATTTACCTTTCTCCATGGGATCGTAACAGTACACTATATGGAACACCGGAATATATCACTTATTACCGGAACCAGCTGACGGAACTATTATCAAATTACGGAAATATCTTTGAAGTATGGTTCGACGGTGCCAACGGCGGTGACGGATATTACGGCGGAGCAAGGGAAACAAGACGGATTGACAATAAAACATATTATGACTGGATATTCACACATCTTATTGTAAGGGAATTACAGCCCGGAGCAGTTATGTTCAGCGATGCGGGTCCCGATGTAAGATGGGTAGGCAATGAAAGGGGATTGGGAAGCCTCACAAACTGGTGTCTGCTGAACAAGGATGAAATGTATCCCGGGGGAAATTTTGCACATATACTGGGTGAAGGACATGAGGATGGTGAATACTGGGTACCGGCCGAGGTAGATGTTTCAATACGTCCCGGATGGTTCTGGCATGAAAGCCAGAATGACATGGTGAGATCTCCGGAGAATCTTATGGAACTCTATTACTCTTCAGTTGGAAGGAACAGCAACCTCCTGCTCAATGTCCCGCCCGACAAAAGAGGCCTTATACATGAAAATGATGTTCTTTCATTGATGGGGTTCAAAGAGTTATTGGATAAGGAATTTGAATATGATATTGCCTGGGGTAAGAAAGTAACAGCATCGGATACCAGGGGAAAAGATTTTAAACCATCGAATACGGTCGATAGAGATAATGGAACATACTGGGCAACAAAAGATGACCAGCTCACTGCTGAGCTGATAATTGACCTTGGAAAGGAAACAGAGGTCAACAGGATATTGCTTCAGGAATATATTAGGCTTGGCCAGCGTGTACAGGAATTTAAGGTTGAAGCCTTAAGCAACGGTGAATGGGTACATGTGCTTGACGGAACCACAATAGGATACAAGGTAATACGTAAGTTCCCCACTATAGCAGCAGACAAGATAAAGGTTACGATAGCTAAATCCTTAGCCTGTCCGGTATTGTCGAATATTGAACTGTACCGTGCTCCCGGAGAGTAAGAGCGAAGGGCCCGTTACTTCACCGGCACTCCAATAGTATGTCCCAGTATAATAACCTGGTTTGACCTCAAACCCATTTCAGGGGCAAGCTTATCCTTTGGTACCAATCCTCTTACAACACAGCCTAAATTAGCTGAGGCACAATAAAGATAAACATTCTGGGCTATAAAGCCGGTATTTGCATGTGGCCAGAACAGGTCAGAATCGTTGATTTCGTCACCCTCTTTTATCCCCAGTTTTCCCATATCAGCTACATAGATAAGATTTAGTGGTGCTGTCGCAACAAAATCCTGTGTGCCACATACCTTACGGATATCCCTGTTATGGATCTGTATCAGGCTGTGGTTTTCAGCTGAGTAGAGGTACAGGCCACTTTTCATGGAAACATATACGTCTATTTCCTGCATATTACGTGCTGAAGGAGCAGTTCTGAGCTTCGCCTCAGGCCTGTTGATACCCCAGGCTGCCCATAAAAGATCTGAGAGTTGTTGTTCTGATATCTCACCCTCGGTGAATTCTCTCATTGATTGTCTTTCATTGAGTGCCTGCATCAAGGTTTTACCACCGGTCCTGTCAGGTTTCGGAAGGACGATATCCTGTGCACCTGCCGTTATGGTAAAGGTCAGTGCAACCATAATCAAAAATACATTTAAGATCTTCTTTTTCATGATATTAATGTTTTATAATTTTTTGGGCAATACTTAATGTAGTTGATGTAAGTTTTGATAGCTTTTCCCAGTTTTTATTTTCTAAGATCTCTTTTGTAATCAATCTGGAACCCATCCCCACACACACAGCACCTGCTTTGAACCATGCCTTCAGATTCTCTTCCGTAGGTTCTACTCCCCCTGTCGGCATCAGGCTTGTCCATGGGCAGGGACCCTTTATGGATTTGATAAATTCCGGTCCTCCCACTGACGATCCCGGGAAAATTTTAATGATTTCTGCTCCCAGTTCTTCAGCATAGCTTATTTCAGATGCTGATCCGCAACCCGGTGACCATAATATCTTTCTCCTGTTACACACCTTTGCCATGTTGGGATTCAGGATCGGGGAGACAATAAAATTTGATCCCAGTTGGATATACAGGGCTGATGTAGCGGCATCGACAACCGATCCTGTACCCATTATCAGGTCGGGCAGTTCCTTTTCTGCCCATTTGTTAAGGTCACAAAATATCTCGTGGGCATAATCACCCCTGTTGGTAAATTCAAAAACCCTGATCCCTCCTTCGTAGCAGGCTTTTATAACATTTTTGCATATTTCAGGATCTTTATGATAAAAAATGGGAATTATACCCGTTTCAAGTATCTTATTTATAACAGCAATTCTTGTAAACCTTGCCATGGTAGTTGTTATGTTTTAACAAATGTAGTTAAAAACCATAAATATATCATGCAATTCCACCTTCATCCCGATGACTCGGGATTACGGTGGACAGGCGTGCAATCATGCAATTCCCGATTCACTTCGTTCATCGGTACTTCGTCCTTCTGTGGCCAGGAAAGCTATGGCTGGCAGAGCATGGAACTCAGAGCACAGGATTTGCAAACCGAAGCTTTCTTTAACCTCCGACTTCGACGGACATAGTCCGCTACGTCGGACGAAGTCCGTAGCTTTAGCGGTGGAAGTGATGGCGGAGGTAATGTTAGTTTTACCTGCTTCTCATTATTACTCACTCGGCTATGCTTCTTACCATTTGACCGAAAAATAGCATTTACCGTATAGTTCAAGGTCATCCTTGCTGTTTTTCCTGCGGACATAAACTACATAATCTCCTTCACTGTCTGATGTATACAATGAAATAGTTGTTTTTTTGTCAGCAGATAAACGAATATCCGGATTCCAGTATAAAAGATTCCTTCTATCAGGTATTCTTGAATTACGGTACCTTCCGTTAAAATCATAGCTGGAATCCATAACTGAAAATAGCTCGTAAGTAAAAAACATGCTGTTTTTGTTCAGATCTAATCCTGCAAAATCTTTGTTTTTGGAATAAATACTCATAATACCACTATATTTCATATTGCCGACTATATAACCTTTGTCAATTACCTCAACTCTTCCAATTCTGTTCAAAGGTGTCTTTAAAAGCCTTTCATCATTATTAACCTGAACATTGTCAAAGATGATCAATGGTGGAATATTTGAAAGGCTTGTTCTGCTTTGGATCATAAGGCAGGTCTTACCTTTTTTATTTATTATGTCTGCTTCAAGAATGATTTCATGGATGAATTCTTCAATATTGGGCAATTCAATATATTTCTCAGTATGGTATAGTGTTTTTTTGCTTCCATAAAAAGCCATTGGTTCTGCTTTCCCGGTTAGCGAATCTGCTGCCGTATTTTCATGAGACATGAATATTTCGGTGAGTTGCAGATTTATAACCATATCTTCAATTCGATGTA
>Ga0272441_10007625_pt1 | contig 17517 bp, 17 predicted proteins | sample SSMProp6N_FD_193582 | JGI IMG/M metagenome (GOLD analysis project Ga0272441, IMG submission 193582) | Marine sediment archaeal communities from Little Sippewissett salt marsh, Falmouth, MA, United States - SSM-Prop-6N | ecosystem: Environmental > Aquatic > Marine > Wetlands > Sediment ...
CGCTGCTGGCTGCAGGCGTCCTGGTTGCCGGATTCCTCCTGGGACGTCCGGGACACCCGGCGCTCATACCGGAAGCGTATATACAGCAACTGGTGGGGGGGAATTCACTGGGGGCCAACCTCGTTGCCGCCGTGGCCGGTGCGCTCATGTATTTTGCCACACTGACAGAGATACCCATCCTGCAGGGGTTGATGGGGGCGGGCATGGGAAAGGGGCCCGCACTGGCGCTCCTCCTGGCAGGACCTGCACTGTCGCTGCCCAACATGCTGGTCATCGGGAGTGTCATGGGTGTCAGAAAGACGGCAACCTTCAGTGCTATCATTATCGTCATGTCAACGGCGGCAGGAATGCTCTATGGCAGCTATGCAGCCTAGGATAGAACATCGAAAGGGAGATAAAGAAATGAAAATCAAAGTATTGGGACCGGGATGCGCGAAATGCCGGACCACCGGGAAAAACGTCATTGAAGCCTGCGATCAACTGGAGATGGCGGCGGATATTTCACACGTGACCGATGCGATGGAAATCGCGAGCCATGGTGTCATCATGACGCCGGCGGTGGTCGTAAACGACAGGGTCGTCAGTTCCGGCACTGTGCCGTCAGTGGAAGGACTGAAGAAAACATTTGATAAACTGCGCCAGCATGGTACAATGTGACGCAGTCACATGCTATGATACTCAAACGGTGGTTTGATCCTTCGATTGACCGCCGGTGACTGTTCTTTCAGAGTGTATGGAGATGCCATACACAGATACATATGAATCAGACTGTCGGAACATCGTGTCTCAGGAAAGGCTTCAGACCGGACATGACGCCGCAAGGTCTACTGCCCGGTCTGCATGATTCGTCATGTGCCCTTTCGAGGGTTCATCTGGCTGATGAGAAGGGGACATGACAGGGTGAGACCTTGCAATCAACGGCTGGACCCCCTGCTGGGGGGGGTAGTGAGGGGATCCGGTAAGATAGCAAAGGAGGGGATGATGGCAAAGATTCATGTAAAGGTATTGGGAGAGACCGGTAAGTGTATCAAGGTGGAAAAGCTTGTCAGGGATATGGTTTCACGGGCGGGCGTTGAGGCGGAAATAGAAACAATCAGCGATACGATGGAAATTAACGGTTATTGTATATTCGGAACGCCGGCCGTCATCATCGATGATGAAGTGAAATGCGTGGGCAAGGTTCCCAACAGGGATGATCTGAGGCACTGGTTCGGAAGCGACTGAGATGATGGTGTCTTCCGGTTTTTCGTGGTACGCCGTTCCTATGTCATGATGTCTTCTAGTGTGCGGATTGCCGTCACGATGTCATCGGACGTGATGCCATGGTGTGTCACCGCTCGGAAGTGAGACGGACCCAGCCTGAGCATCCTGATGTGACGCCGCTCCAGTTCTGCCTCGAAGACATCATCCCGGATAGCATCACTGACGAGATCGAAAAAGACAATGTTAGTCCGTACCGATTCGGGGTCTACGGACAAACCGGGAATACGAGCTATGCCCTCGGCGAGGAGGCCTGCGTTTTCATGGTCTTCGCTGAGCCGTTTTGTCATTTCTTCAATAGCGACAATCCCTGCCGCTGAAATAATACCGCACTGACGCATCCCGCCCCCCAGCATCTTGCGTATCTTTCGTGCCCTGTCTATGAAATCGTGGGAGCCACAGACGAGTGACCCGATAGGGGCGGACAAGCCCTTTGAGAGGCAGAAACATGCCGAGTCACAGCCGGCAGTCAAATCGGTGACGGGTACACCGAGGGCGACAGCCGCGTTAAAGATCCGTGCCCCGTCGAGATGTACCTTCAGTCCATGATTCCCGGCGAACTCTGTAACCGAGGCCATATATGCAGGCGTGAGCGGAGAACCGTTGCATCGGTTGTGCGTGTTTTCAAGACAGAGGAGGCGGGTCTCCGGAAAGTGGATATTATCGTCGCGGATGGCATACAATATGTCATCGAGCACGATTGTACCATCGGGCTGATTGGGAACGGTATGAGGAATCATGCCTCCCAGGGCCGATATGCCGCCGACTTCGTAGTAAAAGATATGTGCCTGGTCACCCAGTATGATCTCGTCGCCGCGGTTGCCGTGTGTCAGGAGGGACACAAGGTTTCCCATCGTTCCACTGGAGACAAGCAGTGCCGCTTCGGTTCCCGTCAATCGCGCCGCCTTTTCTTCCAGTTCCCGTGTCGGCTGATCTTCTTCGAAGACATCGTCTCCCAGGTCGGCATGGAATATGGCCTCTCTCATGGACGGTGTCGGTAGTGTGACGGTATCGCTTCTCAGATCTATCGGTTTCATGGAATGGTTCCTTTATGTGAGGTTGTGTTATGCGTGTCCTACAAAAACAGAAAAGGACGAAACAGTCAACAAGAAAAGGGAACCATGGTGACTATCGGTCCATCCATTGGAGGGACGGCCGGTACACTGCACCGGCATGTGAAGATGCGGGAAGCTTTCTGAGGGTGGGAGGAAAGGGGAGTGAAACGGCCTGGCTTGCTGAGCCAGATGGTGGTATAGGTGAGCCTGTTCGATAGCGAGGAGGATACATGGATGCGACATAACAGAGGGTGTCATCGAAAAGCGATATATCTGCACATGACTGTGGCGGTACTCCTGGTGCTTTCAGGATGTATGATGGCGGGGAAGAACATGGCGCCGCCGCAGGTACAGATTGCCGGCATAGCGGTGAAAGATGTTCAGCTCTTCGAGACACGGTTCCGGGTGGAACTGCGTATCATAAATCCCAATGACATGCCACTGGACATCAGGGGTATAGACTGTGAACTGGAACTTGTCGATCAAAAGATCGCCTCAGGCGTGACAGATCAGAAGACGCGCATACCGGGTCTTGGAACGGCCGTGATATCCGTCGATCTCTATGCATCGGTTGTCGGCTGGGTACAGGGTATCCTGGGTCTTCAGGACAAAAAGGCGCTGAAATACCGGGTCACAGGCAGGGTCCATGGTAGAGGTGGAATGGGGACGCAATCCATATTCCCCTTCAGCTCGGAGGGGGAATTGACCCTGCAATAGGGGGAAGGGCACATCTTTCCGCTTGCCCATCCCCAAAGAGACTATCCTCTCTCCCGGGATGTGTCCGCACCTGCACTCATCCATAATGCAGCCATCAAGGGGAGAAAACCTCTCGGTGTTCCCTCACACCGGACATCCCCACTGACCATAGGGAAGGCTGCTGCATGATAAGACAGGAATAATTGCCGGTTTTGGATACACCTCTCCGCTCACAATGATTAAGAAGAAAAAGGTTGGGGCGTTGCACGGGATGGTACTCTGGCTAAGCTCTCTTCCTCGGAAAATCTTAATCAGTACTCAGTTCTCTGCGGTCATCAAGCACTTACTCTGCTGGTTGACGATGGAAAATGCCCAGACCGTAGGTGTAACGAAATGCTGTGCTTCCTAAGTGCGTTTTACGTTTTTTGCCTGGAACCCCCGGTCTGTTTCTTCGATGTCGAAGATGACCTCATCACCTTCAACGAGATTCTTGAAGCCGGGCATGTCGATGGAAGAATAGTGAACAAAGAGATCCTGACCGTCTTCCTGTTTGATAAACCCGAAACCCTTTTTTTCGTTAAACCATTTCACTGTTCCTGTAGCCAAAGCAAAACCTCCTCAGATATTGATTTAAACGGACAAGAGTTGAATGGTACTTCGTATCAGCTCTTGTAAAACGCACAAAAAAGAAGACACCTTACAGTAAGAAAAAAGTATATATGTAAAATGAACGCGGGTCAAGAAAAAAATGCAACCGGTTTCATAAATACACTAATTACCCCTAAAACATGATTAGTCTAGTAACACCAGTATGTTAGAATTACCTCCGCTGTCTTTAAAAGACATTTATTCTACGACTAACATGTAAAATGACCGCGGGTCAAGAAATAATAATGCAACCGGTTTCAAAATGGTATGAATATACTGAGGGATAGCGGCAGTGTTTCAGGACCAGTTTTCTACGAGCCGGGGGACGATGTCACCCACCTTTCCCGGGATTGTCATGTCCGCCAGGGAAGAGAGCGGCGTTGGTTCGAGGTTTATTTCGGCCACCATGGCGCCCCTGGATTTTGCCTCCACGGGAAAGGATGCCGACGGTTGAACCACCGCTGATGTGCCGATGACCAGCATCACGTCACAGGTCCTTGATGCATCGAAGGCCGACTGCAGGAGTTTGTAATCGAGTGATTCACCAAACCATACCACATGGGGCCTCAGGAGTCCCGCACACCGGTGACAGTGCGGGGACGTGCCCAGATCGGGTGTGTAATTGGCGGTAATGCTGCCGCATTTCGTACAGCGCACCTTCCATATGTTGCCGTGAATCTCAAGCAGGTTTTTGCTCCCCGCCCGGAGATGGAGCCCGTCGACATTCTGTGAAATGAGTGTGAAATGAGGGACCTTGGTCTCAAGCTGCGCCAGTGCCCGGTGAGCGGGGTTGCAGTCCACGACCGCGATCAGTGAACGCCGCCAGTTGTAAAATTCCCACACGAGAGAGGGATTGGCCGCAAATGCCTCGGGAGTGGCCAGGTCCTGGGAACGGTAGGAACGCCACAGACCCCCCTTACCCCGGAAGGTGGGGACACCGCTTTCGGCCGAAATGCCGGCACCGGTGAGAACTGCCACGTGTTGTGCACCCTGCAGGGCATCTCGGAGACGTTCAGTTGCGGGATCCATGAACCAACTATGACATAGAATGCGGGTCTTTACCATGGAAAATAGCGTCTACGGCGCTTCTTGTTGACAGAAGATGCCCTGTTCTCTATAATTTTCAGAAGAAGGGAGAGTGCCGATGAAGATAAGCAGCGTGAGGGAGATGAGAGAGCTGGACAGGAGGGCCGTTGCCGACTATGGCATAGCCGAATCGGTGTTGATGGAAAATGCCGGGTATGCGGCATATGCGGCACTGCAGAAAGAGGTGGGCATTGGAGGCAAGCGCTTTGTCATATTCTGCGGCGTCGGGAACAACGGTGGAGATGGTTTCGTCGTAGCACGAAAGATACATTCTGTCGGTGGGCAGGTTCGTGTATTTATACTGGGAGACAGGGAGAAATTCAGTGGTGTCGCACGGCATAATCTGGATATCGTGGCAAAGCTGCAGATTGAACACGGACAATTCGAGGCGGGCGAACACGTCCGGATGGCGGTGGCACACAGCGACGTCGTCATCGATGCCATATTCGGAACGGGACTCACCCGTACGGTGGAAGGGGAGTACCGGGAATGTATAGACATGATCAATGGAAGCGGAAAGCCGGTCTTAAGCCTCGATATACCCTCGGGTATCAATGGCGATACGGGGAGTGTCATGGGAACCGCCGTTGCAGCAGACTATACCGTTACCTTTGGACTACCCAAAACAGGGAACATCATCTACCCCGGCTATGAACACTGCGGGAAACTCTATGTCACCCATATATCCTTTCCCCCGGCCCTCTACGACAGTGATGCACTGGACATAGCGGTCAACGAGGCGCCCCGGCTCCCCCTGCGCCCCGGCGCGGGGCACAAGGGAGATTTCGGAGAGGTCCTCGTCATAGCCGGTGCGTCGAGTTACTACGGCGCGCCCTATTATGCGGCCCTCTCATTCCTGAAGGCCGGCGGGGGATACGCACGCCTGGCCGCACCCCGGTCGATGACGCCCTTTCTGGCAAACAAGGGGAGTGAAATCGTCTTCATCCCCCAGGAAGAGACAGACGGGGGAAGCATTGCCCTGGGAAATGCCGATGCGCTGTGCGAACTTGCAGACAGGATGGACATCGTCATTCTCGGTCCCGGCATTTCACTGACCGATGAGACGCGAAGACTCGTGCGAACGCTGGCGATGAAGATAGAAAAACCGCTCATCATCGATGGTGACGGCATCACGGCACTCTGCGAGGACCTGGAGATCATCGAGGGGAGGCGAGATGTTACGATACTGACTCCCCACATGGGTGAAATGTCGAGGCTTACCGGTCAGAGCACCGGAGAGATCAGAGAAAACAGGCTCGACCATATCAGTGAAATGGCGGAACGTCTGGGTGCCATTGTCGTGCTCAAGGGGGCACACTCGCTGATCGGGTATCCCGATGGAAGGATCTACATAAATATGAGCGGTAATTCGGGCATGGCTACCGCAGGATCGGGAGATGTCCTGACGGGGACGATTGCGGCCATGCACGGACTCGGACTGACCATCGATGATGCCGTCAGAAAGGGTGTATTCATCCACGGCTTCGCAGGAGATCTGGCGGCCTCTGAGCGGGGCGAAGACGGCATGACCTCCCAGGACATCCTTGAGTATCTTCCCCGTGCCGTCAAGGAGGACCGGGAAGACCCTGACGCCGTCAGGGGGATCTATGGTATCGATGTCCTCTAAATAACGACTCTACATGGACGACGCGGCACCACAACCTGTCTGTGGCCGCCGTGGGGACATTGTCCCACGGCGTCACTCCGGTGCGAGTGGTGCCGTTACTTTTCAATGGTGCGGAGTCTGCAATACAGCCTTGACAGGGGACAATATTCTGCATTATGACAATGGGACGCAATCAATATGCATAACGATGGGGGAGGGAAGGACTATGAGAGAGGCGGAACGTGAACACTTTCGGAAAAAGGTTCCCCGCATACTGGAGGAACTGAAGACAAAGCGGTACGAGCCCCTATTCCTCGAGACGGCCGAGGAGGCGCGACACTATATCATCGATCACATCGATGCCGGTGAGCTAGTGGGCACCGGGGGATCGGTGACGCTGCGGGAAGATCTGGGACTCGTGCAGGCCTTGCGGGGCAGGGGCAACACCGTCATCGACCACTGGGAAGACGACGGAGACTACGACAAGAGGATCGAACTGAAACGGAAGCATCGGGGTGTCGACGTATTTCTGACCAGCGCAAATGCCATAACGGAAGAGGGTGTGATCGTGAATCTCGACGGCGGCGGAAACAGGGTTGCCAGTACCTGTTCGGGACCCAAGCGGGTCATCCTCGTGGCGGGGCTGAACAAACTGGTCAGGACCACCGATGATGCCATATCGAGGACGCGCAACAAGGTGGCCCCCATCAACGCGGTGCGCAAAAGCCTGAAGACACCCTGTGCGGAAACAGGCGTCTGCATCGACTGCGATGCGCCTGCCCGGGTATGTGCAGCACTCCTCATCCTCCTCAAAAAGCCAGGGGATATCGATGAATTCACTGTTATCCTCGTCAATGAAGACCTGGGTTATTAGGTGTAGCGGCATATCTGCATAATCACGGAACGAAAAACCAGCTGAATATACGAATTGAGCAGAGGGGACCGGAGCCGGAGAGGAACCGGAATGAGTTTACAACGATGTCTTCACTGCATGGATGAATCTCCTGACACGGATGAAATGAGACGGAACTCATGTGCTACATCACGCAGAGACAGATCAAAAATATCAGAAAACTGGTGGAACCGGGCAGGATCATCGTCCTCTACGGCCCCCGCAGAACGGGGAAGACAACACTCCTGAAGAAAGTGATGGAGTCGGAACGATCGGTGCCGGGTCTCTTTATCAATGCCGAAGACAGAGATGAACAGAAAATACTGGACAGAGAATCCATCATCCCCATGGGAGACGTCTTGAACAACCGTTCACTCCTATTCATTGATGAGGCCCCGGTGGTCGAACAGCTGGGGACAAAGCTGAAAATCATCGCAGACGCCGCCCCCGAACTGCCGATCCTGCTGTCGGGATCGTGCTCACTGGACATCGTGCCGGGGGGTGAAGCGGACCTCCCGGGCACACCGGTCTTTCTGACACAGTATCCGCTGGCAGAGATGGAGATTGCCCGGGCAGAGGAGCTGAAAGGGGAAGGCAACAGACTCGAGGCGCGACTGATCTATGGTGCCTATCCGGAAGTGGTTCTCATGTCCAACAGGCACCTCCGGGAAGAATACCTGCGCGAATATGGGAAGGCCTTTCTCTACCGGGACATCATGGAGATGGAACATCTCATCTATACGAACAGGCTGGAGCAACTCCTCAGATATCTAGCCCTCAGAATAGGACGGGATGTCAATATGGCGGACCTCGCGAAGGATCTTGAAATCAGTGAGGAACAGGCGGAGCGCTATCTCTCTCTCTTTGAAAAGCTCTTTTTCATATTCAGGCTCAGAGGCCTGAAGCAGGCCATGCCGGAAGACAGTGTCGAAAAACGGCGCTACTATTTCTATGACAACGGGATCAGAAACGCCGTGATCGGTAACTTTGATCCCCTGGAAAAGAGAGACGATATACAGCAGCTCTGGGAGAATTACGTGGTGATGGAACGGCTGAAGAGACAGGAATATCTCCTGCAAAGATGTCCCACCTCTTTCTGGAGAAGACAAGACGCAGGGGAGATCGACCTTATCGAGGAGAGGGAGGGAAGGCTGGACGGTTATGACATCCGGTGGGAAAGCGAGCACGAAACCCTGCTGCACGAGTGGGGTGTCACCTATCCTGACGATACCGTGACGGCCATACACAGGGAAAATTATCTGAAATTCATACTCTGAGAGACAGGGGATTGCCTCATCGAGATCCCTGAAGATGGAATGTATTGACATTTCCGGCTCGTAGGCGTAGTATCACCAGGCTGTTGGACATCGGTTTTTTCAGATGAGGAACGATCAGTGAAACAGGAACGGACCCCCCGCTTTCATCCAGACAGAGGAGGGGGATTGTGTTTCAGGAGATGGTTCGATGAAAGGGCCGCAGACATCATATCCGCTTCCCATTCGTGAGTGGTCCGAGGAAGACCGTCCCCGTGAGCGACTTCTCAGGTATGGCGAACACACCCTGAGCACAGCCGAACTCCTCGCCATACTGATCAGAACGGGCATGCGCGGCCGGAGTGCCGTCGATATCGGGCGGGAGATTCTGCACCGATTCAGGACGCTGCGGGTCATGAGTGATGTCGAGGTATCGGAATTCAGAGAGATCCCGGGACTGAAAGACGCCAAGATAGCCCAGATTAAGGCCGCCATCGAACTGGGCCGGCGGATGATGAGCGAGAAAAAGGCCCTCGACAGCCCCATTACCAATTCCGCCGACGTTGCCAATTATCTGATGCCCCTCATGCGCGACCTGAAACGGGAACGGTTTGTCCTCCTGCTGCTCGACCGGAGAAACGCCGTCACCGACGTCATCGATATCGATCACGGGACCGTGGATCGTGCCAATCCCTACATCAGGGAGATACTCCAGCAGGCAATCAGAAAGAACGCCCCCTCCATCATCGTTGCCCACAACCACCCCTCCGGGTCAATCAATCCCAGCACCGACGACAAGGCATTTACGAAAAGCCTCATGATGGCGGCAAAGGCCGGCGGTATCAGCTTCTTCGACCATATCATCATCGGTGACAACCGCTTCTTCAGCTTTGCCGACGAGGGCCTGATTGAGGAATACGAGCGGAAGGCCATCCGGGAACTGTAGCGACACTGACCTGAACGGTGAATGCATGTTATAAAGGAGAAGGGTGGCAGATGGTGAAAAACAGATCGTGGATGAGACATGTGGCCGAAATGGCAGCAGTGCCGAATCGGCCAAATACCGTCACCAAAACACGTCCAATGCAAGGGGATCTTCACTGGTAGCCCGTTACATGAATGGTGGTACGGTACTGAATCGAGATGGTTGATATCACTATGGCAAAAGGGAAAGACACGAGACGACAGAAGGATATTTCGCGACTCCTGCGGGAGCAGAAGAGGTTTCAGCGGGATCGGGTCGGAAAGGGGAAAAAGGCACGGAAGCGCTGATTCTTATAGAATACCGGTGACAGATCATTTTTCCTTCATCACCCAGACGCCTTGCCACTGGTCGGGCGGGTCGTCGATGAGTGCTCGGCATTTGGCGGCATAGGCCCCGGCGGGGGCGTCTTCGCCACAGATCGTCTCGAAGATCGCCAGGGCCTCTCTGAAGTCACCGGTGTAGAATTTCTGCAGTGCCTCGTCGAAGGCCTTCAGGATGTCCGCTCTGGCCTCGTAATCATCGAAGAGGAGGGGTTCGTAGACGAGCAGGGGTTCCGTCCTGCCGACGACGCGGACGCGTGAAAGCTCACGCAGGGCACACTCATCTCTTACGTGCGCCGCTGTATATTCAGAGATCATGATAAATGTTCCGAACTGCTTGTTGATCCCTTCGAGACGCGCGGCGAGGTTTCCCGCATCGCCGAGGAAGGTGTAATCGAAGCGCTGGTTCGACCCCATGTTTCCCACCACGACCTGTCCCGTGTTGATACCGATGCGGGCAAAGATATCCTGTCCGATGCGCTCTCTGAATCCCGGTCTCAGTTCCGCCAGCTTCCTGCCGCAACGAAGGGCCGACCTGACGGCCCGTCTGGCGTGGTCGGGGACATCGAGGGGGGCGTTCCAGAAGGCGATGATGGCGTCACCTTCATATTTGTCGATGGTGCCCCCTTCTGCAAGGATGATATCGGTCATGGCCGTGAGGTAGTCATTGAGCAGTGCCGTCAGTTCCGGCGGTGTCAGGCGTTCCGATATGCCCGTAAATCCCTGAACGTCGGAGAAGAGTATGCTCAGTTCGCGCAACTCACCTCCCAGTGCCAGATGGTCGGGATTCGCGACGAGTCGTTCGATGACGGCGGGGCTGAGATACTGTTTGAAGGCGTTCTTGATGTAGCGCTTCTGTCGTCCTTCGAGGGTGTAATTGACGACCACCGATCCCGATATGGCGAAAAAGATTCCCGCTGACGATACCGCGACGGGCATCCACTGGTTGATTTCGTAATAGATGCCCCCCGCTATGAAGGGGATCGCCAGCAAGATGACGGCGGCAATCGCGTCATGGACCCCCTTGCTCAACAGACGGATGGTGATTCCCGTGCCGATGCAGCATCCCAGCGTAAAGAGGATGACGAGCCACAGGGGGACCTCCTCCATGAAATCGCCTGACAGGAGGTTGTCGAGCATGGTGGCGTGGAGCTCCACGCCGGGGTAATCGCGCCCCAGAGGCGTGGGGCGGAGGTCCTTGGCGCCCGGTGCCGTGACGCCGATGAATACATAGGCGTCCTTGAAGATGGACAGGTCCATGGCGGGAGGGTTTCCCTCCATGATTTGGAGTCCCGACTGCATGACGGCGGCGGCATTTATTGCCCGGTGCGTCTGGCTCCTGCCGCGATAGCGGATGATGACGTTTCCCTCTCTGTCCAGGGGCACACTGTGAGGCCCGAGACGAAGACGGTCCGATGTTATGGAAGCGGGGGTGTCGGGGTGGGCGGACATGAAGGCGGCAAACCCCAGGGATGGAACGAAGTGATCATCGAAGACGTGAAAGGGGATGGCCCGGCGTATGATGGCGTCGACGTCCTGCTTTGTTATCATGACGCTGCCCAGGATCGCCGCATTGGATGCCACCGGCGTCACGGGAAAGGAGGCACGGGTCTTGATCACCCGCTTACCCCTGTCGGTGGCGAGATAATCCTGTAAGCCGTCAACAGTGATGTTGTTGTTCCTTGCCTGATGGTTCCATGTGGTTTCCAGCCCCTGTTCATTGCTCAGATTGAGGGTTCCGATGACCTTGCCTGTGTCTGCAATGGACTGGCCGAATGCGTCGTCATCGTCGACACCGGCAAAGGAGGGTTCCGTGAATATCAGATCGATGGCAATGGCACTGGCGCCCCCCTCATGCAACGCCCTGAGGATGGGGGTGTAGAGTTGCCGGGGCCAGGGCCACGAAAGGGGAATCTGCAGGGTATCCTTGGCCCAGTCGAGGCTGGTCTGATCGATCATGACGACACGGATCCCGTCGGTTGCCCGACCGGGGGCGGCGAAGACTCGTGCCCGCCAGTCCCAGGTTATTCGTTCCAGCCAGTCGAGATGGCCGGCAGCAGAGAGAAATACCGCGCACGCGGCGGAGAGGAGTCCGATTATGATACCGTGGGCCAGTTTTCTCATTATGAGCCTGTATGGGGGTTACACACCTGTCATTACTCTGTCGAAACGGATCTTTCTCACAGAGGGCATTACGACTGATCCGGAGTCCTCCAGGGCGGATTCAATGTGCTTCAGTCTCTTTTTCGGTGTCGGATGGGTTGTGCCGAAACCGCCCGACTCGGGACCGAGCCTGCTGTCCATCTGTCGCAACATCTCTCTCAGTGCCCTTGGATTGTAGCCGACACGCTTCAGAATCGTAATGGCGGTCCTGTCGGCGTCATATTCCTGGCCGCTTTGATATCCCCTGTCGACGAGTTTTTTCATGATATCACCGACGGTGTCGTCAAAGATACTGGCGGCCTTGGCGAGCTGTTCGCCGCCGAGATTCTTGGCAACCTCGACGCCGAAGACCCTTCCCAGGGAGGTGTATCTTCCCGATCGAATCGCTGCCATGCCGTGGCCGAGCTGGATATGCGCTATTTCGTGGGCCAGCACGGAGGCCAGTTCGTCTTCATTTGTGCAGCAGCCTATGAGACCGCGAGACACAAGGATCAAACCTCCCGGAGCGGCAAAGGCGTTGATTTCATCAGTATCGAGGATGAGAAAGTGATAGCCCTTGAATGTTTCCGGCTTGTCCGATGCCCGTGCCAGTGTCTGGCCGATGAGGTTGACATAGGTGGTGGCGTCTTCGTTCCGGTACACGCGGTACCGGGTCAGGATATTGGCAGTGATGGTTCGGCCGATATAGTATTCATTTTCCGGTGTGAATCGTTCAAAGGCATGACTGGCGGCGGTGGTGGATCGTTTGATGGAGGCGGCCTGTTCCGTCGATATCTGACCCGTTGCCGCCGCGATGTCGGCCCCTACGTTGGCTATGGTGCTGACGGTCTGACATCCCGAAAGATACAGTATGAGTAATGCGAGCACTGAGGAAAGCAGAAGGGTTCTCATGGTGTCCCCCCTTCCGGAGGTCTGAGCCGGCCTTCTGCGAGAAAGGAGGCGCTCTGCCGGGGAGAGATGGTAATCTCTTCCATTCTGTCCACCCAGGTGAAATCGACGGCCCGGTTTTTCTGCCGGTAATCGCGCTCGATCTCTTCGGTGAAGCCCTTTTCGGCGGCGCTCAGTTCACCCGTCGATACGGAGGTGGGGGCGTTGACGGCGCCGGACTTGGGTGCCAGTTTCTTGCTGGTAAGGGCCGAAATATGAACCCAGCCCGTGGCATTGTTCCGCGGGCTGGAGGCCTTTATCCAGGACTTTTTCTTCTCGATGACATGGAGGCGGTCGGCATAGATGACGGTGGCAACCACTGAACCGTAATATGCCGGCATGGACCGCAGGTGGGTCTTATTGACCTGAACGGTCATGTCCCCTGCCAGGGCGACGGACAACGCGCCCGAAAGGGATGTGGTTATCACTATGAGGAGAATGGCAATGATTCGTTTCATACACTACCTGCTCCGTGGCATACTGAGCCTAATGTATCATGGGCCGGACCGAACGCCTGCCCTGTCCGGTACAACTGACGGGAACTCATGAACATCGCCCGTGACAGGGCCTTTGTTTCTTCTCGGTAAGTATAGTGAGAAGGATGTGATGAGTCAAGGGAATTGTCTCCACCGCATGTGGGAGAGAGGGTAGCAAAAGGGTATGGAGGTATGAGTCAGCGAGACCGGGGAAAAATACTCTCCATGGAGGCAGGGCATAATTCACTTTACAAACAATACGCTACATGCGAGAAGATATGTCAGGGTGTTCTGTGACTCATTGGTGCAGGTGTACATGTCTCCGAAACTGAAAACCTATATCGTACCCGTTGTGGCCCTTGTCGCCGTGGCAGTGGGACTGTTCCTGGTGGCCTTTCCTTCCGCCTTCCTGTCCCCCCCTCAGGCCCGGGTTGCCGCGCTTGCCCTTGTCGCCATCACATTCTGGGCGACCATGGTCATTCCCGAACACCTCACGGCGCTCATATTTTTCTTTGTGGCCATGATCTTTTCACTGGCTCCTGCCAGCGTCGTATTCTCCGGATTTGAATCGACGGCCCTGTGGCTCATATTCGGCGGTCTCGTCATCGGTGCGGGAATTTCCGGTACGGGGCTTGGAAACAAGATTGCCGATAAGGTGGTCGTTCACCTCAACGGGAGCTACCTGAAAATAATATCGGGTGTCGTATTTGCCGGTGTCCTCTTTTCATTTGTCATGCCCTCATCGATGGGGCGGGTGATATTTTTGACACCCGTCATGCTTGCCGTGGCAGATCATTTCGGCTTCAGGCACGGCTCCAACGGGCGTATCGGCATCATGCTTGCCGCCATACTGGGAACGGCAATTCCGTCATACTCGATCCTTACCTCAAATGTCTTCAATATGGTGCTCATCGGTATGGCCGAGACACAATTCAATGTATCCGCCCTCTATGGCGAGTACCTGGCACTGCACTTTCCCATCCTCGGGTTCCTGAAGGCCGTCATCATCGTCTGTCTCATCGTGTGGCTCTATCCCGATAGTCCCGGAAAGACCATGGCAGAAAGGCCGAAACAGATGGGGTTCATGTCGAAGAACGAAAGGATACTCTCGGTCGTCCTGGTGATCCTGCTGACCCTGTGGATCACCGACTTTCTGCACCACATCTCACCGGCGTGGATATCACTGGGAGGGGCAGTCATCCTACTCCTTCCCGGTATCAACATCATCAGCAACCGCCAGTTCAGTGGAGACATCAACTACGGGTCGCTCTTTTTTGTAGCCGGCATCCTCGGTCTGGGAGGTATGGTGAGCCATTCGGGACTGGGTGACATGATTGCCCAGAGACTGATAGCGTCACTGCCGATCGGTGAAGCGTCTCCCTTTATCAACTACATGTCGCTCGGTCTCGCAACGGCAGCTATGGCCGTCGTAGCGACCATACCGGGGGCACTGGCAGTCATTACACCGCTGTCCGATCAACTGGCGGATGCTACCGGCTGGTCGATCAAGACCATCATCATGACGCAGATGCTGGGCTTTTCGACGTGCATATTCCCCTATCAGGCTCCCTCCGTCGTCGTGGGAATGCAGATGGCGGGGGAAAAGATGAAACCGGCCATGCGGGTATGTCTCATACTGGCGGTCATAACGGTCTTCATCCTGCTGCCGCTGGATTACCTGTGGTGGAAGCTCCTGGGGTGGATATAGATCAGGGACTCTTTGGTCCTTGACATGCCGGTTCCCTCTCCCTATAGTGTACAACAATCATACATTACGATAATAATCATGGAGAAATAAGGAGTATGGACTTTTACGAGGTGATTCGAACCAGGAGGAGTGTGCGGAAATTCAAGACCGATGCCGTACCGGACGAGGTGCTGAACAGGGTCCTGGATGCCGCCAGGATTGCCCAGAGCGGTCACAACTGGCAGCCCTGGAGGTACATCGTCATCAGAGACCGGGAACGCATGAAGGAGATGATTCCCATCTGCGGCGGTTGGTCCTTTATCGTTGAGGCGCCCGTTCTGGTCGTGGCCTGCGGGACAAATCTCAATGTCAACCGCGGCGGCTATATGGGCGATTTGAGCATGCTCATCGATGTCTCAATTTCCTTCGATCACCTGACGCTGGCAGCCCGTGCCGAAGGTCTGGGGACCTGTTGGATCGGGTCATTCAACAACGATGGCGTCAAGGAGTATCTCAACATTCCCGACGATGTACAGGTTGTGGCCATGACCCCCATGGGATATCCTGCCGAAGAGGACGCATTTTCAGAGCGGACGAATCGCAAGGGCCTGGATGAGATCGTCAGTTACGAAAGATACGAATAACCGGGGTCAGGTCTCAACATTTGACATTGTGTATTGAACTTCGGACAGGTCGGTATAGTGGCGTCAGGTGAACGGGAAGGGTATGGGACCGCAATCAGTCACGATAGCCGTGGAGGAGCCCCCGTCTGCTCTTCCTGATAAATGAAAGGAGATGGGCGACCTCCGGTATTTCGCCTGACTCTTTTTCCACCTTTGCCAGGGCGTCTTTCCTGAGAAGATTCGAAAAGAAGATGTCGTGAACTGCCCGTCTCAGGGCCTTTCTGGCCTGCCTGGCAATACCGGCACGCTTCAGTCCGATGACGTTGAGACTGAAGACGGTTCCATCGACGATGAGACAGTAGGGGGGGACGTCGTGTGTCACCCTGGAGTAGGGACCCGTCATGGAGAGTGTACCCACTGTGGCAAACTGGTGGACACCGATGTACACGCTCATGTTGGCATGGTCTTCCAGTGTGACGTGACCGGCCAGGCCGACATGATTGGCCAGGGTGCAGTTGTTTCCCATGGTGACGTTGTGCCCCACATGGACGAAGGCCATGAGCATGCAGTGACTGCCGATGGAGGTTATCATGCCTTCCCCTTCACCCCGGTGGATGGTGACATACTCGCGGATGATCGTGTCGTCGCCGATCCGGCAGTAGCTCTCTTCGCCTGCATAGTGATAGTCCTGCGGAGCATCACCGACAACGGCGTTTGCATGAATCCTGACGTTCGTGCCGATGGTGGTCCAGCCGTTGATATGGACACGGGGACCGATACGGCAGCCGTCGCCTATGGTTACGTCATCGTCGATGACGGTGTAGGGCCCGATATGGACGTCTCTTCCCACGGTGACACGGGGGCCGATTACTGCAGTTTCGTGAATCATGGTCTCTCCTTGTGTGCCGGTGAACATAGTGTAAAAACCAGGCTTCGTCAAGCGAAAGTGATGGTTCTTGACCCTCCAACGATGGTGACACAGAGGATAAGGCCCGATAGTGGAAGAAGGAAAGATCATAACCATACCCGGTATGGGTGACGTATCCATACGGAAGAGCAGGCGTGCCATACGCCTGTCAATTACAGTGACCGGTGATGGAGCTATCCGGGTGACCGTTCCCCCTCGCGCTACGCTCAGTCAGGCGAAGGTATTCCTCAGTGAAAAAGCGGACTGGGTGGCCAAACAGAGGGAACGCGCCTGCCGACTGCACAAGCAGCGCCGGGAACTGACTGCACGCTTACGGCCCCTGTCCCGGGAGGAGGCGACGGAGATACTGTGCCGGCGGCTCACCTGTCTTGCAGACAAATTCGGCTTTTCCTACAATAAACTCACCATCCGCAGACAGAAGACACGGTGGGGGAGCTGTTCGGGCCGCAATAACATCAGCCTCAACGAAAAACTCGCATGGCTCCCCGGGAGACTCATGGATTATGTCCTCCTCCATGAACTGGTCCACACGCGCATCAAGAACCACGGAGAGGAATTCTGGCAAGAACTGGGGAAGTATGTAGACGACGTCGGGCCATTGAGGCGGGAACTGCGGCACTATCATCCGGGATTATTCTGAACCGGCAAGAGAGCAAATTCCCAGAAAAGGATATCCAGGATGAAATCCAGCACGCAGGAAATCTTCACATGCATCAGCCATTATCGTGATCGAATATGTAGCCCACCGAACGGCGACTGGTGAAAAAGACCGGCTGCTGGGGATTGTCTTCAAAGTAGCGTCGAAAACGTACAATGAAATTATCCACCGTCCTCGTCGTCGTTTCCTTGGTATATCCCCAGCATACCTGCAATAACGTGTCCCGCGAAAGGGTTTTTCCCCTGCTGGCAATG
>Ga0272441_10007626_pt1 | contig 17516 bp, 25 predicted proteins | sample SSMProp6N_FD_193582 | JGI IMG/M metagenome (GOLD analysis project Ga0272441, IMG submission 193582) | Marine sediment archaeal communities from Little Sippewissett salt marsh, Falmouth, MA, United States - SSM-Prop-6N | ecosystem: Environmental > Aquatic > Marine > Wetlands > Sediment ...
TGATGATAACGATGGTTATCCGGATAAATGGAATGCCGATATGGATGAGAGTGATTCCACAACTAATCTGAAAATAGATATCTTCCCAGACGATCCTGATGAATGGGAGGATACCGATAACGATAGCATAGGCGATAATTCAGACGCATTCCCCGATGACCCATCCGCGTCCATTGACACCGACGAGGATGGTCTCCCCGATTCCTGGAACGACGGGTTCGGGCCTGAAGATTCAACCTCTGATCCGCCCCTTGTAATAGATCTGTATCCAGACGATCCGGACAATATTCCACCTGACGACGATGAAGACGATGACGATGATTCTACCGATGATGATGATACCAGTGGATCCGAGTCGGACGCCATGGGTATTCTTCTGATCGTTGGATTGATGGCCGCGATCATCGCGGCGGTGCTGTTCTTTTTCAGAAAAAGAGATGACGAGATCGAGGATGAGCAGCCGCCCCCCACCTAAAAACGTCACCAATGACAGCCGTGAAGACTAAGGAATCAAAGCAATTTGTCAGCGCTAGGCGTTATTTGTGACGTTCGAGAGCTTGGCCCTGGGGAATTGATTGGCGAAATTGGGAAAAGTGAATTGGCGTTGATATCACCGATCGAGTTCGAAATGGAGTAAGGTTTATCCGCAATAACTTAACTTATGGTTCGATGGAAGAGGGTGATTTGAAAAATGTTTTGTCTTCGTTGGAAGAAAGGGGAATGAATTCATGAATCGGGATATGGAGATGAAGGTAACAACTGATCCTGATCCATCAATATACCAAGATCCATTCATATTGTACAATGGTATTGATAAATATACAAAAACTTTTAAAAAATCACGTAAGGAAATAATGATATTGATTTTCCTGTCATTCTTTAATATTTTTCTAATGGGCATTTCTTTTGAAGTGCCGTTTGCCTTTTCATTCTTTTTATTGTTTTTGATGGGATTTCTAATTAGTCATTATAATTTACCCTTTAATCGTTATATCCTTATTGGTGTAAATTACTATATTGATAATATCCGCATTTTAATAGCATTTCTAATGATATCCATACCACTCCATGTTCAACTAATTACTACAGTATTTCCAAGTTTTTTGAATGGGTTCCTGTTTTTTATGACAGTTTTTTGTTTGGGTGTTGGGTTTGGTTTTTTTAGTATTACGTTTGGATATTATTTAAAGTGTCAAAAATTCATTACTACAAATAGTGATTCCAGTGAAAACATACAATGAAAATATAAGACTTTTAATGTCAATAGATCACACATAAATATCACCCCCTACCAAAACACATCAAGAGGGTAACTCCTTGGGGGAGAGTGTTCGGGCGCGTATGCACCCTGCCATCATGTTCGCATTGGGCGATCATTATACACGGGGCGATCGGTCGTGAAAGCGTTTAAGTTGGAGGATGTTGTTTTCCCAAATGGAGGGGTGAGCTGTCTGTGTGGTACAAACACATGGGTCCCCTAATACGTGATGTGGCGCAGGTTTTCTGGATTATGGGAAAGATATAAAATGTAAGATATGCCTTACTTGATTTGGTGATTGAAAATGGAAGCCGCAGTGATCCGTGTATCGTCCAAGGGTCAGATAGTTATTCCATCATCCTGGCGGAAGAAGATGGGGGTGGACGAGGGGACCGAACTTCTTGCCATAGGTGAAGGAGATACCCTTCTTCTAAAAAAGATAGAAAAGACATCTTTGAAAAAGGAATTTGAAGAGACGTCCAAGCGAGTGCGTGATAAGGCAAAGAAACTTGGAATAACTAAAAAGGATGTAGAAAAGGCGATCAAAGAGGCAAGGGAAAATTGATGCTGATCGTTTTGGATACCAACGTTTTCATATCTGGCATGTTTTGGAAAGGCAAGGAACACGACGTACTGCAATTATGTATCGATGAAGTGCATCAAAATATCACAAGCCCGGTTTTGGTTGATGAGCTAAAACGTGTATTGGGATACAAAAAGTTCGATCTGAAATGGAATGATATTGATGATATGCTCCAAATCTACATTTCTTTTTCAAAAATCATCCATCCCGATGTTGTAATAAATGCAGTAGAGGGCGATCCCTCCGATGACCGATTTATTGAGTGCGCTGTTAGTGGAGATGCGAAGATCATCATAACTGGTGATAAACACCTTTTGGATATCCAACAATACGACAATATTGAAATTATAAAACCGGCGGATTTCTTGAAAATTGTCGTTGAGTGAGGGGGAAAACGTCACCAATGACAGCTTTGCAGACTGTGCAGACTACACAAAAATCCTACCAAAAACCGTCAAGAGGGTAACTCCTTGGGGGATAGTATGGGCCCACGTGTGCCCAACCATAATGTTCGCATTGGGCGATCATGGCACACGAAGCGATCGGTCGCAAAAGCGGTTATGTTGGAGGATGTTGTTTCCCTAAATTGAAGGGTGGTAGAGTAGACCGACGGCGCACAGCCGAACTGTGTTTCCGCCGGCCCCTCGTCGAACCGTGCTTGAAGTTTTCCCTCACCCTGCTCTTGGCATCGGGGCCGAGCCCGTCCCCCCTCGGCCTTTTTCCGAGGCCGCTTGCTTTTAACAGCAATAAAGCTTGAGATATTCTCTCTGTTCACTGTCGCACCCATGATGAAAAACCATGTGTTTTTAACGCTAAAAAGATTATGCAAACATGTTATTTTTTCTTGTACCTAAATACCTTGTTATATTTCTCATGGTCTTGAATATCTATTACAAATGCCACTATCTCCACAACAGATTCTCCATTTGTCAGGGTATAAAGCATCCTCCAGTAGTTCGGAAGTTCTACCCTAAACAGATTTGTGATCCCATACCTTTCTTTGTATTCTTTGGGTATCAATTTCTTTGCGATGGGATCGCCGTAATGTGGATTGTATTTGATCAATTCAACTTTTTTAGTTAACGATTTTAAGATCGTCTTTTCGGTTTTCGATTTCGGCGCTTGCTTATTCAGGTAAGTATAAACCTCCTCCGCATCATCCGTAGGATTACCCGGACTTTTTTCACAGTTCAAACCCCTTCGAAATAGCCTTTCTCAAGTTCGGATTTGGATTGAATATCCAAGTTATACCATCCATTGTGACCAAAATCTTGTTACTTTGTTCAAGATATCTCAAAATCGTTTTCAGGGTATTGTGGTTCACCTGTTTGGGTAATCTTCTTTTTAATTCAGCAACGGTAACCACACTCTCATCCATATTTTTCAATATGTCCTCAACCATCAAAACAGTGTTCAATGTTGGAGAGTGTTCAAGCTTTGGCACCGCAGTAACAATTGACATATCCATAACCTATTGTTACTTATTAGTAATTAGTATGCACGTACTGGTATAAATAGGTTGTCAATCATCACTCGGTTAAAAACCTTATCTTCCACCTCGGTGAATTTGAGAAATCACCTCGTTCGGAAGTAAGGTTTCTGGCCTCCTGCCTCACCTCCAAACGCCCGGGATCCAACGGTCCTCCGGCAGTTTCTTCACAACCTCCACTCCGGCCTTTCACGGCAAGCCGATGAAAGTCCTCATGGAGGTTTAGCAAATGTCGTATCCGAACCACCTGACCAAGTTTTCGAGCGAGTCCAACAAACATTTCGTCGCCAAATCGGTCCTGTTCTGGATTCTCCGGGACATGAAACACGAGGTCGCTTCCGAATGGCGCGTCCCAAACGGGTACGTTGATCTCTGCGACAGAACCACCCGAACCTTCTACGAAATCGAATTTCATGTTTCGCCAAAGTTTCGCGCCCGGAAGCTCGAATTGTACCGGATCTCCGGATACGACATAATCATCGTTGACTGTTCGAAACTGCCTTCGGACATTTCTGAGGTTAGGGATTATCTGGAGCGATTCGTTGTTCCGGATTAGAAAATTTCAAATAGGGATTGATCTGTAATTATTATCGGGTAATACCATGCTTATAAAATTTGAGATTTACAAAGATGAAGATTACTGGTGCGCCAGGGGTATTGGCGTCGATATTTTTACTCAAGGAAAGACCCTCGATGAATTGATGGAAGAGATCAAAGAAGCTGTTGAAGTGCATTATGATGAAGAGATCGAATCAGGCCAAGACATCAGAGTTCTATCGATTTCAGAGTTTGAGGTGGGTCCGGTTGAAAAGATTGCCAGTTGTTAGCGGTGATAAATTAATCAAGCTGCTTACAAAACTCGGCTATACGATTTTAAGGCAAAAAGGCAGCCATGTGAGATTGGGAAAAGAAACAGACCTCGGTGAACACAATATTACAGTGCCTCGAAAACCAGAAATGGCCAGAGGAACACTTAATGATATCCTATCGAAAGTATCTCTTTGGAACAACATTTCAAAAGAAGAGCTTATCAAGAAGCTGAAGAAATGATATCCTATCGTCGCCCTGACATCTTAGATCCTGTTCCTTCGCGCCTTCCCAGATGTCACAAATTACGGCCTTGCGGTGTCATGTTGCTTCCGTTCCCATGACTCCATGGCCGCGAATTAAGCGTTCCTCCGCCCTCGCCCATGCATCCGTCGTCGATGTGCAATTTGGGTCTGGCCGCTCGCTGCGCTCGCTTGCCTCGCCTCGACTCCAGTCTCGAAAAACTGCGTTTTTCTTCGACTGCCTTCGAGGTTGGCGACTCCTCCCTACGGGAGCCTTCACCAACCCAGGCTTCGCCTGGGCGGGCGCCAGCCCTTAGTTCTTTCCGCCCTACTAGCGTATCCCCCGCCCGGCTCTTGGCCTCGGGGCCGAACCCTTCCCCCTTCGGCCTTTATCCGAGGCCGCTTGCTTATGATTAATCCTCCGTTAAATCAATGGATTGAATAAACGCTTTAAGATTTGGTATATCCTCAGATACTGTTAACCATACAGATTCTAAATCCACACCAAAGTATCCGTGAATCAATTTATCTCTCATTCCAGCGATATCTTTCCAAGGTATTGCTAATTTTTTATTTTTAAAATCATCTGACAAGTTTTTTGTTGCTTCTCCAATTATTTCTAATTGTCTTATCACTGCATCTTGAACAAGTCTATTTCCAATTAAATCCTCAACGTCTAAATCTTGAGTATATTTTTCAATTTGAGTTATAGAATCTAAAATATGTTTGAGATATACACTATCACTCTTATGCACTATAAATCACCATAGTCTCATTTTTAATTTTTTCTCTAAGGTAGGGGCTTATAGATTTTTCAGTAAGTAAATCTACTTTAATTCCAAGTTTTTCTGATAGTTCTCGTTCCAATCGAATCAGTTCCAAAAGACTTTTTTTCTCAATAAAATCAACGATTATGTCTAAATCGCTTGACGATGTTTCTTCTCCTCTAAAATAAGATCCAAATACACCAATTCTTTTTGCACCTTCTTGTCTAAGATATGATCGTGTTTTCTCAAATAACTCATCATGGTCTTTCATCATATACTTACCAACGATTGAATTTATTAATAATTGGATTAATTACAATGGTTAAAAACCTTATCTTCTGAATATTCAAATTGAGAATGAATCATGTTCAAAAAGTAAGGTTTTTGGACTTTATCCACACCTGTTTTGTTCATCAAACCAAATCCTCCGGCAGTTTCTTCACAACCTCCACTCCGGCCTTTCACGGCAAGCCGATGAAAGTCCTCATGGAGGTTTAGCAAATGTCGTATCCGAACCACCTGACCAAGTTTTCGAGCGAGTCCTACAAACATTTCGTCGCCAAATCGGTCCTGTTCTGGATTCTCCGGGACATGAAACACGAAGTCGCTTCCGAATGGAGAGTACCCGAAGGGTACGTTGATCTCTGCGACAGAACCACCCGAACCTTCTACGAAATAGAATTTCATGTTTCTCCAAAGTTCCGCGCCCGGAAGCTCGACCAGTACCGGACCTCCGGATACGACATAATCATCGTTGACTGTTCGAAACTGCCTTCGGACATTACGGAGGTCAGGGAGTATCTGGAACGATTCGTTGTTCCGGATTAGCACATCGACCGGATGCATTTATAAACGTTTGACATTAAAGGTAGAAAGGTTTATTGGGTATTAATATGGTATTAATATTAGGTGAAGGTGGCATTATGGTTCAAGCATTCATCAAAATCGATGACCATACCAATAGAATACTCAATATCATCAAGGCAAAGTACGGCCTCAAAGATAAAAGTGAGGCAATAGACATGATGGCCACCCAGTACGAAGAAGATATCCTTGAACCTGAACTCAGACCAGAATATGTTGAAAAGGCAAAGAAAATCAAGAAGGAAAAGGCAGTAGACGTTGGCACTACCAAAGATCTGAAGAAACGGCTCGGGATCTGATATGCCATATTTTCTTAAGATCAAACCAAGCCTTGAAAAGAAGTTGAAAAAATTAGCAAAGAAAAACCCCAAGCAAGTTCAAATCATCTTGAAAAAGGTCGATGAGATAGTTACAGACCCTCACCGATACAAAAATCTCAGATCACCGATGGAAGATTGGAAACGTGTTCACATCGACAAGCACTTTGTCCTCTGTTATTCGATTGACGAAGAGGAAAAGACTGTGACCCTAGAGGACTATGACCATCATGATAAAATCTACTTGCACTAGAAAATCGTCGCCGCTGACGTCCTTTTCCATTTCCTTCCCACCTACCCGGACGACAGAAATTCACGTTCAAGACCAGTCATGTTTTCCCGCACCAGATGCAAATCGTTTTACAGTTTCCCACGACAGTCCACTTCCGAATTTAGGGCGACGCCACGGGTGGTTTAAATAGAATGTTGCGGATGTTGCACGCATCTGCAACAAGTGCAACATTGGTGACAATATGAACAACCCATTTAAACCGGGATCGGGTCTCTTTCCACCATATTTCGCCGATAGAAAACGGGAGATGGACATCTTCAACAATAAGCTGGATCAGACCATCAGCGGTTCGCCCATGCACATGGCCATCATCGGTGACTGGGCGATGGGCAAGACATCTCTGCTTCGGCAGTTGACCAAATCTGCGGAGGAAAGAAATCTCTTCTCTTGCATGATAATCTGCCCCGTAACTGATTCTTTGGACGCATTTGTTGATAGCATTTCGGAGAGCATATCGGATGAACTCAAACGTACTGGGAAGAAAAATCTCAGAAACAAGATCGTAAAATCCCTCTCCTCCGTTGACAATGTCGGGATTTCGGCGTTCGGGTTTGGAGCCCAAGCGCATAAAAGGCAGAAGAGCACAACTCCCCAGTTCGCTCTCAGAATCGGTCTACGGACAGTGTGGGATTACCTTTCCGATAAGCATGACGGCATGGTGCTGCTGATAGATGACATCGATCTTGTGAGCAAGGATCAAGAAAAGACCAATGACATCATGCTAACCTTACGGAATGCCCTGATGGAAGCGATAAATGACGACGTCAGGATCATGTGTGTCGTTTCCGGGACTTCCCTCTTCAAACATGTCGAATCCATGCATGGACCCCTGGTGCGTTTTTTCGAACCTTTCGAACTAACAAATCTGACAGAATCAGAGGCTAAAAAGGCCATTGAGATTCCCTTAGAAGGAACAGGAGTTGAATTCGATAGGACAACGATAGACAAAATACTCGCAACAACCAACTACCATCCGTATTACCTGCAGGAATTTTGCTATTTTCTCTTCGAAAATGCAAGGAATGGCGTAGTGAACGCCGATACATTCGATTCGTTATATAACGGTATTATGCATGACCTTTCACGAAAGATGTGGACACAGCGTATCGATGAGCTTGGAGACGTCTCTCTCTTTTTGATCTCAAATATTGCCAATGGTTTGAATACATCCGAAGCACTCATGAAAGAAGGGAAGAAGAACAAGATACAACCCAACACATTAAGGTCTACTCTTACTAGGTTGAACAACAACGGCCATTTGATTCGTATCGGTCGAGGGAAATATGAACTCAATGATCCGTTGTTCGGAAAATACGTGTCAACCATCTACATGGAAAAAAGATAGTCAGCGATATCAATAATTTCCGAAATGAACCGACGCAGATGGTATCCCAAGGACCAAACGCAGTTGGGACGGATTCGTCCGATCACCCGACGCAGTTGGGATTCAGATCACGTTTGGTGGTCCTAATTGTTATCGACGTGAAAACTATTATTTCCTAAGGAGAATTCCCAACCGTGGCTGGTGGGGTGGGTTTTCCTATGACAGCCCGGGCGCGAATTTCGGGGTGCGACCACTATTCTATCATATAGAATTCTACTTGATTAGAAATAATTGTTTGATCGTTAGTATGTATGTGTACAACATGTTTGCCAGATATATTAAACAAATACGGTTCTTTTGAATTAACATCGGGATAAAAAGTATATTCAGATAAATTAATTTCTAAATGTATTTCCTCATTACTTTTTAGTTTCATATTCACCTTTTCTGCATTTATCGGATTGATAGATCTATTAAACATTTGATTTGATGGTGTCATTAATGTAACCCATAGACCAGTGCCCTCCTTCCATCCTCCAGGAATATATATTGTATTATTTGAAACGTTTTTTATGGTGATATTTACAATTAAATCTACATTGTTATATGAATATTCTCTTGAATATTTATCTTCTTCATATTTCTCTTTTATAATGCTCACTTTATAATTATTTCTCTCCATTGAGATAATTATATCAATATCGTCATCATCCATAAACCTGATATCTTGACTTTCTTTATCTTTTAAAATTATATATGAAAGGATAATTAGTGATACTATTAATATAGTTAAAGTTAGAAAAAACATTTTTTTCATATCATTACCCAAAAGCATAACCTAAATGATTACCTAGGTATTGCCATTCATTTCCAACTCTATTACCAAAAGCATCTTGAGAATATTCATTATTTGTTGCATAATCTGGAGGACAATGTAAACCATAATACATACAAGTATCTGGATTTTCTTTGTACCCATATTTTGGTTCATCCGCAGGATTATCTAAGTTACATTGACGTCCAAATTCGTGCATAAATGTCTGAGTAACGGCGGAATGATAACTAACTCCGTATTCATCAAATCTTTCCTTTATTGAATTGATAAATAAAACTGATTGGTATCTGGGATCACCTGTTTTTATTGTCGGAGTATTCCCAAATTTATGACTCTCTGGTGTAGTATCTGGGTGAGTGTGGGCACAGATAAAGTAATGGAAAATACCAATTCTGTTTGTTGTAAAGCCACCATTGGGTCCTGAAAAGTAAGAATCCATATCTAACTTAAACATTGTTAACATATCATCAATATCCCATGGGATAATTAAATCATTCACATCCCCGCCCCCGCCCATGCATCCGTCGTCGATGTGCAATTTGGGTCTGGCCGCAGCCTTCGGCTGCTTGCCTCGCCTCGACTCCAGTCTCGAAAAACTGCGTTTTTCTTCGACTGCCTTCGAGATTGGCGTCTCCACCCTTCGGGTGCCTACGCCAACCCTCGCTACGCTCGGGCGGGCGCCATCCCTTTTTTTCCACCCTACTTTCGTATCCCCCGCCCTGCTCGCCAGAGGAGAGCAGAGCCCGTCCCCCCTCTGCTCTCGCTCGGCTCGCACGGATTGGTCAGGGATCATTCGTTCAGCCACTATTATCCTCCACATGACGATTATCTTCGAATAGGTTGATAAACATTGCCCATCTCGACGTATGCTTTACCCCAGGATCGTCGCCGCTGACGTCCTTTTCCATTTCCTTCCCACCTACCCGGACGACAGAAATTCACGTTCAAGACCAGTCATGTTTTCCCGTACCAGATGCAAATCGGTTTACAGTTTCCCACGACAGTCCACTTCCGAATTTGAGTATTTCTAAAACATAAAAACATAATCCACTTTTAGAATATTTGGATCCTGCCTTAATAAATCTATATAAATTTTCTCTTTTCCATCTGGAACAATTAAATTTCCTTCACCTATTTTTGTTTCATTTGAATAGGTGAAACTGCTGGCAATTAGTCCATAGTCTTCAATAATAATTGAAATATTCGTCAGATTTAAACCTTCCACAAACCGAACGAATATGAGACCTTCAACATACTTGTCATTTATAATTTCATCTTCTGGTTCCGAAATTCTACCATTATGAGATAGAATGAAAAAAAGTATCAATGTAATTATTATTGCAGAAAATACTACAAATTTTCTTGGAACCAATAACCCCATATTGCACTCTCCATTGATAAATAAATATCTCCAACAATTTGATCATCCATGTATGGATTCTGGATAATTAAATTATCATCATCATCAATGTGTGAAACTTCATCTTTTAGAAGATGATCAGCATTCAATATATGTGCCTCTTCAATTGAAATATGTCGGTTATTATTTCCATCATATTGAAGTAAATCGGCATTTGCTTGTGCACCCCATTCATTGTCGAGAGTACCAAAGTGATCATCTGTATTATACCGACCAAATAAGTAATTAGTCGATATACTACCATATTTTCTCGATGTCGATGATAAAATTAATCTATTATCATGTTTACATTTTGTTACAAAATCTCCCGAAAAGCATCCTTCTGCAACTAATACAATTTTCTCATTATCCTGTTGAATATCATTAAGTTTACTATTTACATCAGTACTGAAAAGCCTATCCTTGCTTTGATAGTAATCTGAAGGTGCGAAAAATGTTTTATCATCTTTTATACCCATATGACCTCTTATGTAAATAAAGATAATATCATTTTTATCAACATTATTGATGAGACATTTAAACTCGTCATTAATATTTGATAGAGTTGAATCATCATCGACAAATGGATCTAAAAGTGGATATTTTCCAAGCTCTGATAGAATTCTTATATGATCAATTTCACCACCATCTTCCCACCCATTGTCAATTAAGATGTCATATGTTTCATATAAATCTGCTTTTATCAATTCATAATCATCAAATCCCCATACACCCTCTCCTTCATCGGGATTATCGACTCCGGCCATTAATAATGCCCATTTTTCATTCTTGATAAATGGATCAATATCAACAATGTTAACCATACCATCCCCGTCCCAATCTTCTTCAGCAAAAGTTGACGATGCAATATTTCTAGTTAGAAGATTCTTCATATGTTGTTTATTCAATTTATGATAATCATTCTCCCTACTTAACATAAACGCAGAATCACCATATGGAAAATCTGTTCTATGCCTTGGACCCATTTGTCCAATTAGTACACCATATTTAAAGACATTTTCCCTTTTAATATCAAATGAGCTTTGATCATTGAACTTAGTATCAATATAACTGTAAGGATCGATAATCGTCATTTGCGGATTTGGATAGTCCCCGCCCCCGCCCATGCATCCGTCGTCGATGTGCAATTTGGGTCTGGCCGCTCGCTGCGCTCGCTTGCCTCGCCTCGACTCCAGTCTCGAAAAACTGCGTTTTTCTTCGACTGCCTTCGAGGTTGGCGTCTCCACCCTTCGGGTGCCTACGCCAACCCTCGCTACGCTCGGGCGGGCGCCATCCCTGTTTTTCCACCCTACTTTCGTATCCCCCACCCGGCTCGCCAGAGGAGAGCAGAGCCCGTCCCCCCTCTGCTCTCGCTCGGCTCGCACGGATTGGTCAGGGATCATTCGTTCAGCCACTTTTATCCTCCACATGACAATTATCTTCGAATAGGTTGATAAACATTGCCCATCTCGACGTATGCTTTACCCCAGGATCGTCGCCGCTGACGTCCTCTTCCGTTCCCTTCCCGCCTTCCCGGACGACAGAAATTCACGTTCAAGACCAGTCATGTTTTCCCGCACCAGATGCAAATCGGTTTACAGTTTCCCATGACAGTCCACTTCAGAATTTAGGGCGACTGATATCAACCAACTTTTTCTGTTGTATCATAATACTCCGATATCATTGGATGTTCTTCTATTTCCTTAACTGTTTTATCAAAATCTTTTGTTTGAATATGCGTTTCAACGTTTCTAATTTTACCATCATACACATCAGGAAATCCGCATGATAAATTTAAACTTCCAAAAAGCATTTTTGCCTCGTCTTCTGTCAATTCTTCTTCTAATGTGAAACCCGCTTGGGAATATTGTTCAGTTATTTTTGCATCATATATTTGATTATGTTGTTTTAATGAACCAATATATTGTCTTTCATCATAGTCGGTATTTGATTCTTTTTTAGGAAAAAATTTACACCATCTAACAGTCAAATCCTCATTATAACAATAATCACTGCTAACGGCATTCATCTCATTTGATATACTAAATACAATATCCTTTGATATGTTTCTAATAAAAAAAACATCAATCGGAGAATAAGATTTAGGATTATTATACCAAGTATCATTATCTGTATTTTCATCAAAACATCCAAGTGAAAAACCACAGATTATTATAATAACAACTGGAATTACCATTTTCTTCATGCTATACCCTCGCCTCCCATAAATATATCTCTCCTGGTATTTGGTCGTCCATCCATGGTGTCTGGTACGCTTCTTTAAAATCAATTCCCCATCCAGCAACATTATCTGGTGAATAATATTGCGTCACATAATTATATCCAATAATGTGCGCTTCTTCGATTGAAATATAACCATTATTATTCCCAATTTGATCTCCATTTCTACCTTCCCAATCGAAGTCGCACCAGTCCACCTTATCATCAGTTCTCCCTTTCTTCCCATTCATCCAATCATCAATATTATATCGTCCATATGATGAATGACTATTATCTTGGGATGTCAATATCATCCTATTTTCACCCTTGCAATCATCTATGATACCTCCTGCAAAACACATTCTCATAACCACCACGATAAAACTATTCGGGGCATCACCTGCTTCTTGTATCTGGTCTAACTGCCGCCTCAATTCATCGTCATGAAATAAATCAAAAGTTGCAGAATTTTGTTCAGGGACAAAAGAGACTCCGAAATCTGCGTCCGTTTTCGCACCATGATCTCTAAAGTACATATATACAATATCATGGTCTTTCATCTGTCTGTCGATATCATTTATTGCATCCCTAATCCCATCATCATCCAATGAGTATTCCTCATCGACCCACTCATGGTTATTATCATCTTTTTTCTGTGATGTATCATCGTCCCCATCTGTGTCTATGCCATCACTATCAAATGTCCAATCAGTATCGATATAATTATAGCAATCTAAATCTCCTGTTGTTTTTGCTATAGCCATTATTCTATCATGATCTGTCCATCCATTATTGTATAGAATTTCATACATATCTCGAACATCTTCTTTAAAATCTAGTCTATCTTTTTTAGATCCAGATTCATCGGCATTTCCACATACAAGCAAAGCCCATCGGCCATTATGAATAAAAGGCTCGATATCAACAACATTTTTCATATCGTCATCATCCCAATCTTCATCGGGATAAGTGAGTGCAGCAATATTCTTTATAAGCAACTCTCCCATTTCTTTATCGTTTAATGTATGATACTTGTTTTTACTTGCTAACACAAATACATCATCAATTTTAATACTACTATCTAATAATACGTGTATATGAGGCAAATCTGTTCTATGCCTCAATGGAAATTCATCAATTATCATACAATGATAGAATTCGCCTACTCTCTTTGATGACAATGTCCTATCGTGTGCATGATATAAATTGGCATTGTCCCATTCATTAGTTATCGTACATGTTGATATTTCATCCCCGCCCCCGCCCATGCATCCGTCGTCGATGTGCAATATCATCGATGAAGGAATGGGGGGAGCCCAAGGTTCTCCTGGCGCAGCCAGGGGAAGCTGTCGGGCGCGTCTCCGAAGGAGATCGCCCGAACTGGATCCGTCGTCGATGTGCAATATCATCGATGAAGGAACGGGGGGAGCCCAAGGTTCTCCTGGCGTAGCCAGGGGAAGCTGTCGGGCGCGTCTCCGAAGGAGATCGCCCGAACTGGATACGTCGTCGATGTGCAATATCATCGATGAAGTAACGGGGGGAGCCCAAGGTTCTCCTGGCGCAGCCAGGGGAAGCTGTCGGGCGCGTCTCCAAATGAGATCGCCCGAACTGGATACGTCGTCGATGTGGTAGTGGGGAATGGCCGCTCGCTGCGCTCGCTTGGTAGAGTAGACCGGCGGCCCACAGCCGAACCGTGTCTCCACCGGCCCCTCGTCGAACCGTGCTTGAAGTTTTCCCTCACCCTGCTCTTGGCATTGGGGCCGAACCCTTCCCCCTTCGGCCTTTTTCCGAGGCCGCTTGCTTGCCGTCGCATTGTGGTCTGATAATTCCCATCGATTCATATCCACACTCATCTATCCACTATGGATTGCCAGGTTTTTAATTCTAATCCTTTAATACGAGAAAAATGTTTAATATTTTTAGTGACGAACGGCATTTTATTTCTCATTACCACAGCACCGATCAGTAAATCCATTGGATGAAGCATCAATCCTTCCTTTGCCAGTTTTCTTCCAATCCTACTCGCTTCAAGTGCCGCCATCTTGTCCAGATCAAGGACCTGCAGCGTATCCATTAAATTATAAAGCGCTTGTTCTTTTTTCTTTGAGATTCCTTTCGTAGTATAAGTTAGTTCAAACACACTAATGCTCGTTATGAAAATGTCACCTTCATACTCCAATTCATCCAGGAGATCTTTTGCGTCATCCACGCCCTTTAAAATATCAATGGCAAAGTCGGAGTCAATGCAATTCATACAGGCCAACTCCACTATGTATGCTTTCTATCAGTCCAGAGTTGTCGAAGTTCCTTTTTCGCCTTTTTGATCTCATTTTCCTCTTCGTCGGTCAAACCCCATGATCCAAAATATTTTGATGGTTTTTCATTGTCATGCAACAGTCTGAAAATTACTTTTGTAAAACTCTCATTGCCTACCTTTTTCTTGCTCAATTGAACATATAGATCTTCAGTTATCGCAATATTTCTGCTCGCCATAACCTCACCACATATACATATGCATATGCATATGCATATATTAATTTCTTTCGTTTTTAAGTAAGGCTTCTGGCCTCCGGCCTCACCTCTAATTGCCCTGTCAACGGCAATTGAAATTTCCAAAAAAAGGGGCAAACGAAAAATGCAGAGCCCCACCGATGTCTTTCTATTTCGGAGGTGGGTCATGTATACAGACGAGGAGTGGTCACAAATGCGGGAAAAATATCGACTGGGAGTTTGAATCAGCCAAATAGCACAAGATGAAGGAACGGGGGGAGCCCAAAGTTCTCCTGACGCAGCCAGGGGAATCTGTCGGGCGCGTCTCCGAAGGAGATCGCCCGGTCGTCAATGTGCAACGATGGGCAATCGCGCGTATGTATGTGTTACTACCCGCGCGTATGAAGCAATATATTGATTATCGATCAGCGTATCCGGAAAAAATACGCAAGGATCAAATTACCCCTTTCAGGGCGGCTGGAAGGGGTTGGCTATTTAGGGGGTATGGACATCTCAAACAGTGAAAAGGCGCAGGAAAGGCCAGTTGATGCAAACGATCTGGCACCAGATTTTGTTGAAGAGATCGCATCCCACAAGGGAGGGGAGAACATCCGGCTGTGTTTCACCTGCGGCACCTGCTCGGCCATCTGCCCGATGGCCGAGGTGGACGAACGTTACGACCCTAGACGCATAATCAGGATGGCCGTGCTGGGCATGCGCGAGGAGGTCCTGAGCTCGGACTTCATCTGGCTTTGTTCCGACTGCTACTCCTGTCACGAACACTGTCCCCAGAACGTGAAGATAAACGCTCTGATAACCGTCATCAAGAACATCGCGGCAAAGGAAGGACACCTCCCCAGTTCCCTAAAAGAGGGCATCAAGATCATAAAAAAGCAGGGCAGGATGACCGAGATATCCGAGTTCGAGAACAGGCAACGGGCCAAGTACGATCTGGAGGACCTGACGGAAACCGTCCCCGGTGTAAGCGAGGTCATAGAGAAATGCAAAACCCTGGAAAAGGTCGGGGGTGAGGATAAATGAACAAGCAGGCGCTTTTTCTGGGGTGCACCGTGTCCGGCAGGGCGCTCAATTACGAGATGTCCTCCCGCAAGGTTGCGGAGAAATGCGGCATCGAACTTGTGGACATAGCGGACTTCGGCTGCTGCGGATACCCGGTGGCCAACGCGGATCACGACACATATGTAACCATGGCCGCCCGCAACCTGGCCCTGGCCGAAAAGGAGGGCTGCGACGTGGTGGCCCTGTGCTCGGCCTGCCTGGGATCTCTGGCCAAGGTCCGAAAGAGCCTCAACGAGGACACTGAAGAGAAAGACAAGGTCAACAAGATACTGGCCGATCAGGGACTGGAGTTCAAGGGCACCGCCCGGGTTCGCCATTTCATGCACGTTATTTACGAGGACGTGGGGCCGGAACGGCTCAAGGAACTTTTCACAGTGGACGTATCATCACTGAAGGTCGCGCCACACTACGGCTGTCATTACATGAAACCCCACGAGATATTTGAAGGGCTGGACGATCCGGTGGCACCGCACACCCTGGACGATCTCATTAGCGCCACCGGCGCAGAGGCGGTGGACTACGCATACAAGCTCCGCTGCTGCGGCGGCGGTGTGCTGGCAGTTGACGAGAACGCGCCCATCAACCTGGTCCACCACAAGCTCAAGGACGTCAAGGCCGTCGGGGCGGACATCATCGCCCTGGTCTGCCCGTTCTGCGCTGTGATGTACGACGAGTACCAGTCCACGGTGGAAGACAAAAAAGAAGAGGAGTTCGGCATACCGGTCCTTTACCTACCACAACTTTTAGGTCTTGCCATGGGATTCGACTGGAAGAAGGACCTTCTGATCAACAAGAACGCCGTGAAGGCAAAAAAACTCCTACAAGAGAAGGGTCTTTTGGACCAGGGGGGAGACCAGTGAGCGAGATGAAGGCCAACGTCATGGTGGTGGGCGGCGGGGTTGCCGGTATCCAGTCGGCCCTGGACATGGCGGACTCTGATCTGAAGGTCATCATCGTGGACAGCTACCCGTCCCTGGGCGGCGTCATGGCCCAGCTGGACAAGACCTTCCCCACCAACGACTGTTCCATGTGCATAATGGCACCGAAACTGGTGGCCGCCGGAAGACATCCCAACATCCAGCTGCTCACCTACTCGGAGATCGAGGGGCTGGAAGGGGAACCCGGCAACTTCACAGTCAAGGTTAGAAAACGGGCCCGGCGGTTGAATGAGGACCTGTGCAAGGGCTGCAGCGACTGCAGCGATGCATGTCCGGTATCGATACCCAACGAGTACAACGCCAATCTCAACCTAATGAAGGCCGTGGATATACCATTCCCCCAGGCCGTTCCAAAGATAGTCGCCATCCGAAGCGAGGGAACGGCTCCCTGCCACGCCGCATGCCCCCTGGGCACCCACGCCCACGGGTACGTGGCGCTGATCAGGGCTGGAAAGTTCGACGAGGCCCTGGCGCTTAACCGGGAGGTCAACCCCATCCCGTCGATCTGCGGCCGGGTGTGCAACCATCCCTGCGAAGGCCAGTGCAGAAGAGGGGATGTGGACGAACCGGTGTCCATCCGCAACCTGAAACGGTTCGTGGCTGATCGGGAA
>Ga0272441_10007627_pt1 | contig 17515 bp, 16 predicted proteins | sample SSMProp6N_FD_193582 | JGI IMG/M metagenome (GOLD analysis project Ga0272441, IMG submission 193582) | Marine sediment archaeal communities from Little Sippewissett salt marsh, Falmouth, MA, United States - SSM-Prop-6N | ecosystem: Environmental > Aquatic > Marine > Wetlands > Sediment ...
CAAAGACCATCGGGGTCGCCACCATCAAGATCTCGCCGTGCATCGTGAGCGACAGCGCCGAGCAGAACAACCAGTATCACCAACCGCTGCTCGAGGAGGTGGACGCGCAGATCGCCAAGGCAAAGCGCCTGCTGGAATCGGCGCACTTCGAGGTTTATCACGCATATCACAGCCAGCGCGCTACCTTCGAGAAGACCTACACCTGGTGTCCTTACATGCAGATTCTCCCCGTGATCGGCGCGGACCAGTCCGTGTACACCTGCCAGGACAAGGCCTACAACCGCGACACCGGCCTGCTCGGCAGCATCGAGCATCAGCGCTTCCGGGACTTCTGGATGAAGGACAAAGCAAAGTTCTTCGCCGTCAACCCGTCCCGGGACTGCAATCATCATTGCGTTGCAGACCCCAAGAACCGTCTTCTGCACGAATACCTCGAGATCGACCGCGAACACCTCGGGTTTGTGTGACACGATCAAGACGCCTCCAGTCTCCAGTCTCCCGCCTCCAGTCTCCCGCCTCCCGCCTCCAGTCTCCAGCCTCCGGCCTCCAGTCTCCAGTCTCCAGCCTAACCCAACGGCCGATGTCTTGAACGCGGTATCCGTCAAACGTATACTCCCACTAAGTATCAACAGGCCATAGGTTAAGGTCCGTAATGGCAGTTACACCCGAGGCGTCGCCAGTAGCGTTGGCCGTTGTGTTGGCGCCCGTGCTCGTCGTCGGTCACATAGTGCTCGTCCGATGGATGCGCGATACCACGCTCGGCTTCGTGCATCTGTTTCTCGCGTTTGGCCTGTATGGAGGGACGTGGTTTGCCGTTGCCGCGGCGTGGTGGGGTGTTTCGTTGACGATCTCGCAGATGATTGCAGGCGGCGCAACAGCAGGGTTTGCCTGCCTGGCGTATATGCAGGTGTTTTCCCTGGTCTGCCGCGGATTCTCCTTGCGGATACTCGTGGACATCCATCGCTGCGGGGCACTCGACGTGCCGGGCATCATGCGCGAATATAGTGACGGCCACGGAATCGATTGGCTCGTTGAAAAGCGCATTGTTGTCCTTGAGAGGATGCGATTGATCGAGCGTCGGCAAGACGGACTGGCGCTCGTCAAGCCGCAGGGCGTCTGGGTGGGGCGGATGGGGGGCTGTGTCAAAGACGTGCTGAAACCGGGCCAGGGAGGGTAACGGGTGTCGCAGCCGCAGAGCATCGCATCTCTTGTACTGCCGGCCGCTCTAGCGTTCTTTTCTTTTCTTGTGGTACACATTGCGGCCTGGCAGGTGCTTGCACCCGAGCGCAAGAGCGTGGCACTCCTGAGCACCCTCGCGCTCGCGGCGTATCCAGCGTCCATCGTCTTCTGCGAATTCGTATTCGACCTCGCGGTGTGGCAACATCTATGGACGTCGCTGCCGTGCTTTGCTTTTCTTGTCGTTGTCTATTTTCACTTCTATTTCGGGGTGGACCGCTCGCTGTCCATTCGTATTCTGCAAGAACTGGTCGAGTCGGACACGGGTTTCGTGACGCTTGAGCAACTGGACGCGGTGTACCCAAAGCAGGACATGGTTTCACGCCGCGTTGCAGTGCTTCTGGACAAGGGCTACCTGGAGCCGCGTGACGCCGCATACGCATGCACGCCGCGCGGCCGTGTCCTTGTCAGGCTTGCTCTCCTGGGGAAACGCCTCTACAACTTGAGCGCGACGGGCTGACGGGATTGGGTCCACCTTGACAGGCCCGCGTCAAGTTGGGATAACAGCTACTCGATGAGGAAACAGGTGAATGGTCAGTGAGCATGAGCGCGGTGAACAAGGCGGCCACGCCGTGGACGTGACCTTCTTCGTGCCTTGTCTCAATGAGGAGAAGAACGTCACCGGGGCGCTCGAGGTGATCGTCGCGGCGGCGACCGAGGTGGGCGTCCAGTATGAGATCCTCGTCGTGGATGATTGCTCAACCGACGGGACGGTCGCCGTAGTGGAAGCGTTCGCGGGGCAGCATCCCAACGTGCCCATGGTCTTGCGGAAGAACGAGCGCAACCAGGGACTGGGCCGGAACTACACCGAAGGGGCTCGCATCGCCCGCGGCAGATACTACATGCTGGTGAACGGCGATAATGTGGAACGTCGGGAAGTGCTCGTGGCCCTGCTGCCAAAGTTGGGGCACGCAGACATCGTCGTCCCGTTTTTTGGCGCGCTGGACAACCGGCCGTTGCTGAGGCGGATCATATCCCGCAGCTTCACGAAGCTCGTGAATCTTGTCAGCGGCACCTCGGTCAGGTATTACAATGGCGCCGTCGTTCATCTGCGCGAAAACGTTGCCAAGTGCCCCCCGGGCACGCGAGGGTTTGGGTATCAGGCGGAACTGATTACGCGCCTGCTGGCCGAGGGCGCCTCCTATGTTGAAGTGGAAGTGCCCGGTGAAGAGCGGCAGGAGGGCGCGACAAAAGCGTTCAGGCCGCGGAACGTGTTGTCCGTCGCGGGCAGCCTGCTGCGGATAGGCCTGCAGCGCTTCCAACACGGCAAGAGGACACCACAGGATACGACATGAAGCGGCGCGCCACCATCTTGCTCAACCTGGGATTGGTTGTTGTCGCGATAGCGGCGGTCCTTGTGGTCGCATCCGTAGGTGACCGCGTCGTGGGCGCGATCCTTGTCCACAAGCTGTGGCCGGGCCCCATGGGGTTTCTGTTTCAGCCGGGAACCGAAGACCACTGGGAAATGCGCGACTATGCCTGCGCGGAACGGATCAACTCGTTGGGGTTCCGCGATGTTGAAGTCCCGCTCAAGAAGGCCCGCACGTATCGCATTGTGGCCATCGGCGACTCGTTTACGTACGGCTGGGGCGTCAACCTCGAAGACGCCTGGTGCAAACGCCTCGAGCGCAATCTTCGGGACAAGGGGATGGACATCGAGATACTGAACCTGGGCAAACCGGCCGCGGGCCCGCATGAATATGCGACAATTGCCGAAAGCGTCGTCCCGGTCCTACGCCCCGATCTTGTGCTTGTCGCCGTTCTGGCCGGCGACGACCTGCAGCAAGTCGGTCCCCGGCCTGACCCGATGCGGCCGCTGCGCAAGGGGTTCCCAAATCTCGTGCATCTTGTGCGCTACTGCCGCCACCGCGGTGTTTACGGAAGTTCACCGCAGCCGATGAAGCGGACCGCGGCCGACTGCCGCAACATGTATGTGAATGTCGCCAAGGATCTCCTCGAACAAATGACACCGGAGCAACGCACGCGCTTCGATCAAATTGAAGAGCCCATCAAGGAGGTGTTCCATAGCGGGATGCTGAATCCCTGGCTGCTCAACCACAGCACCGGCTCGCCCGACTACTTCATGAACACCCTCAGCCTCGATGAACTTGGATACCAGGTCTGGTTTACGACAAAGGCTTTTCGCCGGCTCAAGAGGGCTGCCCAGCGGTGCGGCGCGCAGGTGGTGGTCTTGTCCATTCCGGAAGGCTTCTATGTGAATCGGGAAGCCTGGAGAAACGTGCAACGGATTGGGTTTCATGTCGTTCCCGAGATGCTGGTCAGCAACGCCGCAGATGAAGCCGTGCAGAAAGCCTGCGAGAATGCCGGCATTGCGTTTCGTTGCGTCACGGAGGCGTTTCGAAAACACATGGACGAGCCCGGCCTCTACTTTGAACTGGACCGGCATTTCACCCCGGCCGGCAATGCCCTTTATGCGGATCTCGTGACACCCCTAATCGCGAAGGAAATCGGCGATGCCGCCAAGCCCCAAGTCAAGTAAACGAGTTCGAACCGGCGTGCATGCGCGCGGCAGACATGGACGCCGGAGGGCGATGCGCCCATGAGACGGGTGAGGCACATTCTTGCGGCAATAGGCGCGGACGGCCAAGTTGCCCTAGCGGTTCTTGTGGCCGCCTCCCTCGCGGGCTGGGCGTACCTGACAGCATTCGGCATTGTCACAGGGCCGGAACACAACGTGTCTGACATGTTGCGGCCTGCCGTGTTCATCGCAACGGGGTATGGCTTCTGCGATTGCAGGCCGCTGCCCCCCGCCGTAGAGGATTTCCTGAACCATAGGAGCCCGCGGCTGGACCCGGGCGTTATCCAGCCGGACCCGCGCATTGCGCGCGTTCGCGGCACGTTTTACCAGGACCGCTACTACCTGATCCGTGCGGTCGGGTTGCTCTGGCGCATTTTCGGCATCTCGTGGAAGACCGTCAATATTCTGTCGGCGTTCTTCTTCGGAGCCACTGCCGCGCTGCTGTACGGCATTTTCCGTTTCGGAATGGGCCGCACGCTCAGCCTCACGGGCGTCGCCCTGACGATGCTCTCGCCTGTGATGCTGATGCAGGTCCCCTCGATCCGCGACTTCACGAAAGCCCCCTTCATTCTGGCCACCATCTTTCTCTGCGGGTATCTGCTCTTGCGGCGCATGGCCCGCAAACGCTTCTATGCGGTCGCTGTTGCCGGGGGCTTCGTGATCGGCGCGGGCCTGGGATTCCGCCAGGACGTGATCATCTGCCTGCCGTTGGTGCTCTTGTTCTTGGTATTCTTCGCGCGAGGGGAGCCGCGGCTTGCGGTGCGGACGCGGCTTGGGGGTGCGCTGCTGCTGCTCGTCTGTTTTCTTCCGCCTGCGTGGCCGGCCCTATCGATAACCGCGGAAACCGGCGGTAACAACTCATTCTATTTGACCCAGGGATTCAGCCTGCCATGCGTGAAAGAGGTCGATGTGCTGCGATCTTCCTACACGCCGCTGTACACCAACTCGGACTATATTGTACAAGCATACATCTACACGTTCGCGAAGACGCAATTGCCCTACTACAAGAACCTGCACAATTGGCAGGTTCTCGCGATGACCAGTGGAATCGGCGAGGCCTTGGCAACGCCAGCGAGCCCCACCGTTGCCCTCGGGCCCCTGTCCATGTTTGCCGCATTTGGGGACAGACTTGACACGTGGACGCCCCCGGCCGAACAGGCCGCACGGCGGTATGTTTACGAACTCGCCACGACCTTTCCGGGCGACGTGATCGCCAAGTGGTACGCTGCGGCGCTTCGCGTGATCCGCAATCTGCAGCCGATTGCCTATTTCTACAGGCCGCCGGATCCAATGCTGGCGAAGGTCACGGCGCTCGAGGCGCCGCTTGCCCGCCATTGCTACCACTACGGCCTGTTCTATGCGCTTGCCGCCTTCCTGATCATCAGCGCGCACAGCTTTCGCCTGGCCACCGGGGTGTTGTTCATACTCGTGTATTCGTGCGGGTATCCGAGCCTGGAATTCCAGGTCCGCCACGCGTTCCATCTGAATTTCGCGGCGTTCTGGTTCCCCTGTTTTGTGCTGGACAAGATCGTCGTCGCCGCCAAGCCCCGCCGGCTCATTGCCGCCCTCAAACGGCCCTGGCTGCGCCCGGCCTTCGCGCCCATGGGCCGCATGGCGCTCTTTGCCGTGTTTGCCGCGGCCTTGTTTTGCGTTCCATTGTATGTCGCCCGGGCGTTTCAGGAAAAGAACGTCACGCGATTGCTCGCGCGGTATCAGGAGGCGGAACTCGAGCCGCTCGAGGTGACGGAGCAAACGGATTCCGATGGCAGGACGATCTATTGCCCCGGCCGATTCCCGTCCTTCGAATGGATCCCGCCGGTCAAGCTTCTCAATGTCCTGGCGCTTACGGGATTGCCCGTCAAACGCGTTCCCGATATCCTGGTCGAATACGTGGTAGCGGAATTCGAGACCACGACGCAGAGCCCCGATGTGGACATACGCTACAAGGACCCCGGTCCCTATTTTGACCAGTGGGAGCCCTATCCCCTGACGAACGAACCCGTCCCGTGCACATTCAGGTTCTTTTTCCCGGTGTTCTACTTCACGGACAACTTCAGGCTTCCGTACGGCGCAGGCGTCACGACTTTCAAAGGGCTGGCCTTTCCAGACAGTGTGAATCTCACCGCCTTCTACAGGGTTCGCAACAAGCACGACTTCACGTTCCTGATGAACGTGTGGCTGCCGTCCGACCCCGCCCTGTTCCGCAAATGCCAACGCGTGAAGCTGCTCACCTGGTGAGGGCGGCTCACGTCCCCCTCGCGCGTTCGCGTTCCTACGATTCCTCGGCGGCAGGGCAGTGCCGCATCAGCCAGAGATTGCGAACATAAGGAAGGCCGTCCGCGACCGTTCCGAAAGCCAGCACCCAATCCGCCCGGTGGAAATAGTACGCCCCGTGAAGAAACAGCCCCACTATGCTTAGCTGCCAAAACACTGCGGGGACAACGCTCTTGCGCTTCATTTCCGTGATCGCCCACTGAATGATGAACCGCAGGAAGAACACCCCTTGGCCTGCGGCCCAGATCGCCGACCACACCCAGAACTCGGTGGTGTTCCGATACCCGCCTCGCCACGTCACGTAGGTCAGAATGCCTGCAACGACCACTGCGATGCCGACCGTAGCGTGCGTGATGGCGCTGCGAAAGGCCGTGAGGGTGCCGCGATCACGCCAGACATAGATGAGATTCCGGCCGTACACGAGCAGGTTGAAACAGAGGCTGAAGGTTCCGCCCGGCGAGCCTTGCCCATAGGCATAGACGAAGAGCATCAGGGAGCCCGCGGCACTCATGTACCAAAAAGATACCGGAATAGTGTATTCTTTGCGTATCTCTGAAATCGCCCACTGCACGTAGAAACGGCCGAAAAACAGAAGCGCGCCCACGAGCCCGCATACGCCAAAAAGTGTTTCCATCAGGTGAGACCGCGGCTACCTTTCTACTTCAGAACGCGATGAACGTTATCTTCCCGCGCAGTCACTCTCGCCGTCCGAGACGTTTCGGCGCAGCGCATGGATGTTCTGCGAAGGCCCCGGACAGAGACTCTGCGCTGCGCCTGCCGCCGCCTTGGCCAAGCATTCTATCTCGCCAAGCGATAGCAGTTCCAACGGACCGCAAATCACGCGATGCCATAGAAGGTTTGCCCAATAACAAAGCCGTATGCTACCATCAAATCCGAGGCAGGAAGTGAGGCACTGGGATGTCCTCTGTCGGGAAAATCATAACCCTGGAAGCCTTGGCTTCGGCGGTGGATGCCGCCCGGGCCGAGGGGAAGACGATTGTCCAGTGTCACGGGACCTTCGACCTCATGCACATCGGGCACATCAGGCATTTGCAGGCGGCCCGGCGACTGGGGGATCTGTTGGTCGTCACGATTACGCTGGACCATTTCGTCGACAAAGGGCCGCACCGCCCGGTCTTCACCGACCAGTTGCGCGCCGAAGCGCTGGCCTCCCTCGAGTGCGTGGACTATGTGGCCATCAACAAGTGGCCGACTGCGGTCGAGGCCATCCACCTGCTCCGGCCGCATTTCTTCGTCAAGGGCGCCACCACGGAAACAGGACAACGCGACCACACCGACGCGATCGTGAAGGAAGAGGAGGCGGTCAAGGCCGTTGGCGGCCAGCTTCACCTGACCGAGGAGGAAACCTACAGCGCCTCCGCCCTCATCAACCGCTACACGGACGTTTTTTCGCCTGAAGTGCGGCGTTACCTTGATGGGTTTCGTTCGCGCTACAGCGAAGAAGACGTCCTGGGGTACCTGCGCGATATCCGTACACTCAAGATTCTCACGGTGGGCGAGACCATTGTGGACGAGTACTGCTTCTGCCACGTGATGGATAAGGCGAACAAAGATCCGATCCTCGCCGCCAAGCTTCTCTATGTGGAGAGGTACCTGGGGGGGATCCAGGCGATCAACAACCATCTGGCAGGCTTCTGCGAGCACCTGAGTTGTCTGACGGCCCTCGGGTCGCACGACACCGAAGAGGAGTTCGTGCGCACGAATCTGACCGGCAACTGCGACCTGCATTTCATTAACAAGGCCGATTCGCCCACCATCCTCAAACGCCGGTACCTTGAGGAGTACCTGAGCACCAAGCTGCTCGAGATCGATCGCATGAATGACGACCCGTTGGTTTCCGAGGATGAAACGGCCTTTATAGACAAGATCGCAGACTTGGCCCCACAGCACGATGTCGTTGTAGTAGCAGATTACGGCCACGGCCTCTTAAGCGAAAAAGTAATAGAAGTTTTGTGCGAAAAGGCACAATTCCTGGCATTGAACGTGCAAGTAAATCCTGGGAACTACGGGTTCAACCTCATCTCGCGCTACCCCCGTGCCGATTTCATCACGATAGACGAGCCCGAGGCGCGCCTCGAAATGAAGAAGAAGCAGGTGGATATCCAGGATATCCCCCAGGTGCTGGCCGCAAAGTTGCGGTGCCGGGCCCTGCTGTTGACACGCGGTCAGAATGGCACGTTGGGCTATGACGCGAAGACGGGATTCTCCCGAACCCCCGTGTTCTCCGTGAAGCTGGTAGACCGCACCGGCGCGGGCGACGCCTGCCTGGCCGTGACGGCCCCGTGCGCGGCGTTGGGATGCCCGGTCGAGATTCTGGGGTTCCTCGGCAACGTGGCAGGCGCGACCTCCTGCGGGGTGATTGGCAACAAGACCTACGTCGATCCCGTGTCTTTTTTCCGTCATGTCTCTTCCCTTATGAAGTAGGAGCCGGCCGGCCCGGGCACATGCATGGACAGATTCCGGATTGACAGCCACAAACTCCAATATCACGTTGGGCGCGTGCACGATTGGCTCGAGGGCAAGAACGTCTATCCTATCTACATTGAGGTGGGGCCATCGGGGGCCTGCAACCATCGCTGCCGTTTTTGCGGCCTGGACTTCATGAAATACGAGCGCCGCTTTCTCGATTGGGGAATGTTCCAGGCGCGCCTCGAGGAGATGGGGCGGCTCGGGGTGAAGAGCATGATGCATGCCGGCGAAGGCGAGCCCTTGCTTCATCCGAACCTTGTCGAGATCGTGCAGGCCGGCAAGCGCTCCGGGATAGACCAGGCCGTCACCACCAACGGCGTGCTCTTCACTCCGGACAAGGCCCAAGGCATCCTTCCGCACGCCGAATGGGTTCGGGTCAGTCTCGATGCCGCCTCGCGGGACGTCTACGCCTATCTGCACCGCACACGGCCCGAGGATTTTGACCAAGTCATCGAGAACCTGACCCAGGCAGCACGGATGAGGTACGCCAACGGGTGGCCTTGCGCCTTGGGCATTCAGATGCTGCTCCTACCCGAGAACAGACACGAAGCCAAGACCTTGGCCGCTATTGCGCGGGACATTGGCGTGGATTACCTGGCGATCAAACCCTACTCGCAGCATCCGCTCGGGATTAGTCGCGAATACCAGGACATCAACTACCAAGAGGACCTGGCGCTCGAGGACGACCTCCGGCAGCTAAGCACCCCGGAGTTTCACGTGGTGTTCCGCGTCCGCGCGATGCGGAAATGGGATAGTGCGACCCGATCCTACGCCCGGTGCCACGCGTTGGCCTTCTGGACCTATATCGATGCCGGCGGATCCCTATGGGCATGTTCGAACTTCCTGGGCGATGAACGGTTTCGTCTGGGTAATCTCTACGAGGAATCCTTCGAGGACATCTGGGAAGGCGAACGCAGGCGCCGCGTCCTCGAGTGGGTTCAGAAGGAATTGGACCCGCACCAATGCCGCGTCAATTGCCGCATGGACGAGGTCAACCGTTACCTGTGGGATCTGAAGAACCCGCCGGACCACGTCAACTTTCTCTGATTCCTGGAACCGGCGCCTTGTAGGCGACATCGAGACAAGGCGCGGGTGTGACAGCGGGACACCGGCCCATTTGGACTGTGGAGGCTGGCCTGAATGGATCTGAAACGCGCGTTTCGAAAATGGGCGGCGCCACTCACTTGCGCCGCTACGGCGCTTCTCCTCTTGCACGCGCCTGCCGGGTACGGCCGCCAGGGCCAACTCCCGCCGGCCGTGGAGAATCCGCCCGCTGCGCCGCCTGCGCCGCCAGGCCTTCAGACGCCGCGCACACAGAGCATTCTGCGTCTAACGCCGGAATCCGCCACGTTCACGCTGGCCCTGCCGCCGGTTACGAATCTGTACGATAAGGCGTGCCTGCTGGCCCGGCGCTTGGCTCCGGCCGATATGGATTTCGTCGCTGGATTGAATGACACGATTGAGCGATTGGCACAATGGGCCGGAGTCCCCGAGGCAAAGACCTTGCCGGAGATACTCCGCGCAAGAGGTCTGGACCCCGGCGCCCCCTTCGGCATTTTTCTGAATCTTGCCCCGACTGTCGCCAAGGCGCAAGAGGCCGTCAAGGTCATAGGGTCGCGGAAGGCGTGGTGGCAAGAGATTCCGGCCCCTGCGGGGAGAACGCCCGCATGTGACTGGCTTGATTTTGACAGCGCGGGTTTCGTCGCGGTTCTCGGATGCAGCGATCCTGAACTGGCGGAACGCGGCTTGCAGCAGCTTGTGAGCTCCCTGTTCGGCCCTGAAGCGCTGCACGATGAGCTCGGCGGGGATGTGGTCATCCACGCGTGTGAGGGCATTGCGTATTGTGTTGCGGACCACTTGCTCTTCGTCACGAACGACGTCCCCATGCTCAGGCAAACGCTCGCCCGGATGGTCACGCCCTGCACGGTGCGTTACGGCAGCGCCGCGTGTCCTGCGGGCCGTCCAGACGAAATAGTGCTCTTGACGCGGCTGGATGAACTGAAGGGGCTTCTGCCGGACCTGACCTCCTTCCTGGAGAACTGCGTGAATCCGGAGCAAGACGTCCGGCTGGTGAATCAGGCTATGCATCGACCGGCGGACCTGTTCGCCGGCGAAGACCCCTGCATCACGACATTGGATGTGTTCGAAGATAGGATAGAACTGGTGTCGCGATTGGATCTTGCCACGCATCCGCAGTATGCCGCCTACGTGGGCGAAGCAAGGCCGATTCGGCTGGGCACACTCCTCCCGGAAGACTGCCAGGCCTTTGCCTGTATCCAGTTGACGGCTGCCGTGAAAGACTTGTTACGAAAGCGCTGGGGACCCTTGCTGTCCGATCTGGGAAATCGGTCGAAGGGGGTTGGACCCTTGGACCTGGCGGCGGGGGAAGTGGCCGTGGGCGTTTCGATCGCGGGAACGCCTGTCCCGCGGGCCTTCCTGCTGGCCGAAGTTGCGCATCCCGATACGGTGAAATCCTTGCTTGCCGAGGTCGCGCCGGAGGCCGCTTGGGAGGAGGATAGTCGAGCGCCCGGGGCCCAATTCACCCAACTCGATGTGCGCCCGGCATTGGCGGGATATGTGGCCCTTTGCGACAACGTGGTTCTTGTCGCGAATGACCGGGAAGCCTCCAGGGTCTTGGCGGCCGCCGTGTTGGCAGAGAAGAGGTCGCGGCTACTCGAATCGCTGGCCCCGGCGGTGGATCCCGCGACAGGGATATTCGGCGTCTTCTCTCTAACGCCCGAGAGCTTGAATGCGATGGTGCGTCTGTTCGCAGCGGATGCCGTGCCTCCTGAGGGACAGGGAATCGTCCAGGGGGTCTTGGATAGGATCATGGATAAGATCACGGGAATTGCCCGCGAATTCCGTGCGGGAAAGATTGTCCAAGACGGCTGGCACAGAGTCTTTCTGACCATCCATTTCAGGTAGTGGCCAAGAATTCAAGGAATGCGACCTCCTCTCCGCGCGGAGTGAAAGGTTCGGATCGGCATGGTGTCCTTTGGCATCAAGAAGACGATAGTCTACTCGCTTCTCCCGGTAGTGGTGTTGCTGCCGTTGCTGGAAGTCGGGTGCCGGGTCGTCGAAATCTGGCTCCCGCCATGGAAGGTGGACTACGGCTGGGGATTCAGCGCAGACAGCCGCCTGTTCGTGCCGGACACCGGCGTGCCCGGCACGATGATCACGGCCCCGCCCAAACGGATCTGTTTCAAGGAACAGGTGTTCGTGCTGCCGAAGGCGTCCCGGAACTTCCGCATATTCGTCGTGGGGGGCTCCTCGGTAAACTATGCGGAGCATTTCATTAACAGCCTTGGCACGCGGCTGAACTTGCTGTCCTTGGGGAAGTACGAATTCGAGTTGATCAATGCGGGGGGGTGCGGCTATGGCAGCCACCGCCTGGTGCCGATTGTAGCGGAGGTGCTCGAGTATGAACCGGATCTGATCCTATTCTATAGCGGGCACAACGAGTTTCAGGAGATCGAGCAACTGCGGTTTGTTGAATTGCGAACGCTGCCGCTGCAAAAAGTGCTGTACAAGTCTGCTCTGTGTCGCTTCATCCGTGACCGCTTCGCGTCATTGCAGTTGACCCGGTTGCGGCGGGAACGGAATCAGCAACTGCTCCGGATGACTCCGAAGGATAACGGCAGTTGGGAGGAGAAACACTTCAGCCAGGAGCAGATCGACGAGCGCATGAGGATCTACGAGCAGAATCTGGGGATGATCGTCTCGCTGTGCAAGGCCAAGAAGGTCCCCATCGTGCTATCCACTGTTCCCTCGAATCTATGGGAGCCGCGGCTGGATGACGAGGAAGCGCTCAAGCACATTCGCACGCTCTACGCGCGTGGACAGTATGAGGAAGGCAAAGCGTGCGCCCAGGAAGCCCTCAAGAAGTACGGGCGCTATCAGGCCTGCGAGACCGAGAACAGCATTATCCGAAGACTGGCGCATGAAAACGGTGTGCCCTTGGCCGACGTCGAGGCCAAGGTGATTGCGGCGGAGCCCCACCAGGTCCCCGGGGAGACGTTGTTCAACGATTGGTGCCATCTCAACCCCATCGGCAATGTGTGGATGATGGCGGCGTTTCAAGAGCAAATCGTGGCACTCCTGCGCACGCCCGAGTGAGAGAAGAGGTGGCTCCCGGACTGCGGGTTGCCCGAAAGGCAGACGGAGGCTGCGCCGCGACACGGCATTCCTTTGGGCTGCAAATGGCCTGAACGGGAGTCTTGTCACGTGCGCTGGATCGGGAGCCGCTGCTGTCTTCGCCGAACCGAACGCTGATGCGGCAGAATAGCGCAAAAGGACCGAGGGTCTTTCTATGGGCAGGAAACTCATCCGCCGATTAGGCGGCTACATGCTCTTGTTGGTCGTCGCGCCGCTTCTCCTCCTCGCGGGGGCGGAAGTCTGTCTTCGCGTGTTCGGTTACGGTCAATCCATGCGTCCCTTTGTGAAGAGGCAACTGGACGGCCACCAGTTTTACGTGCGCAATCTGGCCTTTGTCGAACAATTCTTGTCGTGGCGGCTCCCGTTGGACAACTGGGAACAGGTTGAACACGTGGTCTTCCGAGAGAAGCCGCCAAATGCGTACCGGATATTCGTCTTTGGGGAGTCCACGCCCGAGGGTTGGCCGGACCCTCAGTACAGTTTCTCGCGCTTCCTGCGCATCATGCTGCACGCCCAATTTCCCGATCTTCAGATCGAGGTCTACAACACCGCTTTCCGCGCCGTAAACTCCCACGTCATGCGGGTGCAGGCCGCGGCCTCGGTGAAGTTCGCCCCGGACCTCTTCATTGTCTACCTGGGCAATAACGAAGTGCACGGACCTTTTGGCGCCACCAAGACCGATGCAGGCCCGGATCCCTTACTCTCCCTGGCATCGATCCGCGCACAGATTCGGCTGAGCGATTTCCGGCTGTTCCAAGCCGCCCAAAGAACTCGCCGAAAAATGGAATCCGGTCGCGGCATCGAGGACGTGAGGGCGCGTTGGCACAACCGGGTGTGCACCGATTGGAGCGATCCGCGCGTCGCCACAATCCTCGACTATTTCGCCCGCAATCTGCGCGACATTTGTGAGACGGGCACAAGCGCCGGCGCATCTGTTGTCCTGTGCACGGTTCCCGTAAACCTGCGGCATTGGCGGCCGGTCGGCTCCATTCATCCCGCCGGTTTTCCCGCTTCGGAGGAAGCGCGCTGGCAGGCGCTCTACACGGACGGGCAAGCAAAACAGGAAGAAGGCGCCTACGGCAAGGCCCTCGCCCTCTATGAGCAGGCGGCCGGCCTCGATGCCACCTTCGCCGATCTGCAGTACCGGATGGGGCAGTGCTACTGGCAGGTGTCGGAGCACGACCGGGCACGCACCTGCTTTGAACGGGCCCTCGAATACGACGCGTTTCCGTGGGTCAGATCACGCGCCCGCACCAATGAAATCATCGTCCAGACCTCCCGCGGCATGGCATCGCAGGGGGTGCATTTGGCCGATGTCAAAGAGGCGATAGCATCGCGCAGTCCGCACGGGTGCCCAGGCGCCGAACTCTTTTTCGACTACTGCCATCTGAACATGGACGGCACCTATCTTATGGCCGCGGCCCTGTATCGAAGCATTGCGCCCCTGGTGGCGGCCCAGAATGGAAGAAGCCCGGATGCCCTGGCGGACCCCTTGTCCTTTGAGGAATGCCTGCGTAGATTGGCCCTGTCCCCGGCGTTGCTTAGCGGTTACCTTCGCCAGGCGATTGACTCGCCCGACCCCTACGACGAAGAAGGGCGCGCGATCATGCGGCAGCAATTGGCCGAGGCCCAACAGGCCGAAGGCGACGATCCGTACAACAGCTCGTTCGAGATGTATCGTGAAGCCTTGACGCTGAACGCGGAGGACTACCTGCTCCGTTATTGGTATGTGAATGCACTGGTAGCGCGTTTTCCCTTCGGATACGAGCCTACCGCGGAACCCGACCCTTCGCTCCTCGAAGCGCTTGAAGAGGCGGAAGCCTTTGCACACCGTTATCCCTATCACCGGGGCAGCCTCCGGCTTCTGGGTGAGGCCCAAAGCAAGACAGGAAACCTGGAAGACGCGCTCGGCACTTTTCGGCGTACGCTCCAGCTTTACCCGCACGATCTGACTACATACCGAGATTGGGCCGCCCTGCTCCTTGCCGCGAACAGACCTGACGACGCATGGCGCGTGATTCGGAAAGCCCCGAAGTCCGGCGCGGTAGGTGACGTGGCCATGCTCAAACAGCAGAAAGCGCGCGTACGCGAGGCCCTCGGTGACCGCGAAGGGGCAATAGACCTGCTCGCGGAAGCCATCGAGCTTTGGCCCGACTATGCCCCGCAATACGTCGAGTTGGAGAAACTGCTCGCGGACAAGCCCGAACGACTCGTGAGCATATGGCAGGGCCTGCTACAGGCGTTGACGGACAAGAAACTCGACAAGAAACGCGTGTACTTCCACCTGGGAAGAGCACGGATCTCCCTTCGCGAGATTCCCGAGGCCCTGAAGGCTTACCGTGACGCGACGGACAACCACCAGGACAACTCCTTGAACGAGGAGATCGCGGACGACCTGATCCAGGCCGGAAAGGCATTCGAAAAGGAGGCCGAAAATGAGGCCGCGTTGCTGCTGTACCGCGAGGCGCAGTTGTATGCCCCTGGCAACCTTGATCAGGCCGCAAAGGTCGACCCGTAGGCCCTGTTCGCGTGCGGTCGGGTGCACCTCGAGGAGACAGCACCCGTGTGACGTCATCGGTAGCGGAGGTTGCGAGATATGGCGAACAGCAACACCGCGATTACGAAGAGAGACGGCGATTGGTGGATTGGCTGGATCCAGGAGGTCCCAGGGGTCAACTGTCAAGAGCGCACAGAAGAGGAGCTTCTTAATAGCCCGAGGATCACACTCAAAGAAGCACTCGAATTCAACCGCGAGGAGGCCATAAAGGCGGCTGCCCCCATTGACTTCGAAAGTGTGCTTATGTATTCTAACGCTATGCATTAGAGTGGAAACGTGCTGGAGGGAATCGATGTCGAAAACCGTGACACTGCGGCTTGCGGACGGGGTCTACCGTCGGCTGCGCACGCTTGCCGAGCGCGATAACCGGCCTCTGTCGAACTTTATCGAAACGGCGGCGTTGCGCTATGTCGAAAGCGAAGAGTACGTCGATGAATTCGAGCTGGACGAAATCCGCGGCAACAAGGCACTGAACCAAAGTCTTGAGAGGGGACTCCGGGATGCAAAGGCCAGGCGAGGGCGGTTCGCCTGAATACGCCATCTTCGAGACGGATGAGTTCTTGCACAAACTCGGCAAGCTTCCCCCGAACGACGCACGCGTCATTCGCAGGAAGTTGGAGCAATACGTGTACCCTCAGATCCGGACGAACCCCTTCTTCGGGGCGAATATCAGGAAGCTCCGCGGCTACACTCCGGATACCTGGCGTTACCGCATTGGCAGGTTCCGCGTCTTCTACACCGTGGATAAGGGCGAGCGCGTCGTCTTCCTTCTGACCGTCGATGCCCGGAAGGGCGCGTATCGATAGCGAACCAACGGATCGCCCACGCCTCAGTTGAGGCCGCACGCCGCGGGAGCCGTGACAGCGGGGAGACAGTCTGCACGCACAGCCCCGTCCGGGGAGAAGCGGCGTTCTCTCGATCGTCTCCATGTGAAGCCTTGAGGGACGGTTCGAAGCAGCCGTGCGGCCAAGCGTTGGGTTTCCGGGGCAATAGAAAAGCCATATATTTGTATTGCTTTCTGTTTGCCCCGGCTGCTATCATTTCCACAATGAACCCGACGCGTTTTGAGTGGGATTTCGAGAAGGATCGCGAGAACCAGCGGAAACATGGTGTACCGTTCGAGGCGGCGCAGTATGCATTTGCCGATCCGAATCGCGTGATAGCGGAAGACCTGACGCACAGCGAGGATGAGCAGCGGTACTTCTGCTTCGGTCGGGTGGGCGAGGGGATCTTGACCGTCCGATTCACGATTCGTAAGGACGCAATCCGCATCTTCGGCGCGGGATACTGGCGGAAAGGAAAGAGGGTCTATGAGCAAGAGAATCAGATATACTGAGGGGCCCATCCGGGACGTGAGAGTCATTCCCGATTTCCTGCCCCCCCCCGAGGAGCTGGCGTTCAAGGGGGAGCAGGTCAAGGTCACCATTGGGCTGAGCAAGTCAAGCGTGGCGTTTTTCAAGCGCGAAGCCAAGAAGCACCATACCCAGTACCAGAAGATGATTCGCCGGCTGCTGGACGTCTACGTGGCCCACCATGAAGAACGCCCGCCTGATCGGAGATGAAGACGCCGCACGCCGCGAGCGAAGGAGCTGTTTGATGCTGAGAATCTTCAGGAGCCCGAAGGCGGATTTCAAGCGGGACGCAGAACTGGCGGACGAGGTCTACACCGAGGACGCACTCAAGGCGCTGGCCGACGCCGGGTTCAATGCGATCTGGGTGCGCGCGATCTGCCGTGAATTGCTCAAGAATCCCAAGTACCCGGCGTTTGGCCAGGGCTCGGAGAAGTCGCTGGCGAGCCTGAACCGCGTTATCGAGCGCGGCGCACGGTGTGGGATGCAGCTTGTGATCTACTGCCAGGAGCCTTTCGGCCTGGACGTGGACGACCCGTTCTGGGAGCAGCACCCGGACATGGCCGGCGCAACGTGGGACCACAACTACGGCTCCGTGGACAAGCCCTTGTACATGCGGGCGATGTGCGTCAGTTCCGAGCCGGTGCGCGAGTTGCTCACCGTGTCGTGCGAAGAACTGCTGCGCCGCGTCCCGGGGGTGGCCGCCGTCATCACGATTACGGCGTCCGAGTACATGTCGCACTGTTACAGCCATTACGCGACCAATCCCCCGCCAAACCCGAAGCGCCCGCCGCTGGACTGCCCGCGCTGCAGGGAACGCCCCGCGACCGACGTCGTGGTCGACGTGCTGCACTGCATGCGCCAAGGCATGAACGCGGCCGACGCGAGTGTGCCGTTGATTGCGTGGAACTGGTC
>Ga0272441_10007628_pt1 | contig 17514 bp, 24 predicted proteins | sample SSMProp6N_FD_193582 | JGI IMG/M metagenome (GOLD analysis project Ga0272441, IMG submission 193582) | Marine sediment archaeal communities from Little Sippewissett salt marsh, Falmouth, MA, United States - SSM-Prop-6N | ecosystem: Environmental > Aquatic > Marine > Wetlands > Sediment ...
TTATGTATATGGAGTAAGTGATAATATGGAAGGTATTAATAAGGGATTAGATAATAATATTAGTAAGGGATTTAGTGAGAATATCATTGCACCTTTCACAGGCAGTGGAAGACAGAGAGTTAGATTATTGAGACCTTGGGAAGTTAGTAAATTATTGAAGGCAATACCTAAGAAGTATTCTAAAGTACAGTTTGAGTTTTTATTTTATACAGGTATGAGGTATATAGAGGCGCAGGAAATATATCATAGACCTGATTTGTTTAGTGATAGTAATATACATTTAACACCCGAATTAATTAGGAAACCTAAATGTAAGATTAAAGATAGATATGTAATATTGAATCCAGTTGGTAAGAAAGTTGCTGAAGAATACTTTGCATTAAAGAAACAGTTACCTAGGCATTGGGGAAGTTGGGTTGAGAACCTACAGAGATGGTGCGTAAAGGCAGGAATAGACCCAAGTTATATGAGTACCAAGACCACAAGAAAGACTTGGGAGAGTTATTTATTTACTTGTTTTCCTGAACATAGGGGTGAGATATATAAATCAATTGGACATACAAAAGAAACTGCTCTTGATTTTTATATTGGTTTACCTTTTAGTTCTGAGAATAAAAAGAATATGTGGAGATATACGGCAGGGTGGTTAACTGAATAAAAAAGAAAGAATAATGAGACCTATTAATGAAGTACTGCAGAAAATCAATGTAAAATGGTTTCTAAGGCCTTCTACTGAATATGTAAGGAATAACCTAGGCAGTAACCTTATTATATGTGAGATTGGTTCTTACAAGGGATTAAATGTATTAAATATGGTTAATGTATTGGATATAGAAAAATTGTATGTAATTGACCCTTATGAAGTTTATGATGATGGTAGTGGTAGTGCTGATAATAATCAAAAGGAAATGGATAAGATTTATGAAGATTTAAAAAAGAAGGTTAGGCGGTATCCTGTAGAATTTGTGAGAAAGTATTCTGATGAAGCTGTTAATGATATTCCTATGATTAATTTTTGTTATATTGATGGAGACCATAGATATGAGTGGGTAAAGAAAGATATAGAGAATTATTGGCCTAAGATTAAAAAAGGTGGTGTAATAGGAGGACATGATTTTACAAGTAGAAGGATTGGATTAATAAGGGCAGTGTTAGAATTTGTTGATAAAGAATGTTTAGAACTAAATGCTAAAGGTAGTGATTGGTGGGTTATAAAAAATTAAGTTTTTTAAATAAACCAACTATTAAAAGAATAGAACTTATTAAAATAACTGTGCCTATTAAAATAAAAATTGTATCCCCTTGTCCTTCTATATTAGAATAAGTATCTCTACAATGATTAATTATTATTTGTGTTGTTATTATATTAGTTGTATTAAATGTAAAGGTTCTATTAGTCCAACAAGTTCCATCGGTTACATTTACCCACCATGTGTAGGTTGTGTTATAGGCAAGAACTACAGGACATTGGATTGTTCCATTATTATCATTACCATTTGATGAGTTTGTATTATTACATTCTATTGTCCAAGTCATTGCATCTCCATTATCATCTGATATATTTACTGAAAGATTTCCTATATCTAAAAGAATATCAATAGAATTATTTGCTGGAGTTTCATCTGTTATATCAGGGCATGCAGGAATTCCTCTTTGAAAATCATATGATAATACAAAAGCGGTATCCATATTTCCTGGATTTCCTGCTGCATCAAAAGAATGGGTATCATGATAATAATCTGCTATTGATACATTTTTATCACTTACTGTAAAATTTAAAAGATAGGAATGACGTTCTGTTCCTGAATGGTCATCATCTATGCCTGCTATGTTTATTGCTGTGAAGTTGTGGCCATGTTTGGCATATCTTGTATCACCATCATTATAATGTTTATGACCAAATAACCAAGCATTTACTGTGTGAGTATTATTACCTAACCAATCAGTAAATTTTGGGTCTACTGCTCTTGATATATCTATATATCCTGAAAAGTTTTGAATATATGGTGGATGGTGAGTGCATACTATAATATTTTTGTCTGTGTTGTTTTCTACTATTGATGTAAAATATGGAAAAGCATAAGAATAGTTTGAACCCCTTACACCTGGAGTATTATCTCCATGGTCACAAGGTGCTGTTAGATTTGGACCTATCATAATATATAAAACGTTTCCTGTTTGTATTGTATACATTAATTCAGAACCGTTTTCTAATCCTATGAATGAATAGTCTACTGGATATATTCTATTGGAGTTATTGATATATGATATGGATTCATTATTGCCAAATGGGTCAGCTATTTCATTCCATCTATATTTAAAATAAGTTCTATGTTCAAGTAACCAATTATGGAAAGCATCATTTGATATTCCATTGACCCAACGAACTTCATGATTTCCTGTAATGGAGTAGAAATCATTCATTGTATGTCCTGATGGCATATTATCTTGAGTTAAATTTCTAAAAAGAAATAGTTTTCCTGTAAAGTTTAATGATAAATTATCGTCATCTTGTCCTGTTATAAGGTCTCCTAAAACTAATGATATATTAAAAGAGAAATCTGTTGTATCTTCTAAGGCAAGTTTCCATTCATATTCTCCACCGGTTTTACAATCTACATGATGGTCAGAAGTTAACCATACATTAAATGTTGCTGATGCTGTTGATGATATTAATATAAAAGATAGAATTAAAAGAAACGGGAGATATTGCTTAACATTCAGAAACAATCCCCCTAAAATTTCTTTCTTATTCTCGCTTTAGGTATTCTTGCTTTTTTTATTGTTTGCTTGCTTCTAAATGATTTTGGTTTAAATTTTGTTCTTTTTCTCATTTTTATCACTTTATCTTTTTTATAATAACATGACATTTATATCACTCCCGATTTTCTTACAACACCTATGATTGCTAATATAGCTCCTATAATCATTACTATTCCTATGATTGCAAATACTGCCTCTCCTGTTGTTAAAGAATCACCAAATGTATCATAACAGTGATGTATTATAATATTGGTTGTAACTAAACCCCAATATACCTCATGAGTATCTTCTCTATAGGAATCTAATTCTGTAGCATTTACTGTGGCGTTGTTAAAGATGATACCTTGAGAGAAACCTGAACAGTTTGTTACATTAACCACATACCATATTTCCCAAGAAACTCCTGCTGGAAGGACTGCCCTTGTAAATTCAATAAAGCAAGTTCTATTAGTTATATTTGTCCAAGGTTCACTTGATGATATTATAGTTCCATTAAAGTTACCACATGAACAACTTTGATTAGTATCATTTACTACAAGATTTGTTAATGCACCTGCTCCTGTATTATTAACCCAGATGGTATAATTTATGAAATACCAATCTGCATCTGTAATTGATGTTACATTTGAAACTTTAGTGATGTTTACTTCATATGATACTTCACCTGATGCTTCAAATTCTCCTTCTATCTGTCCTTCTCCCCATCTTCCTATTGATGTTGAGTTAGCACCTAATCCTTCTACACCTACTGAAGTAAAGAAATAATCCATTGCTTCATCCATATGTAATGTTTCATCCCAAAAAGTTAATTCTGTTGTTTCATTCCAATTCTGCCATACACATGGTATTTCTGTTGCTGTAGATGCTCCTGAAGTTGTTGTTATAATTGATAATCCAAATACATCAGATGTATTTAATGGTTGACCTGTTTCATTTACTAGGTCTGCTAATGGTATTGATAAAGCATATTGTAAATGTGGTCCATATCTATGAAGGTTTGCTGGTGCATTTGAAACTGTTTGCCATATACTTACTCCTGCTGTATTTAATATAATATTACCTAGTCCATTAAATGTAAATAATATTTCATCATAAGTATCATTTGCCCATGCCCAATAAAGTCTATCATTAGCATCCCATTGTCTATTATTATCCACATCAATTGCTACTATCATATCTCCATATTCATCTAATTCTATTTCATATTCAGGACACATTTGAACATGGATGTGGAGAAATTCATCAAACATTGATTCTGGGTCTATTGCTGTAAAATTATCTATAACACAGGAGTAGTAATATACTGTATCATTTTGTAAATTTCCAGATGGTGTTTTAAACTTCATCATTCTGCTTTCCATATTCATTATGTTTGTGATATTGTCTTTCATCATTTTGGTTACATTATCCCAAGTAAGATTTCCATCAAAGGTATCACTAAAGTATGATAATATTTCTTCTGTCCATTCTCCCATATCTAATACTGGAAAGTTCATATGAGGGCGAGATTCGTTCATACCAGAAATATTACACCAATTTGATACATTAGTTGTATAGTTTAGTTCCCATACTTGTGATAAATCAAATTGCACTTGTGCATCTCTACCATTTGGATTCCATACACCATAACCTTGTGCTCCATCAGAACAATGGGGGTGTGTGATATTTATATGTGTAAATTGTGCTGCCCATCCTGTTGGTTCACTCATTACATTTGGACCCCACCATTTAAAGTAGAAAGTTCCATTAATTTCATTGTATATGAGTTTATAGTAATTTCCTGAATCAGTTAGATATACACCTTCTTGCACCCATTGGTCACTAATATCTTGTATTCCTGGGTCTATTGAAGGACTATCTTCTAATACTTGTCCAGTTTGTATATCTGTAAAGTTTGTTCCATTCCAATGAAGTGTCCAAACTTCATTTGAACTCCACATAACGCAATCAAAAGAAGTTTCATTTTGAAATGCATAAATAATGTAAGGCCATAAAGCATCTTGTTCAGTATCGTTGGCGTGTACCCATCCAAAGCGTTGAGTTCTATTTAGTCCAGAGTTGTTTAGGACAGCGAATGAATGATTAGAATCTGTTCCATTGAAGGTGTGAGTATAGTTATTTATCCACCAACTTGAACTATCATTAATATACCATATGGAATTATTTTCTTCCCACCATGATTCATCTAAGTCCCCACCTATTACATGTTCTGAGTGAGACCAATTACCATATTCATATCCTGTGCATGATGCTTCATATTCTTCTTCTTCTGCAGGACCAAGAGTTCCATTAAGATAATTATATACATATATTATTCCTGCATCGATTACATTTCCAGCTACAAGATAATCATTATTATATCCAAAATCTATAAAACGTACATCATCAGTTGGTTCATCTAAACTATCCCATAATGTCCAATCAGAAGTATTGTAGACATAAATACAATTATCTGCTGAACCAATTGCATAATGTTCTCCATCTTGTGACCAATCAGAACCTAAAATATTGTCTCCTGAGTCTGCATGCTCTTTAAATCTAGTCATATTTTTAGTAAAGTTAATGTAGAGTTTTGGTTCATGTCCTCCATACATTACATATTTATTATCAGGAGAAACACGAACAGTTCTTATATGATTATTTGCTACATCTATAGTATAATTTAATGTCCAGTCACTTATATTATAAACCCAAACTTTTCCAGTTGTAGCTTCGCCACAAAATAAATTTTTATTGGACCAATCTAAATCATATATATTATTTGCAGAAGGTTTCATATAACTTATATTTTCCCAAGTAGTTGTATTCCATACATATATTCTTCCACCATTTGCTCCTGCTGCAAGATATGAATTATTATCTGAGAATGCAATACAATTTACTGGTTCAGTAGAATTATCAAGAACTACTCTACTTGTCCAATTCACAGTATAATTAACATAAACTTTTTCATCTGCATTAGCAATTGCTATATATTGACATTTACTACTTAAATTGTGTGAAAAATGAACATCTTTTGTATCTCCACCAAAATTAATTGTATGATTTAATGCCCAATTATTACTTATATTATATATGTAAATACTATCATGATTACCACCAGCAGCACACCATTCTCCATCATCAGAAAGTGTTACTGCAAAAGTATCATCAGTTGGGTCTGTTAATGTTCTATCAGCACTAAATTCATCATTTAATGCACTAACAGGTGTAAAAATTGATATTACCGATATTAAAAATAAAGTTAATATCCAAAAAGCAAGAATTTTATTCTTTTTTTTATTCATTCTTATCACCCATAAAGTGGTCCACTATTGACAGTTACTATTCCTGTAGTTGGGTTATAAGTGTAGTTACCAGCGTCTATTGCTATTCTTGACCCATCAGATAATACTTGAGTAACAGTTCCTATTGTTCTATCAGTTCCAACATTGCAGTTTTGATTTACTGCTGGATTTGCTACTGCAAATGTTTGGTCTGTGCAATCAACAGGAGCATCCTCTTGCAATTGTGTTGTTGTCATAAAAAAAGCAAAAACTCCTATTCCTAGTATCATAAGTGATACTACAATAGTCATTATTGTCTTTGGGTCAACAAAACCAAATCTTATTTTTTTGTCCATATTATATCTCCTTTTCTATATCTTTTTTTTACAATTTTTCCATTAGGAAGTTTAAAACGAATATTATAAGAATTTTGAATTTGTACAGGAACTATTTTTTCTTTTTTTGCCATTTTCTACACCTAAAAAGAGAGGGATTGGAGGACTTTCACCTCCTTCCTAGTTAGGTTTATTTAACATAGTTGTATACCAACCCGACGATTGACATTATAGCTCCGATTATGAGAACAATTCCAATTATATTAAATACTGAATTACCAGTATCTGATATATTATTAAGAGAATTGTTTGTGTAGTTTCCTGAATCTCCAGTTGTTGGTATTGCACTTTGTGTTTGTTCTATAACTATAAAGAAAGCAAACACACCAACAGCAAGGATTATCAAAGAAACAACTACGCCCATAATAGCACTAGGGTCAATAAAACTATAACGAGCTTTCATTTTATTTACCTCACATAGTTGTAGACAAGTCCGACAATCGACATAATAGCACCGATGATAAGTACAATGCCTATGATGTTAAACACTGAGTTACCTGTATCAGAGACATTATTGACTGCATTACTGGTCCTTGCACCTGTAGCGACATTTCCTACTTCATTGAGCGTTACGAAAAATGCAAATACGCCTACAGCTAATATGATAAGTGAAACTACCACTCCCATTATAGCTCCTGGGTCGATAAAACCATATCGTGCTTTGATACTTTTCTACCTCCTAAAAAGTTTATTGTTTTGATTAATATATAAATTTTTACGCAAAAATTTTAGTATATAAAATTTATAGGTTATATGTAGTACTGAGTATTATTTAAAAGGTATATAATATATGGAGTACACATCTTCTATTATGCAGGAGTAGGCGATTTTTCATTTGTTATATATAATCTTTTAGGCGTTTCTATTTTAATATCATAGTATGCTTCATTGGTTTTTCTTTTTCTTATAAAGATTTTTTTACAGGCATTTCTTTCTTTTTCTGGATGAATAGAATATAGGTGTTGTAAAAAATTATCATATGAATTTAAATATTCAGTAAATTCTCTTCCAGATGATTTACAAAATGGACATTGCCATTTATATAGATACATATCTTTTTCTTTCTTTTCTTCTTTTACTTCAAAAGTTCTCTTATAAATAAATGAGGGTAATCGAAAAGGTCTTATTGCCCTATTGCTATATACTTTAGGATGATATTGTTTTAAATGATGATGATATGATTTTACTCCTTTCCATTTTGGTATCCAAACTCTTCCAGTAGCATCACAATAAGGACATATCCATTTTGTTAAATATATAGAAATACTAACCACTCCTTTTACCTTTAGTGAAGATGTGCATGATTATTGCTACTATTCCAACTACAAAAATAATACCAAAGAAGATTGACATCTCTGTAGGAAATACTCCTATTCCTATGATACCTATAAATATCATTACACCACCTGTTATGATTGCTGATTGAGTTCCTACACCTACAATAGCAAGAATTCCTACTATAACTATTCCTGGGAATAGTGGTCCAAATGCCTCATACATTTGTGAGAATAAAGCATATATGAAATTGTTATCTGTTTCAAGTTGTTGATACCATTCTTCAAATGTTGGTATTGCCATAATTATTGCTGATAATATATTTTCTAACATTAGTCCTCAAACCTCCCTACAATTAATTGCATGAAGAACACGAATACTGCTATATACATGATGGCATAAACTACTGTCATAATAAAATCAACAGTAGGATTATTACCTGATAAGGTTGCACTAAATTGCCCTACTACTCTATAGTTATCATAGAATAGAGGAAGTAAAGAACCTGCAATTGATGATAGACCAAACATTTTAATTGGGTCTACATTTATGAAACGAGATGCAAGTCCTGAAATAAGTGTTCCAATTGATATTCCTACAATACCCATTGCTGCAATTAATCCAACTGGTCCTATTGACGCTGATATTCCCATATCAAATAAACCTATTTGGTTATTGATACCTAATCCTAAATTAAAAGCAAGAACAAGCAATACAAAATAGTATCCTAACATCATTTATTATCGCCTCCTTACATTCATTGCTATTAATATAAAAAATCCAAGTACTATAAATAAGAAAGAACTTGTAATAATGATAGGGTCAAGATTTGATATGTATATTGTTGTAAATCCCATAAATAATCCTGAACCTATGAAACCGAGTGGATAGAGGACTGTGGTTGATGTTGCTTGTCCTGCCATTGATATTCCTATTAAAATTATTATTCCCATAAGAGCTATTCCAAGCGTTACCCAAGATGTAGAGGCACCTGTATCGGGATTATATATTGGTGATGTTCCTATGTAAGATATGAGTAGGTTGTTTATGAAGTTAGCATCTATTTTATTTATTGATGTAAAACCTGATAATAGGTAATAGGAAAGGATATAAGTTTCTATATTGCCTGTTGATTCCTCTTGGCGTGTTATATTTAATTGTATAATATAATCATTTGTTGATACTCCTGCTGGGTAAGTGTAATTATAGGATTGAAAGTTAACTGATTTTGTATATACTATTACATTGTTTAAGTAGATGTTGAGAGTTGCGTCTGTTATAGTATAATTGTCTTCTACATTATTTGTGTATACTACCCAAACTCCACCACCTGTTTTATATCCAAAGTTTATTGATGTTCCATCAAGTATTACTGTGTAGTCTAGGCGTGTATCAATAATTACTGTATCTTGGATAAGTTCATGGGTTGGTGCAAGTCCTATGTTTTTAATTACTCTAGTTGAGCAGTTTATTTCCATCCAATATGCTTTTTCATAGATTAAAGGAGGATAGGACTTTTGTGCTGCATCCCAATATTCTTGATGTATAATTATTTCTCCTAAAGAGGCGTTATATGCTTTGTAAGTTATAAATACATCATTTGGTGGAGAACGTGCAAAATCTCCTACTTCATCTATAAAGGAATAAATATATTTTATTATTGAAGCATCCATCATATTATCGCAGGATGTATTGAATGTTCCTGTTGCATTTTTGCAGTAGTAGCAGGTATTGTAGACTGAGCGATTAGCTACATAGAATATCATAGTATCGTTACCATTTATTATCTGTGATGCTGATGGAAGAAGTTTTCTTGAGTATTGAGTCCTTTCACAAGCATCATTAGGAAGACAGGTAAGGTCATAATCATAGAAGCATTGAAGTTCAAAATAGAGTATATCTTCATTAGCAGTTACATTAATACATGTTGAATCTGGTCTTTGCCAAACGGTGGAAGCATTTACTATGTAAATATCTTGTGATTCTCCATCATAATGCACTATAAGGCGATGAGTTGCACAAGAATGTGGGTAGGTTGTAAAATCTAGGGCGTCTAGATTATCTTCATCACGGAAGCATACTTGATATTCTCCACCACCAAGACAACATACTTTTGTATTTCTTGATTCGGATAAATGCCAAGTTCCATTAGAGTGATTCCAGTTTGTCCAGAATGAAAAGGCATAACATTGACCAGAATCTAAACCAGAGATATTTAAGGTGTTGTTGGTTGTGCAATTAAAGAATGTTCCTACTCCCCATGCTGGCGGATTAAATCCTTCTCTATAATATCCAACTGTGTTTGTTGTTCCATTGTGGTCTGGATATGGAGTGAATGTTAAATTTAAGGTTGTAGAATTCCAACTTCCACATGTGATGTCTGTTGGTGGGTCAATGCAGTGGGTTGTAAACCAGTATACTTCTGATGTGATGTTGCCAAATTCATCTTCTATTTCTACATACCAATAATATGTTGTGCAGGGTTCTGTAGCATTGGCAAACCATTTACAATATGTTCCATTATTTACTGAACCATTGTAACCGAATTGAATATCAAAAGCAGAAGATGATTCATTGTATTCATACCAAGTGATATTCATATCTTGAGCATCATCATGTGATATATTTATACAAAGGTGTGGGGTGCAATTTACATCAGTAGAACCTTGTGGATGTGATACATTTACTATTATTGGTGCATTAATTTCATATTGAATCCATAATGAAGGTGCATTAAAGTTAGTACTTTCTAATGATGCCCATTCAATTTTCATTCCATTAGAAGATTGAGCATCTAGACCAAAACCAAACCAATCTCTTTCTAATGTAAGATTTTCTTCTAATTGGGTTACTAAGTGAGCAAATTTACTCCAATCACCTGTTGTACTATTGATGTCTCTGTAAGCACCTGCACCACCTATTGATTTACTATTTAAAAATCTAGTTCCATTTTGAACATCAGCATCCATTTGTGCTCCTGTAGCTTGTGATGGTCTGTTACACATAGGAACTATTCTTAAAGAATCATAAATACCATCCATATTATTAAATTTAACATAATATTCGAGTGATATGTTTAGAATTTGTGCATTCTTTGGAAGAGATGTAATATTAAATTCTATACATCCCCCTTTTGCTGGAGCGCCTGTTGCGCGTTCAACTATAATACCTGAGGAATCATTAAAAATAGCATTATTATTAAATTGAACCCAAGCGTCATAATCTGGTTCACTTATATGTGTTTCATATATTCTAGCACTAGCAGTTATTGATATTATTATTAAAAATCCTAAAATTATTAAAATATATAGTAATAAACGTTTATTGTTCATATTGTGGATACCCTCCTTGGTATGGTGGTTTTTCTTCTCCATATGCTGCATAATAACCTCCTATAATCATAAATACTATTTCTCCTAATAAAAGAATAGTAAAGAATGCCTGTGCCCATTGTTCTATCAAAGTATCAAAAAAGGAATAAGCATCTTCTCCTAAGTTTCGGTTATGTGCTTCATCGGAAAGAGGTTCAGTTGTTTCTGTTATTATAGTTGGTGATATTAAGAGCATTATAATTGTAAAAAACATTAGTATCATAGTTGCAACAACTAGCTTCATTCCTGTTTGTTTATACATTCGCATCACTCCTTGTAATTCCTACTATGTAGGCAATTATCATTAGGAATACTCCTGCTGGAAGTCCTATTAGGTATAGGTCTAGGATATTATCCCACATTAATAATGTATCACCTATTTCTCCTATTACAGTATAAATAGAGAGGCGTATTACTAAAAATAGGACTGATACTATGGTTATGAATATTCCAAATTTAAATAGTTTTGATATTGTATCTGTTTTCATTATATTCCTCCAAATTTAACGGGTTTAAAATTAACTTTTTGAAAGGTAAGGGGTTTTATACTAGGCGTAGGAGTTTTTGGTTGTGAGGGGCGTTTCTGGAGTTTCTGTGTGGTTTTTGTAGGGGGTTGTGGAGTGAGTTGGAAGGTTTGTGCTTTTCTTTTTTCTTCTAATGCCTGTAGGCCTTTAACAGTGATACCTTGTATTTCTCCTGGAGTGTCGATGGCATAACGAGTTTTTTCTATCCATCTTTTTGATTTAACTTTCTTTCCACCTTTTACAGGTTTTCTAAATTGATGTCTTTTAATTGCCCAAGTCATATTATACTTTGGTTGCGATTTAATTTCTTCTTCTGGTGGTGCTGGTTTTATATAAAAAGTTCTTGATACTGTTTCATCAGTATATTTTGCTCCTATACCAAGAGCTTGTTTTTCAGTTACAGGGTCATCAGTTACTTTTATATATCTTGCTTTTTTAGTTGCATCCTTTTTAACATATGTATAGAATCCTTTATCAGATGGTTTTTCTGTTGATAATCTTTTACCCATACCAGGAACTTTTTCTTTTGATTTTTTCTTTTTCTTTTTTGTTGGTGTATATAAAATTGGTTTAGTTGGAGGTGGTGTAATTTTAGAAGGTATTACTTTTTCAGGTTTTGGATATTGTGGTTTTCCAGGTTTTATAAGTGTTGGTATTGGATAAGAAACTGTAGGATATGTTATTTTTTTAGTTGGTGTATATATTGATGTTGGATATTGTGCTCGTGGTGGTTGTGATATAGGATAACCACTTGGATAAGGAATTACTGATAAAGGTTTAGGATAAGCTCCTGGATAATAAGTATCAATTGGTTTTCCTGTTTTTACTGCTTGTAATTGTGCTTCTGCTATTTCAAGTGTTGTTGGTTTTGTTATTGGTTGTATTACTTTTATTTTTGTTCCAGATGCAAGTTTTCCATCTTTAAATATATAAGGTGGTTCTCCATATATTTGTTTAAATAATGTTTCTGATTTAGCAAGATAATATTCTGCCCTTAATGCACTTATATAATCTTTTGCAGTACCATATTCTTTCATTGTTTGTATTTGTTGACGTGAATATGAATAAAAATCTCCTATATCTTTAACTCTACCAAGTTTAGGTTCTTCTCCTGCCATTAGTTGTAATTTAGTTGTTCCTTTTCTTGGTATTTGTTCTGTTATTCTTTGATATTGAACACCTTTAAAAGAAACAGGTTTTTGTTGAAATACTCCTAATCTGATATGTGCAGGTTGTTTTGATGGATAATATCCTGGCCCTCCATGAATATCAACCCCTGAACCAAATTTCTGTTGTGCTGGTCTTATTTGTTCAAATTTTTGCATATATAAATCAATATCTTTTGGAAATCTTCCTTTTGGAACTTGAGTATATGTAGCTCCTGAACCTGTTATTTCTGCTTGTTTAAGTTTAGCATATCTAAGTATTTCTGATGTTTTTCTTGGTCCTGTTACTTTTGTTCTTTCTAAAGGATTATATTGTTTTATTGTTCCTTTTTCTAATGCCCTTATAGTTTTAAATGTATATCTAGAAAGTTTGCCTTTTGGTGTAGTTAAACCAAATCTTGATTTAGTCCATCCAAATTGATATCCTCGTTCATATCCATATCTATATGCTTTTTCTCCTCCTCCATATTTTGCTACTCCATATGATAAAAGAATAAATATACCAATTGCAGCAATCTGTCTTGCATATTCATATTTTTGTTTTTTAATTGTTTCTATTTCTTTATCTCTTCTTTTTTCTAAATTTTTTCTTTCTTCAGTATTTTTTGCAATTTTTATTTTTTGCTCATATTTCTTTTGAATTTCCAATTCCTGTTGTTCAAGATTATAAATTCTTGCTACAGTAGAACCAACTTGATATGCTAATATTCCACCTAATGATGCCTTCATTGCTGTAGAAACTAATTTAGATGTTGCTATTGTTCCTAACTTTGGAATAGTTATTGTAGCACCCATTGTAGCTTCTGCATAACCAGTAATTGCTCCTACACCTGCTGAACCTATATATGCTGTTGCTATGATTGTTCCCCATTCTAAAATAGGACCTTTTGTCATTTCAATTAATTTACTATATTTTCCTTCTTTAGCAAGAGATATAGCTTCTTCCCATTGATAATAAAGTTGTGATTGTTTTTCAAACCTCTCTTTAGTTAAATCTCTTTGCCACTGTTCTATTTTTTCATCAACACCAGGAATTAATATTAAAGGTGTTATTCCTCCAAAATAAACTGATGCTTCTGTTAAATATTGACTTCCCATACCAAGAGGACTTGCTCCAAATAATAAAGTTGATTTCCATACATATTCCCAAAACTCAGGAGTCCAAAAAGGAGAACCTGCGCCTTCTTTTAACTCTTTTTCTATTTCTTCTAATCTTATTCCTTTATTAATAAGTTCTATAGCTTTTTGTTTAGTGAATGTTTTTGTTTTTCCATTTATAGTTAATTCAACTCTTCCCCTAGGTGATTCTTCAATTAAAATCTTTTGGAATTCAAGGTCACTAATACCTTCTGGTTTTTCTATATCAAGTTTACCTGTTTCTGGGTCTATTCTTGCATCAATTCCTCTATCTTGGAGGTTTGATACATATTCTTCCATTTCCCGTTTTTTATTAATATATTTACCTACTGATTCATATTGTGTATTAAGAATATTAAGAACTTGAGATTTAGTATATGATTCTCCTTTTATTTCATATCTTACATTACTTGGTGCTTCTTTTATCTTTTTTCTGGCAACTTCCATTGATGCCATAGTTCTTTTAGCTTCTGACTCTGATGGTGGTTTTATATATTCTTGTTGGGCAGGCGGTTGCCATGCTTCTGCTCTTGCTTTTTGAACACCTTCAGGTAGGCCAGAAGGTGCTGGTTGAGGTGTAGGTTGCTGCTGTGCTTGCTGTTGCTGTTGTTCTAATTCTGCTTTCATTCGTTCTAATTCGGACTTTGGGATTTCAGGTTGTGGACCAGGCATTACTTATCTCCTGCTATATCAAATAAAAACTGATTCCATGGTTTTTTTCCTTTTTTCTGTTTTAACCATTTGTATTCTGGTTCAGTGAGTTTTATTTGTAATGTTCTTATTTTAGTTGGTTTCATGTGAATACCAATATTATATATATAATTTCTACTTTATAATGGTTTTGGTGTTTTGACCTAGTGTTGTTTTTGCACTACCTTTATGTTCACCTTTTGCTATTAATTTTAATAGCAAACTTTTATCCATCTTCTTAACTTCTGGAATAAAGTATGGGTCTGAGTTGGTATTGGGTAATGTGTATGTACCAATAACCTAATGAAGACCAAATATATATAGTATAGTATTAGTATAGTTACGTAGTAACTATACATACTATATATATTTGTAGATAATAATTATATTACCATACTATTAAAAAGAGGAAAAGGCATATATATAGAAATATATATATTCATATATTTAGTTTTTTTGGTAATTTTAATATTAAGGTAATCTTGGTATATATAGAAATATATATGTTTATATATTAACCTACCAAAAATTATATATACCATATATCATATATACTATATTAGAGGTAAGCAAAATGAATAAACTAATTGAAACGGAAATAGTATTTGACGAAGATATAGAACAAGAAGTTATTGATATGTTTAAATCAGAACTTCTTAAGAATAAAAAAGTATTATATATATTGGAGGAAAAATAAGATGGGAAGATTAATTGATAAATTAAAAAAAGATGAATCTATTATACAGTTTGATAAAGAAAGATATTCAGAACTAGAAGCTGGTTTAGATGATATTGAACCTCTTACAAACTATGCTAAGTCCGAATGTATTGATAAAGAAGAAATAGAAGAGAATATAATAAAAAGTATTCTTGATTATGAAAGAGCTGATGCAGATTGGATTAATCTAAATGGAAAGTCAACTTGGAAATGTAGATACTGTGGAAACTTTGATAGTAATAAAGAAAATATGTTAGCTCATATTTTATCTGCTCATATGGATAAAGTAGAAAAATGGTTTCCTAAAGAATTTATTTGGAAAGGAATTTATATTGTAATTCAAAAAGATAATGCTGAATATAGTATTGAGAAATTCAATGATAAACTAATATTAACGATGTCTAGAGATTATTATGATATTAAACCAATACCAGGAGAATTAAGGGGAAGAGTAGTTGATACTGGTAAACCTACAAAGAATAGGTTATTTAATCATAGTAATGAATTTATTCTAAAGAAGGAAGTAAAAGAAGATAAAAGTGATTGGTTAAGATATTCAACTAATATAGGCGCTAAAACTTTAGCTGATAAGTTAATGATGCTATCAGAAGATAAAGGTGCTATTGAGTTTAATATAGCTATCAATGAGAACGGAAACTTTGCAGTATATTATAAAGTGAAAGAGGATGAAGAGAGAGATAAATAAAGGAGGATATATTGGAAATGGTATATATACACAAATATAAACAAATATGTGTTTCCATATATAAGAAAATATGGGAATATATATATTTTTATATATACCTAATACCCTCCCCCGTATATAACATATTAAATTCTTTTCTTTATATTGATTATGCAAATAGTCATATGATTGTCAAAACCATGATTTTATATGGAAAATAAAATGGAGGTAAATAATGCCAAAATTAAAAATGGATGAAGAAGAATTAAGGCAGATGGAAATGAAACACCTAGGCAGAATGCTTAAGATGGGGTTTAAAGGCAAAGATTACGAGAAGATATATAGAGTATACATGGAAAAGAAAGACCCAGAGTTATATCAAATGCTAAAGGACAGTGGTCAATTATGATACTATGTATTATAGCTCTTATATTAGGTATATCATTATTGATATATACTATATACTCAAGTTACAAACATAAACAGAAGATGAAGAATATGTATTGTTTTACTAAAAAAAGTGGAACAATAACTGAAGATGATATTTAAGGAGGTGAAAGAATGAAGAAGAAAGGAGTTCCAAAAAGAGATGGTTCTGGTAAAGGCCAAAGATTAAATCAAGGCAGAGGCGGTTGTAAACAAACTAGAATAAAAGGTAGAGGTAGAAATAGGAAGTGATAAATTGGGAGATATAGTTGAGAAGTTATTACTTGCCTTTGTAATAGTAATAGGTATAGTATATTGTATATCTTTATTTATACTACCTATAAAGGTAAACTCATTTAATATAATAATGTGGGCAGGTATGATAACTACATCACTTGCATTAGCTGGAGCTTACTATAGGCGCTATAAAATAAAGCAATCATCTTAGATAGGGGATAGAGGGAATGGTGAGAAAATTAATGAGCTATAATCACCTACCAATCTTATTTATTTTTTTGCTTACCTCCCCCATTTATCTTGAGGTAATATAATGGAAGAACCAATATATAGACGAAAGATTGATTCAGGTGGTAGGGAATATCTTACAGGTTATTCTTGTATAACAACTAATGCTGCAATTGCAATAGGAGATAAGGAATATGTAATTAGTGGGCAACCAAAGATTAATCTTAGGCGTGGTCCAAGTAAGAATGGGAATGAATTGTTTTTTGAGCATTATGTTGATAAGATTGTGAAGAAGAAACCAAGTCATAGTAGGCATGATACTATTGAGATTTATATGCCTATGAGAAATGGTATTGAATTGATTGATGGTTTCTTAAGTTTTTTAGAAGAGAGGCGTGTGAGGATATGAAGACTAAAAATATTAAACCTTTTATACATGAAAAGGTAAAAATTAACATAGGTAATAAATCAATTAAAGGAACTATATTTATGAGTGATAATAATACTATTTTAATTCATACAAAAGATAAAACGATTGCTATTGGAAATAGAAATATTAAATCAATAAAGAGGTGTTTATTTTGAAACCCTTAGTTTTATATATTAATAAGGGATTGTACATATGGAGTGATG
>Ga0272441_10007629_pt1 | contig 17513 bp, 10 predicted proteins | sample SSMProp6N_FD_193582 | JGI IMG/M metagenome (GOLD analysis project Ga0272441, IMG submission 193582) | Marine sediment archaeal communities from Little Sippewissett salt marsh, Falmouth, MA, United States - SSM-Prop-6N | ecosystem: Environmental > Aquatic > Marine > Wetlands > Sediment ...
GAACCAGTGCGTAGCAAACGAGCTATTCGGGATCGCCGTGAGTGGGGAAGCCGCCCCCACACTGGATTCGAATACGTGCCAGGACAACAAGGCAGCAGGTATTGCCTACAGCGGGACATCCTCTGGCATTGCGACGGGGAACCAGTGCCTGGCAAACGAACTGCACGGGATTGCCGTTATCGAGCAAGCTGCTCCTGCCCTAGAGTCCAACGTGTGCCAGGGTAACAAACGAAACGGTATTATCTACTTGGGGAATGCTTATGGGACCGCGCTACAGAATGAATGCTTGCAGAACGAAGGGAGTGGAATCAGAGTCAATGAACAAGCGATGCCAACCCTTGAATCAAACAGTTGTACGGAGAATGCAGGCTCAGGGATTATCTACACAGGGACATCCGTGGGGAGAGCCACAGGAAACCAGTGCCTGCAGAACGAGGGGTTGGGAATCTCCATTGATGAGCATGCAGCGCCTATCCTTGAATCCAACACCTGCCGGGAGAATAGCAGCGGGGGGATTGCCTATTTCGACGCAGCATCTGGTAGTGCTCGGGAGAACCAGTGCGTAGCAAACGAGCTATTCGGGATCGCCGTGAGTGGGGAAGCCGCCCCCACACTGGATTCGAATACGTGCCAGGACAATAAGCGGAGCGGCATTATCTACTTGGGGAATGCTCATGGGATCGCAACGGGGAATGAATGCTCAGAGAATGCGGAACAGGGGATCGTCGTGACTGAAGGGGCGATACCCATCCTACATTCTAACATGTGTCAGCACAACACGCTACACGGGATTGCGTACTTTGGAGAGTCTTCTGGTTCCGCCTCGGAGAATACGTGTCTCCTAAACGGACTGTGCGGAATCTACATTGGCGAGCAAGGTACGCCGGCCCTTGAATCAAACACTTGCCAAGAGAATGCGTTAGTTGGCATCGGCTACTTCGGAGAGTCATCAGGGATTTCTGCGAGGAACCTGTGTTTGGCAAACGAGGAATTCGCGATTTCTGTATCCGAACAGGCTGCCCCTACCTTGGATTCGAATATATGCCGGGACAACAAGGCAGGCGGGATTGCTTACAGTGGTACAGCCTCTGGCGTTGCAACAAAGAACGATTGCCTGGAGAACGACCATCATGGAATCGTCATTGTTGAGCAAGCGGTACCTACCTTGGAATTCAACATGTGTCGGCAAAACGGACTGAGCGGAATTGCATTCTTCGGACAAGCTTCTGGTACCGCCACAGCAAATCAGTGCGTAGGGAATGGGGAACATGGGATCCATGTGGCAGATCAAGCAACGCCTACACTGGACTTGAATACATGTCAGGGTAATACGGTCGCTGGCATTTCTGTCAACGACCAGGCGACACCCTTTCTCGTGTCCAATATCTGCAATGAGAATGAAGGAAGCGGCATTAAGTTCCTGGGAACCTCTTCTGCGACGGCGGAGAGCAATCAGTGTCAGAGGAATGCACTCCATGGTATTGCGATAGCGGAAGAAGCGGCTCCTACGATTGAGTCAAACACGTGTGAGGAGAACACGATTGCAGGCATCTCCTACGGCGGATCTGCCACGGGCATTGCTGAAGGAAACGAGTGCATGCGGAACAAAGACACGGGGATCACTGTCAGTGACCAGGCCTCGCCAGATCTGCGAGCCAACACCTGCCAGGAGAATGAGGGTGCCGGGATCGGCTATCTTGGTGAAGCTTCCGGCACTGCAAGCGAAAATAACTGCTCCCAGAACGAAGGATTCGGGGTCTTAGTATTCGGACAGGCATCTCCTACGCTTGAGTCGAACAAGTGTCAAGGGAACGGTGCGAGCGGGATTTGCTTTGCAGGGGCGTCCTCGGGGAGTGCGATCGAAAATCAATGCCAAGGGAATCAGATGAGTGGGATCGCGTATGTTGAGGAGGCGTTCGGCACGGCTGCATCGAACACATGTCATGGAAACGAAGATTCCGGGATCTCTGTCTATGAGCAAGCAACGCCAGATCTGCAAGCCAATACCTGCCAGGAGAATAAGGCTGCAGGAATCGCCTACTTCGGCACAGCTGCCGGCGTCGCGACGATGAACCAGTGTGCGGAGAACGAGGGACACGGAATCTACGTCGGCGGGCACGCAACACCGACGCTAGAGTCTAACACGTGTTCAGAGAACCTAACACAAGGCATCGCATACTTCGAGGGTTCGTCTGGAATGGCTCTGAACAACGAGTGCACGGCCAACGAGCAACTTGGGATCCTAGTCACGGATCAAGCGACGCCCCTTCTGGAGTCCAACACTTGCCGAGAAAACAAGTGGTCTGGCATCGGATACCTTGACACAGCTTCAGGAACTGCGAAGGAGAATGTTTGTGTTGCGAACGAGCAGTTCGGCATATGCGTCCTTGGAGAAGCGACTCCCACGGTGCAGACGAACACTTGCCAAGGCAACGGAGCAGGAATCGGCTACTCTGGGACGGCCTCTGGCACTGCCACGGGAAACGAATGTCTGGCGAACGAGAAGCATGGCATCTCTGTCCACGAGCAGGCATCTCCCACGCTTCAGTCAAACACATGTGAGAGGAACACATTCACAGGCATTTTCTACGGCGGATCTGCTACTGGCATTGCGGAAGGGAACGAGTGCTCGCGGAACGAAAACTCTGGGATCTCTGTCAATGACCAGGCGTCTCCCACGCTTAAGTCGAACACGTGTGAGGGGAACGCTATTGCAGGCATCTCCTACGGTGGCTCTGCCACAGGCATTGCTGAAGGAAATGAGTGCATGCGAAACGCAGATGGGGGAATCTCTGTCGATGAGAAGGCATCGCCAGATCTGCGAGCCAACACCTGCCAGGAGAATGAGGGTGCCGGGATCGGCTATCTTGGTGAAGCTTCCGGCACTGCAAGCGAAAACAACTGCTCCCAGAACGAAGGATTCGGGGTCTTCGTATTCGGGCAGGCATCTCCTACGCTTGACTCGAACACGTGTCAAGGGAATCTTAAGTGTGGCATTGGTTACTTCGGCAACGCCACAGGAGCTGCCATTGGTAACGAGTGCACAGACAATGAACTACAAGGCATCTACGTCGGAGACCAGGCATCGCCCACCCTGACCTCTAACGTCTGCTCCGAGAACGAGCAGACTGGCATTTCGTTCGTCGCTGACAGTAGCGGTACGGCTTCTCTGAACACGTGTCACGGGAATCAGATCGGTATCTATGTCGAGGCGTCGGCTCAGCCAACGCTGGCAAACAACACGTGCTACGACAATTCCGTTGCCGATGTTGCCGATATGCGCTAGCGTCACGTTCTACTAATCACAAGACTTGCAGACGAGGACGCTGTGCCTCCACTTGCGCGCATGTGTCACACAAGTCGCGAAACGTGATCCGCAGGAGGGCGGCTACCGACAAGACAAATTCGGGGAGTAGAATGTGCTACTCCAACACAACGAGGGTGGATGCATGAAGATCACGTTTTGCGGTGCGGCGGAGACGGTTACTGGCTCGTGTCATCTTGTGGAGGTCGACGGGCTTCGTTTGCTTCTAGATTGTGGCCTCTTCCAGGGCGGGCGCCAGCGGGAGGATCTGAATCGGCAATCGTTCCCATTCGATCCCCGAGGCATCGATGCAGTTCTGCTGTCGCACGCGCATCTCGATCATTGCGGCCGCTTGCCGCTTCTGGTGGAACGCGGCTTCTCAGGGAGAATTCTCTGTACGCCGCCAACTGCTGACATTACCAAGCTCATCTTGACGGACTCCGCGAGTCTTCAAATGAGCGAAGCGGCCTATCGCGCTCGCAAAGCGGAACGCCAGGGCAAGACAGCCAAACCGCCGCTGTATGACATGGATGATGTCATGCGTTGCATCGAGCTGTTCCAGCCGATTGCCGGATACGAACATATGACGAAACTCAACGATCGCGTGTCTGTTGTGTTCCACGATGCCGGGCACATTCTCGGCTCGGCGGCCATCGAGCTACGGACTTCAAACGGTGTGCTGTTGTTCAGTGGGGATTTGGGGAACCGACATCAGCCGATTGTGGAAGATCCGTGTGTACCACCCAAGGCGGACGTGTTGCTGATTGAGTCGACCTACGGAGATCGAGCCCACAAGAGCATGGCCGACACGCTGAAGGAGTTCCGCACGGCCATCCATCAGATCATCCCCAATGGCGGCAACCTGATGATCCCGTCGTTTGCCTTGGAACGTACGCAAGAGGTGCTGTACGAGATCTTCAAGCTGTGGCAAGCCGATGACTTGCCGCGTTGCCGCATCTATCTAGACAGCCCGTTGGCCATTTCAACCACCAAGGTGTTTGCCCGCTACCGCGACTACTACGACAAAGCGGGCCGAGCCGTGTTCTCCAGCGAGCCGAATCCGTTCGACTTCAAGCCGCTGCGATTCACCCAATCTACCGATGAATCGAAAGCCATCAACAAGGCGGGGCGGGGCAACATCATCATTGCCGGTAGTGGCATGTGCACAGGTGGGCGCATCATTCACCATCTGCGTCACAACCTGTGGCACAAGGACTCGGGCATCCTGTTTGTCGGCTATCAAGCCGTGGGCACGCGTGGCCGACAGATCGTGGACGGTGCCGAGCACATTCGCATTTGGGGCGAAGAGATCGCCGTGAAGGCAGCCGTCTGGACCACCAACGGGTTCTCATCCCATGCCGATCAACCGATCCTGCTTGATTGGATCAAGCAGGCTGCTCCTGCGCGTCTGTTCCTCGTGCACGGCGAAGATGACACGCTGGCAGCCTTTGCTTCCAGAATTCAAACAGATCTAGCCATTGACTCGCATATTGCGAAGCTTGGGGAGGCTGTCGCGATCTAGCGATTTCGATCCTATCGAAGGCGACCAGCTGTCTGTTGAGGCTGGATCGGCGCGTGTCTGCGAGCTGCCGACCTCGCACCGCCCTTGGACAAGAGTAGAGCATACGATGAACCTGGCGTCTCTTGACTAGAGTTGCCACCGTCACATTGTTCGAGGTTGCGGGCCGTAGACGATAGCTGCCAACAACGAGGTTCCTCTCTAGGCGACGGGTCTCGGTCGCGACGCAAGCATCTCGCAATTGGAAGAAGGATATAGGTTAAGTCGACCGGCTCACATTGCTTGCGGTGTTGGGCCATGAAACGCGGCGAGTCTTGGAGCAAGCAATCTCCGCTGGGTATCGCGCCCTCACCCCATAGCGCGCTAGGATTGCCTCGATCGTCACTGCATTGGATTGCTCGCACGGAAATGTCGCGCACTTATAGAGCAGATTGTTGATATGTGGCATCGTCTGTGATCGTATCGTAATTGAGGTGATAAGTCATGTTCGTTCGTGTGCTCTCCATACTACTTGTTATTGTCGTCCTTCTTACTGGTTGGACCCTCTCGTTGATCGCTGCTGGCTGCAATTGCGACAGTACGTGCGATTCGCTGCTTCTCTGCTTGGAGATCGGCGATGGTGAATGCCATGAGGGGTACGAGCACTCCTGTCACGACGGGGCCTGCGGAAGCTGGGCAATCTGGAGACTTGATTGCTTCGTACAGTGTACGTGGACTCGCTACCAATGCCTGACCAAGCAATGCGATCTCGCTGTGTCGCAATCTTGGTGTACGCTCTAGAATGAAGCCTCGATCGCGGTACGCGGGCCTGATCGCGGTTGCTGTCGCATCCATCGCGTTTTCGACATTGGCATTCGCCCAATGTCAACGATGCGAAGAGTACTTCGCGCAATGGGTGCAGGAACCGCCGTTCGAGGCGGCACGCGAGCACTACAATCCGTACACACTCGGACTGCCTGCCGAATCCGTGGCACCGGACATCCCCAGCGTCACACTGGCGGGGAATCGCACCATCCTTGTCATGCTGAACGGTCAGCATAGCGTCGAGGAGATGGTCGTCCTTCGCGAACTCGCCGAGATCGATCATCTGCAGGTTGTCGCCGTGCTGGCTGGGCATACACCGGGAAGGATTGCAGACTACGGAACTTTGCTAGGGGATGGGGTTCACATCGTGCAAGACCCTGACGCTGCGATCGTGTGCGCCGAATACTACGTGGGACCCCTTTACCCCGTCGGCCGCATCGTGTTCCTTGTTGATGAAGAGCAGACGATCGTGCTGCGACGCCGGGGAAGGCTCGGTTGGCTGGGATACGACGAAGATCGCATTGCACGGCATTTCGCTGACAACGGCCTTCCTCCGGAGGACACGATTCCGCAGGCGGTTCTTTGGCTGAATGATATCGCACCCTGGCCGACGTTCCCGCTGGAGACCACGACGGGCGAGCCGTACGCTCTCGCCCCTGGCCCGGTCCGCTTGTTCTACTGGTGGGGAACGTCGCTGGACACTGACGTCGGTCGTCTCATCTGCGACGCTGTGAACCGGCTCCGGCAGGAGTTTCCCGGCGTGGAGTTTCTGCGGGTCACGTATTGCGTGACGTCCTCTGACATGGAGCAACACTGGTGGCTCGCCCAACGCACGGGAATCGCAGACCTACATCCCAGCGAGTACGGACTCGCTCTCGACGTCTTTCTGGAGCTGATGGAGTCGTCTCAGGAAGAGGGTCTCGCCGTTGTCCGTGGAGAAGATGATGACTACCCTGGCTGGCTAAACCTTCTGGACCCAGACGGGCGATTAGGAATCCTCTACAACGTCTATCTGGGCCCAAGTGTGATGATCCTCGCTGGAGATGGGACTGTGCTCCTTCCGTTGAGCCCATATACGCACGCCGCCGTCGAAGGGGAAACGCGCATTCACCCGGGTGTTGAGGAGGAGCTGCGCACGATCCTAAGCGAGGCAATCGCGGCAAACTAAGGGGGAGGATGGCACGGAGAATACCAAGCATCGTTGCCGTAGCTCTCGCCACGGCAGCACTCTTTGTTGGGCTTGCCCTGCAAGAGTCGCAACATCGGGACTTGAGCGCGCTGGTGAGTCGTATTGGTGGGGACTTGTTCTTCCTGTCCCTCCCCTCGCATGGGGACGAGCGCCTGGCAACCCAGGACATCGAGGCGGTGTTGGCTCTTCCAGAGGTTGCCGCGGTTGCTGGTCAGGGGACCGAAACGACGTACTACGTGCCGGGACAGAAGTACGTCTACACCTGGCTCAACGTCACCGACAACTATCTGGACGTCTACTGTTTGGCGCTCTCCTACGGACGCCCGTTTCTTGGACCGGAGGAGAGAGGGGTGGTCATTGGAGCCGAGGTCGCAGAGGTTGTGTTCGGCCATCGCAATCCCATCGGCGAGACCCTGGAGGGATTGGAGGTCATTGGTGTGCTGGCACGGCTCCCAGAAGAGGATGTCGTTCGCGAGTATCTGAATCGCCGGGTGCTGACACTTCATAAGCCAGCGTCCCCGTTCCCAGGTGGGCCCGGAACAGATGGAGGCACGTTCTTTGCGCTGTTGATTCGGGCGTCTCAAGATGTAGATGCTGCGGAGCAGTCCGTCCTTGCGTTTTACCCAGGCGCACAAATCCTTCCAATAACTCGATTCTATTCGCTCTCCGTAATGACAGCGCTCGCTCTTAATCGCGTTCTACTCCTGTCGTCCGGCGGGCTGTTGATCATGTCAGGTGCACTCATTCTGGCGGTGTTGTCCTTATCGGCGCTCAGACGAGCCAGGGAGATTGGGATCCGACGGGCGGTTGGCGCGTCCGTGCAGACCATTCAGCGGATGCTTCTTGGTGAGGCTTTCTTCCTCTCGTTGCTCGGTGGGTTGTCCGGTAGTGTGCTAGGAGTCGTTGTTCTTCTAGTTATGGGTGACTCCATCGCCTTATCTTGGCTGCATTTGCTTCCCGTCCCGTCGGCCGTCCTCATTGGCATCCTGGCTGCATGGCTGCCAGCTTGCAGCGCCTCCCGACGTTCGCCTGCCAGCGCCATTGCTCAAAGGGGTTTGTACACGCGGGAGGCGAACCGATCCCGTCTGCTGGTGGTGGCGTCTACCTTGTGTATTGGGCTTGCCACGTGCGCGCTTGTCATTCTTACAGCTACCACACAGATTGCGAGCCGACATGTCAGTCAGGAGTGGGGGCGGATCGATGCCGATCTTCTCCTCGTTCGAAACCCTCGCGAGAGCATCCTTCCCACACCAGATCTCACACCAGCTGATGCGGAAGTGATCAAGAGGATTCCTGACGTGGTCAGCGTCGTTCCGACCATTTCGTATGTTGACGGTTCGTACGGGAGCCTTGCCTTGGTAGGCCAGGGGTTTGGCGATCTTCGGATGGTGGAGATGATCTCCGGACGCATGATGGACGACCAGGAGATCGCCTCCCGGCAAGCCGTCTGCCTGATCTCCGATCGATTGGCTGAGGAGGAATACGGCGGAGAGGCTGTCGGTCGGCAATTCCAAACCAAAGGCGAGACGTTTCAAATTGTCGGGCAATTCGCGCGCAAGCAAGCGTTCCTGAAGGATGTCATCTTACCCCTTGAATTTCGGGATCGCTTCGTGCGAAAGGATGCGTCGTTCCTCGTTCGCGTGGCGTCCATCGACGCAATGACCGGCGTTGCCAATCAAGTCGTTCAGTCATTCCAAGCGACGTATCCGGATCGTGGGCGGGTCACGGCTGCGCCTGCGAATCTTCAACTGGCCGCAGTGGCGGATTTCTATCGATCGGCTTTGCTGCGGCTTTCTTGGTTCGCACTCGTTGCCATCGCGCTGGGCATAGGCGAGATCAGCACACTGGCGCACTTCTTTCTCAGTCTACGGACGTTTGAAAATGGGGTTCGTCGAGCCATTGGGGCAAAACGAATTCACGTGATCCTTCGAGCTTGCCGCGAGATGGGGCTAGTCTTCCTACCCGGTATCGCGTTGGGTACTTGTCTTGGCGTGGTTCTGCTTCCAGTTTTTGTACGCACACTGCTGTACTTGCCCGCGTCGGCCAGCCTCGCGGCACAGGCCGTTCCCCCGGCGCTGATGGTGACGGGGGTGGGAACGATGGTCACCATCCACGCGACACGCGCTGTGGGCCTGTCGCCGGCAGAGCTTCTTACGAAGGGGAGATCATGATCGAACTTGTTGGTGTTACCAAGACGTACGACTCGGGGAAAAACCGTGTTGCTGCGCTCCGTGGCGTAGACTTCGAACTCGGGAGCTCAGACTATCTTGCGATCCAAGGGCCGTCTGGCGCAGGGAAGTCGACGCTCCTTAACGTGATCGGTCTATTGGATGAGCCAACCACCGGCTCCATCCTCCTGAATAGGGAGTGCGTATCCGAGCTGGATGACAAACGCCGTTCTGATCTGCGAAACCAAGTCTTCGGGTTCGTGTTTCAGCGATTCAACCTGCTCCCGGAGCTGAATGCCTGGCAAAACGTGGCCCTTCCCGGACGCTATGGAGGACGGAGTCGCCGGGAGCGAAGAACCCGTGCGCTCGAGCTGCTGGCAGATGTTGGGCTCCAAGACCGTGCGGATCATCTCCCGGCTGAGCTGTCGGGAGGCGAAGAACAACGGGTCGCGATCGCTCGAGCCGTGTTCATGTCTCCGAAGATGATCCTTGCCGACGAACCTACCGGAAATCTGGACAGCACGCTGGCGCAGCAGATCCTTTCCCTGTTCGCTGAGATCCACCAACAGGGAGTCGCTCTGACAATTGTGACGCACGAGCCGAGCGTCGTTGCTTCCGCACGACGTACAATACATCTAGTGGACGGGAGAGTCGTACTGTCCTAACAAGCACTCACCACTGCCGAACGAGAGTGATGTGCGCGAGTAGCTGAAACCTTAGTCATCTAGGAGCGTGCGGCGGGAGTATTCTTGTTTAGGCGAAGACGAGGTCCTAGACGTGTTCGCGGATTGCATTGGGCGCGATCTGTCGATGGAGTCGCACGTCGCCAAGTTGGGGGAGACAATCAGCGGATGACCCTGGCGAGGCTCGGTCAAGCGCAAACCGGTAGGCGCAATCACAGGAAGGTGGCAGGTAGTGCCCTGAGATGGGGCTTTCAGAGGCGGAGTTGATTCAATGTGACCCCGCCGAGTTCGTTGGCTTCATTCTCCGGCCATCGTTCGAAGTAGTCCCGCGCGAACGACGGAGACAGAAGCGATAGCGCGCACTGAGTAAACGATATGGCTCCCTCGAACAACAAGTAGAACGGTCCGTGTATGTAGCCTTGCAGCACGTGGCCGTACTCATGCCGAATAGCGTTCTCTGTCTGCAGTGATGTGTGGACGAAGATGTACCTGCCCAAGGAGACGCCAATCGGCGCGGTGGTCACGATGATCTTGACCTCGTTCAGCTCCACCGTGTTCGCTACGCAGCCGGTTAGCTGAAGCAGCCCGTAGAACAGCGTGCCGAGAACGTTTTGAGGAAGACAGAAGGTTGCCTGCGCGATTCGCCTGCGTACGAGCGTTTTCTGCGGCAAGGACGCGATGCTGCTAGCGATCTCATCCAGTGCCTGGGTTTCCTGAGTGGTTGCCAAACGAACCGAATCGACAGAGAGGGGATGGGTGTCGTTGGCCAACGCCACACGAGCAGGCAGGCACAACATCAATGCCAGCCAACAAGCAATCAGTGTCGTTGCCGCAAGCATCGTCTTCTTCATGACAGCAGCATAGCAGAAGCCTCTTCGCGTGCAATTTCAGTTGCCCTACGCCTTGCCAGAGTGAGGTAGCTGATCTTCTTACGATCGCGATCGTTCTGCAATTGCGCAGCGCGCCAACCAATTGGTCTGTCGGTGATCGACAATAGACAGCCGACTGTAACCGGCCACCGTACCCGAGAAGCTGAGAACCCCGGCTAGGAGCTGACTGTCTTTCACCGCCGAATCGCGAGAGGACCATTCGCTTTGGCGAGACATTGTAGAGTGTGGTAGAGTAGGGTCGCCTCAAACCGTGACCGGCCACGAGAATAACCTCGGCGGCCAAGTACGCTGGGGAAGGGACGATGGACCATGCGCAAACAGGAAGCAGAGCAGCGACAGAGAACTTTGTTGGAGGACTTATGCGGGGGCGACAGCGCTCTATACGCTCTTCTTAGCTCGTATCTCTATCAAAAACCGCTGGTGGCGATATCGAAGAAGGATCTTGACGTTCTTATCGAAGAAGCGGGGGAGAGCGACGATTTCGGACAGGCAATCGACAAAGCCATCTTCGAAGGTGCCCAGAATTCCGAGGAGAGGGAACGGTATATCGAGGTCATCCGTACCCTCGCGTCGAGCGCCATGCAGGTGGCAGAGCAGGCTAGGGACGAGTTAGAGAAGGAAGAACCCGCCGAACGTGCCGCTTTCCTCGAGAGGAGAATCGAGGATTACCGATTCATGAGCGAGAGGACTGATGACATCCTGAACGTAGCCTCCGAGTTCTACACCGAGAGGCTGCTTGAGTCTGACGAGAGCATCAAGAGAGGCGTGAGAGAAGCAGACAAGAGGAGATCCGAAAACGAAGAACGCGCAATCGGAAAGCGTGAGCAGAGCGAGCGGACCGAGAGAAGAAGAGAGAGACGTAAGATGGGACGAGCGGAGAGGCGGGAAGCCAAGCGACAGGCGAAGATTGAAGACGCTGCTGCAAGCGAAAGGCGAACAGCGCGAGAAGAGAAGAGATTGGAGACCGAAGAAGAAGAGCGGAGAATAGACGAGATGGAGAAGACGGCGCGAGATGCAAGAAAGAAGGAGAGATCAGAAGACTAGCTTGCTCTGCTGACCGTCACTTTGAGAACAGGCTCAAGAACCGTGCCAGAATCCACAGCGACCCTCATTGGCAATCTTGTGGGACTCGAACTCGAGAACGCAGATATTATCTATAGATACGAGACTGAGCGATTCAACTGGGGAATCCGTGAGGGGTGGAACATCCTGTTGCCATCAGCAGTTGGAGCATTTCTCAGGAGCTTGGGGAACTGAATGGTGTTGGGGTTCAGCCGAATTGCAGTCAGAAGGTCAAGGCATGTTGCGGAAGCCCTACGGGTTCTCGATATCGCCGGAGATCCTGTTTTCAGCTTGATGGCAGTGTTCCTCACTGCCTTTGGTCGGGTGTCCCACGCAGTCTACAATCGTCCGAACGATTGTAGGCTGCGCAGCATAGTGAGTGTGAGGATGCCGCGCCATTCCTCTCGAGCCTCGGGCCATACTTCGGGATAGTCGCCAAACCATGACCACGTTGGATTCCAAGCGCCATCATCAGCCTGATGCTCGATGGACCAGTCGAGATGCGCATCCAGAACCTGTCGGATCGACGACGCGCCCAGTGACGTTGGGCGCGGCGCTGCACGAAGCGGCGTCAAGCAATACCCCGACCACTTGCTGGAATCCGTGACAACGACTTGGGGGACTGCGGCAGCCACGCGGTCTGTGAGGAGATCCCGTGATGCTTGCGGAAGCCCGGGAGCGGTGGCGAGATAGGCAACATACTCAAGGTCGCTTCCGCCGCCTGTTCCGAGCACTGGACGCGTGGCGATCGTCTCGATGGCCGAGTGGGTCAATTCCTCCAACAGCTTCGGCGGTACGAGCGCTGCGTAAGCGTGCAGTGAGCCGAGAATGAGCACACGAGGAACGATCAAGAAGTCGTGGAACGTGTTGGCCAAGCTGCCGTCTTCGTCATGCCACCATGGTGCGTGCGGGAAATCGTTGGCATCGCCCGGCACGACGCGCCACGTTAGCGTCGCACGGTCGAGAGTCTCCAGCAGATAGCCGATTGCCGGGTCGATCAACTCGTCTCCCTCCGGACAATCCAGTTCAGCAAGCAGGCGCAACGCAATGGCCGTCGCTAGCGCAGACGAGCTTGGTGTGCGGACATCGGGTTCCAGCGCATGACCGAAACCGCCGTCGGAGTTGCGAAATCGAGTCAGCTCTTCGACGATAGTCTCTTCCGACCCGTCTTCGAAATGCCAACAGACCAGCGCTCGTTCCAGCGGGCGAGCGCTCGTCTTCAGAAAGGCAACAGCACGCTGGAAGCCGTCGGTCGTTAGTTTCTTCATGTGGTATCTCCCAGGTCCTGATGGTGGCACGCACAATGTCTCGTGCTGATTGCTCAGCCGATGAACACAGAGTACTCGATTTCCAGCCTCTCCAGGACAGCTTGTCTACGGCACGTCCTTCCAGACTGAGGACAGATTGAAGTCGGGCACTTGTCCAAATGCATAGAACGGGTCGTAGGTTCGACCTCGCACCCACTCCTGTTCCACAACCCAACGCTGCCCGCGCCAGAAGAAACCGATCGGATCTGCCGCTACCCGATCCCGCAGCTCATTCATGGTTGCATCTCGAACGTCCAGATCGAGCGTCCATGCAGCGTGCTCCAACAGCTCATCGAAGGCAGGAACGGACGCCCCGGCAGGATACAGCCCGCCCGAGTGCAGCAGAAGATACGGGAGTGTGAGCAGGTCAATATCTTCCGTCAATCCAAGAACGGCAAGCGGGATCGCATCATCGAACAGGCCAGCCACTACTGTATTGAAGTCTGGATCATACTGATCAACGACATATCGCTCGTTGATGGCTGCAATGGATGCAGACAGCGTGTCGGAGAAGTCTCGGCGAGCCATATTGCCGCCATTGAAACATGCGTAGGTCGTAAATCCAGTCCCGGCCAACTGCCCATCCCACGCAGCCAAAAAGTGTTGCCTCGCTAGATCTGGGTCATACGTGTACTCGACACCGGCAACATGGGATTCGGTTAGAAGATGAGCGATCGGGGTCCCCACGGGTCGAAGCAGCCAGCCTTTGTCGCGGGCCTCGTCAACGTATGTACTCCAATCGAATGAGTGAAGGAATCCCAAGCGCACGTCCAGATCTGTAAACAAGTCCACTGGCGCGGCGTCTACGCCGAACTCCCCACTGGGCAGAGCCACGAACCTGTCGCTTTGCACGATTAGTTGATTGAAGATTCCCCACATGCTACCGGGTTGATCTTCCAGAGTGACAGGCTTCAACGTACCTACTTCTGCCAGCATGTCCTCGGCCAGACGATCATCCTGCAGTACGTCATTGGGCATGTCGACCACCAGATCGAGCTTCTCGGCGTCCAGCAGATCGATGAGTTCGCGGGGACTTCGATCGAAACTGATCAGTACACGCTCCAGTTTGGGCAAGGTGCCCCAGTAGCTGGCGTTCCGTATGAGTGCGGCATCCCGACCATCATCAGAGACGGTTTCGAGCGCAAAGGGGCCTGTGCCGATACCGTCACGCGTCGAGAACTCAGTGAAGTCATCGGATTCGAGCCGTTCGACAAGATCTTCCGAACTGCCGTCCCAGCAACCGTGAGAGATGAGCCAGCTTCTGGGTGCAATGGGTATGTCTGCAAGGAATGCCCAGAGCCCGGAGTACGGACGTTCGAGCTCGATGACAATCTGCCCGCTCTCGACTCGGATTGCATCGTGGATCTTGGTGACAACGGCTTCCGCGCCCTGCGTGGCAATCGCCCCCTCCAAATCAACCACGCCGATGGCCTCCAGTGCATCTGGCACGAGTGGTCCCCCTGCTACGATGAGCTGTTCTTCAAGACAGTACTCGATGTCTTCCAGCGTCATGGGATCCCCAGAGTGAAAGACAACGCCTGAGCGAGGCTGGACCGTGATCGTGTAACTCCCGTCCTCGTTCATGACGATGCCGCCATTTCCGAACGATGGCACACTGACTGCCAGAAGAGGCAACGGATGATTTGTTGCGTCCAGCGTGTATAGCGTTTCGTAGACATGCCCCCGCAGTGGCGATTCTGCTGGATAGAAGCTCTCTAGCGTTCGATCGATCCCGACGTACAGCGTTGTTGGATCGATGGATGCACGGAGGAAGTCAAAGGCGACTGGTGTGCCAGACAGAAACGAGATGTTTCTCTCAATAGGACGATCTCCCGGATCTACAGACACATGAATCGATTCGTCGTAGTCCTGGTCGTCATGAATGACAGTCAGTTCGGCCATCCCGGTGGAATCCGTCGTCAGCGTCCTCGTGCTTCCATCTGCAAGAATAATTCCGACGGAATACCCAGCCGCGGGTGTCCCATTGATGCTTGTGAGCTGAAGTGGATAGGTCCGTTGCACCGTGGAGTTTTCCCACCTCTCAACACGAGCATCGGCTCCGAACGACAGCTCTCCCGACATGGTGATCCAAACACAGTCCCTGATTTCGAAAGCTTCGTCAATCCGTGTATTCGCGAATTGAAGATCCGCCATCGCGTCTTCAATACTGAACCCTCGTATCTCGCAGTTGCTGATGTCAAGATTGGCATAACCACTTCCGAAACTGAAGAAGATGTTCTCGCAATCGATGATTTCGAGGCGAGCATTCCCATAGACGTGAAAGACCCAATGATCCGCCATCTCAGTGTTCACTAGCTCTACACGCAGATCTGAAGTCAGATTGAGATCATCGGGGTAGATCCAGTGCTCGTAGAGTTGAGGACGCAGGTTGGTTAGTGTCCCCTGTGCCCGCTCCTGTGACAGGACAATCCGCTCGAAGACCGAATCAACGAGGCGAACATCCGTGTCGCGACTGATATGCACGGACCATCCGTTGACGAAAACGTCGTGTAACTCAAGACGGAACGGGAATCCTTGATCCGGCCCAAATACGCGTTCTTCGATCTCAGCTTCCTGCTGCAGATCCGCGAGTTCGAACGTTGGCTGATCGTCAAGATGGAAGTCGATGACCCAGCCCACCGCGACGTTCTGTGCGATCAGCGTTCCCCTGTCGCCAATGCGGAGTTCCTGTGGATCGCAGTTACGAATCTCTGCGTGAGCGCTACCGTACACGTCTGCAGAGAACGTACACTCTACACCGTCAAGCAAAATGGTGGCGGAGTCAAAGGCAGTCACCCACAGCCCATCAACGTCGCCTGTAGCCGACGCGTTCGTTAGTTCAACTCGTGAATCATCCCACGCCCGAATTACGCCCCAATCCTCGCGAGGGTCGATGCGCGTCATGACAAGATCGGCATTCCGAATGATCAGTTGCGCATGATCGTGCAACTCGATCTCATTGACTGTAAACAGATCTTCTCCATCCAATACCAGCACCGTATCGCCCTCGAGAATGAGAGGAGTCCTGGCTTCTGAATCGGCAACGCAGACAAGGCTCGAGATGATAAAGAGACTGACACAAGCAAACAGAATCAGGCCGCGCATGGGTTGTACCTCCACTGAGACAGGTGAGTCATTGTATCGATATGTCTAGGGAGAGGAGAAGTAGTGACTCTTGCGTTAGATCGCCGAAGTGGAATTACGCGAGAGCTGAGCGCGCTTTGTGGTCGTAAAGAAGCAACCAGTGCCTGCAAGCTGTGAGCCCGTCCTTCACTCCCGTTTGGCGCTCAGGTTCTCAAAGATGCAACCCTTCTTCCTTCTCCTCAAGGCATCGAAGCACCTCACGGCGATTCGCGGGTACTACGAGGAGTTGGAGGCTCCAGAAGGCAAAACGCTCATCGTCTTCGAGGAATCAGCGAACCCGCTGTGTCTGTTGCATCCCGAAGCATTCTTGCGGCGCTGGTTGGCCTTCTTCCCGGCCACGGACAAGAACACGCCCCACTGATGGCGAGTCGTCTCACCTGGAACGCCGACGAGGCGGTGGATGACCTATACTCTCTCCATGACTTCACGAAACGTGGCCGCCTTGTTGCTGGTTGTCGCGCTCGTCGGCACGGCGTCCGTGGCTGTCTCTGCGTGCACCAGTTTCGCCCTATTCGGTGAGCGCACATTGTACGGGATGAACTTCGATTACCCTCCCAACGAGATCCGTTTCTCGATTGAGGATCACGAAGCTGGTGCCGTGTTCATTGGCAGCTTTTGGATGGGAGATCATTACGGGCGCACCGTGGGGATGAACGAGCATGGCTTGTTCTCATCCGATCAGATGGTTTCGCCACTTCGAGCCGCCGTCGATGAGCTCGGCGACGACGAGATGTACATCTGGAACGCGTTCTACGACGGCCTGCGTACCTGCACATCAGTGGTCGAGGTGTTGGATCTAATTGGCGATCGCCGACTCGTCCAGTACCCGTCCTTGGCGTTGCACAACCTATTCGCGGACACCAGTGGCGACGCAATGGTTGTCGAAGCAGGCACGCCCGAGAATGCGATCACACGCATTGATGGCCCGTTTCTTGTGATGACCAACTTCAACAACAGCGACTTCTCCGGCACGCCTCTGGATGCCATTTTCGGTGACGGCGCCGACCGCTACCGGGCTGCCTATCGAATGCTTGAGAACCACGTGGAGCCGCTGGACATTGACCAAGCCTTCGACATCCTCGAGAGCACGAGCCAACCGGCGGGCTCGTGCAAAACGCGCTACTCGCTCGTTGCCTCTCCCGAAGCGCTTACAATTTACATCGCGCTTGAGCGGGACTACGACCACATCTGGATGATCTCCTTGCGAGAGCGAACCATAGAAACCTACCGTGGTTTCTACACCCAGCACACGCTGCAACTTGACGAAATCGGCGTTACTGGCCCGACGCTGCTTGTGCTCGCAGAGCAGCCGCTCAGATCGATGCTTGGGCAGATCAGATCACCGAATTGGATTTGGTTGGCGCTGCTTACCGGTGCGCTGGTAGTTGCCTGCGTGCTCTTTGCAGCAATGAGCAAGATTTGAGCCCGAACGACAAGACACTG
>Ga0272441_10007630_pt1 | contig 17510 bp, 17 predicted proteins | sample SSMProp6N_FD_193582 | JGI IMG/M metagenome (GOLD analysis project Ga0272441, IMG submission 193582) | Marine sediment archaeal communities from Little Sippewissett salt marsh, Falmouth, MA, United States - SSM-Prop-6N | ecosystem: Environmental > Aquatic > Marine > Wetlands > Sediment ...
AGTAGAAGCGAAACCGATCAAGGGGAACAAAGGGTCGTTGTATCAAAACAAACAATTTTCAACAAAATGAATACAAACATATAAAGGAAGGTAGCCATGAAAAGAACAGCATTAATTATCACAGGCGTGGTGTTTATAATGCTTGCATCATGGAGTATTTCCAACACGGCCCAGGATATAACAGTAATGGGCTTTCTCAACATAAACTATGCAAGTGTTGAAGAATTGCAAATGCTGCCCGGCATAAATGAGGCAACTGCAAAAAATATCGTGTCTTTCAGAGAAGTCAATGGTCCGTTTTTTATAGTTGATGAATTGATTAATGTTACCGGAATGAATGTTAAAAGATTTGAATTAATAAGACCATACCTAAGGGTAGAGGGAAAAACAACGCTTCGCGTTATCGGGTTATAGTAGGAATATATTCTTGATTAAAAAATATCAAGATCTTACCCCATATTGTCCTGCGATAATATCAATGCACTGTACGCCGCAACGTTGATCCTGCCTTGTGCCGGCAAGCCATCTTTCCCACCTGCTTCTGCATGAACCGAGGAGTTGCCGATGTCACCAAACTCCTGGTCGTAGTACCTGCTGTCGCTGTTGAAACGCACAATCCAGGTGCCTTGGGCGGGCAGGGCGATCGGGTAATCCTTTTGAGATTGGGCAGAGAAATTCGCCACAACAACGACACTGTCACGAGGCCCGCCCGACTCCCATCGATGATATGCGATGATTTTATCATCCTGATTGATATGGTAAACGTCCACCTCTTGTCCGCAAAGCCCCCTGGTGAATCCGCTTCGGTTTAAACGAAACGCGATTAAGTCCTTGTAAAGTTGCAGTATCCCCGCGAAGCGATCCTTCTTGGTCCAGTCGATGGGGTCCTGGTCATGGAACCAGTCATCTTCCAGAAACTCCTGACCCTGGAAGATCATCGGGATGCCCGGAGCTGTGAAGACAAGCACGGCACCCAGTGCGGACTTTTTCTTAGCCGCCCATGATGAAGCTTTTCCGGGATCGACTTCTTCAGGCACGCGTGCTTTGCCGTTCGAAACTTCATCGTGGGATTCCGTATAGATCACCCGTTCGAAGGCATTGAGATAGTAGCGATGCGCGATGGCATCTCGCACGGCATTCATGTCCCGGAACTTGTCTTCAGCGCCTGTCAGCGCTGTGCGGATCGCATGCACAAATGGCGCGGCCCACTGCGCGTTGAACCCGGCTCCTCCATCTTTGGGATCCCTGGTCAGAAAGGCGTTGTTTTGAAGATCCTCGGCAATGGTGAAGGCTCCGGGCTTGTGTTTCCTGATCTCCTTGTTGACCCACTGCATCAGGCTCCATCCGTCGGGCAGGTCGCTGCCGGGATCATTGTCCTGTCCATGCACATTGCGAATGAAGGCTGTCATATCCCAGCGCTGGGCGTCCACGCAAAACTCCCGCAGCCACATCAGGGCGTTGTCCCGAATATACTCGCGGACTTCTTTTCTTCCGTAATCCGGCCGTGTTTCCCCCCATGGTGTTTGTGCCCGCCAGTCGTTATAGAAGTAGATACCGCCCTTGTCGTTCTCGTTCCAGCCATCGAACTGCCACAGGTTAAGGTCGCTGGGGCCGAAGTGATTGTAGACGACATCCATAATTACAGCCAGTCCGAGCCTGTGGCACTCATCCACAAATTCCCTGAAGGTGCGTGGGGTCCCGTAGTCGCTTTCAACAGCAAAAATGTTGGAAGGATTATATCCCCAGGAATATCCCCCGGCGAACTCGGCCAGCGGCATGACTTCCACGGCGTTGATTCCAAGTTCCTTGAGATACGTGAGACGGTCGATGGCTCCTTCGAGGTTGCCGGGACCGGACTGTGCGCCCTGTTTACCAAAGGTCCCGATGTGAAGCTCATAGATCACCATTTCGTTGAGCGCAGGAGGTGTGAACTCCTCTGACGTAACTTTGCGATAGAGCTTTGTGATAATCGTATTGCCTGCCGAACTGGTGACCCGGCGTGCGTAAGGGTCGATTCTCAGGTAATCCCTGCCTGCGGTAATGATTCGATATCGATATTCATCACCGGGCTTTGCTCCAGACACATCGGTTGACCACCATCCATCCGGGTTTTTGTTCATCCGGTGTGCGTTTTTGTCCCAGTCGTTGAATGTGCCGACCATATACACATCGTCGGCATTGGGTGCCCACACACGAAACCGGCTCCCGCTTTTGTATGGTGCTGCGCCCTTGCGGATGGTCGAACTCATATTCGGCTCCTGAAAATTATGCTTTTGTATATCCTGAGAATAAGGCGCCAACTCCGCGAATCAAGTCTATACCAGGGCTGGAATTTATCCTTATGTGTTTAACTATTGTCCAAAAGCCATTCGATGGCCGCCGTGCACAAACAGCAGTTGCCCTGTAATCCAATCGGCCTGTTTTGATGCAAAAAATACAACTGCATTTGCGATGTCCTCGGGCCGGCCGATTCTGCCAACAGGTATGTCTTTAATAAAAGCTTTTTCTGCCTTCGGCGTTATATATCCCGACTGCACCGGTCCGGGCGACACGACATTAACCGTGATGCCGTAAGCACCCAACTCTGCGGCGGCGCTCCGGTTGTAAGATCCTGTTTGCAATATCAGGGCATAAACGTAAACTTGGCGGAATGTAACCATTGAATCAGGAGCCATAATCTGCCCACCAAAATTTTCGTTGCACTCTATTTTGTGACGTTAATAGGCGTACCCGCTATGCTGGCATAGAAAACTATTATTTCTGCCGGTCCATTGCCTTCGTTCTTTCCGTAATGCCAAGTATTCACAACCTCAACGATTGAATCCCCGGCTTTCAGATGTAATGTCCTGCTATCTTCTGTTACTACAGTCAGCTCTCCACTTAAAAGTACGCCCGCATTTATCACCGGATGTTTGTGAAGCGCCAAATCTACTCCCGCCGGAATTTTTATTCTCAGGATTATTATCTCCGGTTTGCCCTCAGCGTAGCTCGGCAGAGCTTGCCCGTCCCAGCTTGAACTCGTTTTCGCCAGGACATCAACAGCGACAGTATTTGCATCTGCAGCCCAGACATTAATTGACAGCAACAAGACCAGAGAGATTCCGCAAAGTATTTTTTTCATCCGACAGTCATTCTCCTCTCAATAATGATGTAACAATTACGTTTGCTTATTCTGAAAACAGGATATATCCAAATCCCGTGAGTTGAGCAATACAAACATCTGCAGTTGTCCAGGTCATCTTGAGGATTACAGGATGTCCCCTGTTTACCCGGCCCTTGCTGTCCCGCTGAACATCAATGTTACAAAAAGGTTATTTTAACAGCAATGACAGCCTTAATCCCACTTGTCACCTCTTATTGTATCCAGGTGATTCTTGGTTGATTTCTAGGCGGCATTCTGTAATATTTATATTTAGGGTAACCAACCAGGATTGTTCCGTAATTTGCGAAATTGGCCGGGAAACCAAGGGCGGCTTGAAGCGGTTTGAAGTCGTTGGCGGCATTTTGAAAAAAACCATTCCATTGAGACCCTAAGCCAAAGGACGGAATGGCAAGCTCAAGGTAACTCATGGCGATTTTGCAGGCAGTGTCGGAAAAAAATTCTCCGGCAGGTCCATTTGCAAGGATAAGTGCCGGTGCGTTGCGGCAGATGATATCCGTGCCCGCTTTCCATAGTCCGGCAATGTCTTCGAGGGAAAGCATTTTCGCGTATTCGGGATTCTCTTTAACCATGAACTCCATCCATTCAGCCACCAGGGCACCCATTTCTTTAACTTTTTCTTTTCCATTAACCACCTGCCATTGAACAGGCTGCATATTATGGCCGGACGGGGCATGGCTGGCCAATCTGATAACTTCCTCAAGTTTCTCTTTTTCGACTTCCTTGTCTTTGTATGCTCTAATAGATCGTCTTGAACGAAGAAAGTGCTCAGTCTGCTCTTTATTAAGCACCATATCTTTATTGACCGGAAGACAATCTTCAGGTGAGAGATTTTTGTGTATAAATGCTGAATGGGGGCATACCGCAACACAATGGCCGCAATTAATGCATAAATATTCCATTTCATCAACGGGTTCAGGTACCTTATCCTTGTCATCAAAATTGATTATTTCACCAATGGGGCACTCCGCTGCACATATTCCATCTTTTTTGCATTTTTCTTTATCGATCATGAATAGACTCATGTTTTTCTCCTTTATGGTTGTGCCAGGCACGTATAGTAAATGCTAATTATTCTGTTTGGCTTTCTTGGTTTTTACCTCAAGAGATAATAATTAGTGTTAAAACAACGTCAATAGGTCCCCATAAAAGCAAAAAGGTATCACTTGATAGTTGCCATGAATAGTTGTTGTCGGGAGAATTGATGAGGAATTGAAAGGACATCCTTGAAATTGTAATATTTGATACGAACACCAGGCTGTTCTGAAAGAAGTAAAGATTAAATGACCAAATATTACGGATGATTTGTGTTTGCTTTGACAGTGCAATAGTATGATTTATGTATTCTTTTTGTGCCGGGATATCAGCCATAACCAGACAATCCCGAGTGTGCCGGCTATAAGCGATGCGAGAATAATACCGGTTTTTGCAATGTTCAGTGTTGTGGGCTGGTTTCCAAACGAAAGTTCGGCAATAAAGATGGACATGGTGAACCCGATCCCGCCGAGCAGTCCTGCGCCAATGATGTGACTCATCGTAACCCCCTGGGGGAGTACCACGATTTTTGCTCTGATAAATATCCAGGAAAACAATGCAATACCTGCAGGTTTGCCGATAATGAGGCCGAACATTACACCGAAGGTGACGGGGTGTGTCAAAAGGGCATATGATGAGGAAAAAGAGAAAGTTATGCCTGCATTGGCAAGGGCAAACGCCGGGATGACCAACAGTGCAACCGGGAGGTGGCAGTAGTCGAGCATTCGCTGAAGAAGCGGTTCTGCAAGATGTCCTTCGCGATCGATGGCCTTTAAGACTGAATACTGCTCGATGTTGCTCAGGATACAGGTTTCTTCGCAGGTGGCCTCGTCAAATTGTCCTGCAAGTTCGCGGAGCCTCTCACCGAAAATATCCGGGTTGTAGCGTCCCCGCGCCGGGATACATAAGGCTACCAGTGCACCGGTTATAGCCGCATGTATCCCGGAGTTGAGCATGAACAGCCAGAGCAGAATGCCGGAGAGCAGGTATGGCATGTTTCGTCGCACCCCGCCGAGGTTCAGTGCCATGAGGAGAAAAAAGACACCGAAAGCCAGAGCGAGTGCCCAGTACTGTATAACCTCGGTATAGAAGATGGCAATAACCGCAACAGCACCGAGGTCATCCACGATGGCCAGGGCAACGAGAAAGATCATGAGTGTCTGCGGTATGCGCTTGCCCAGCAGCACGAGTGCCCCGATACAAAACGCGATATCTGTTGTCATGGGGATACCCCAGCCGATTGCGTATTCACCCCGTGTATTGAAAAGGTAGTACAATAGTGCGGGGACGATCATCCCTCCGATGGCAGCGACGATGGGCAGCCCTGCGCTTCTCAGATCGGAAAGTTCTCCAACCAGGATTTCACGTTTTATCTCGAGACCGACAACGAAAAAGAAAAAGGCCATCAGCCCTTCGTTTATCAAGTGGAGAAGACTGAGTCTCAATGATAATTTGCCGATTGCGATATATAAGATGCTGTGTATCAGGTGATCATAGTGTTCCTTCAATGGTGAGTTGGCGATCACAAGCGCCAGGATTGTGCCCGCGATGAGAATCATCCCGCTCGTGGTCTCACGCTGGATGAATTCCTCGAACGGCGTGATGATGCGTTCGAATGTCCTTTCCCACGGATAGAAAAAACGGCCGTCAGGCATCCAGGCAAATTTTTTCGTTGGCTTGTCTCCCGAATCTTTGCTCATGAATTTGCTATCCTTCCAGCCTCATTGGCAACGCCTGCACGATATTCAAACCTGCGCAAAGGATTCGAATCAGACATGGAGAGCTCTATCCTTGATAATTTTTGTCTGTACCCTGATATTTTTCATATCAGAAACATCCTGACGTTTTTTCAACATGGCTTTGATTCGAAATGTAAGCCTGATGTTTTTCTTCGGTTTCTGAAGGTTTCGATCGAGGAAAACCTATAAAATATAAAATATGGGTCGCGTCTCAAAATTTGACAAAATAAATCATGAAAAATGTTGAATGTTGAACCCTGACCCTATTTCCTTCCTAGTTCCTTATATAAGTATAAGTATTTGTAAATAGCAAATGGGTGACCCATTCCCCATGGACAAGTCATTCCATCCTTGCCGGTTTTACCGCTTTTTCCTGTGCCGGATAAATGCCGCCTTTTTTATAACGTAATTGGAAGGGATTCTGTTCCCAATAAGGTGTCTTTCCAAGCGCTTCATATTCCCTTTTCAGCTCTTCTTCATGGAGGCGGTATTTCTGAGGTGGGACTTCTCTCACCATTCTTGTAAACGGAACACGTCGGTAGTGCCCAATTGATTTTTTTCTTTCTTCCATGGATCTCTTCCTAAAGGAAATAATGAATTTTCCATCTATCTTCTCTACGTAACGGCTGAAAGAGCTCATCCTCATAAACATCGGTCCCAGGTCCTGCAGCGGTATAGACAAGTATCCGGTCTTGAAAATTTTGATCTTGGGTTTATTGACGTCTCTGAGGAGGAGCGGACCCTTTCCCGGTATTCTAAATTCACCGTTCTTATTTGAAAGTGTTTCAAAGTAATCGTAATATTTCTCTTCAGGCTCTATGGTTAATCGGAAAACATCGGTGGTCCACAACACCATAACCACCACGCCTTCAATGGGTTCTTTTGTATCAAAATCTATGATTTTACCCACAATATCAGGATCTTTATGGAAGAAACCAGCGCCGAACGCGGGAGTTATGGATACCCAGGCCAGTACGATGCCTATCCCCAAAAAGGTCCTGAATGATTTTGAATACAAGATTGATTTCATAAAAACTCCTTTTCAAACAGTCAAATGTGGGGATCTCCATTATTATACCAGAAAAAATAAAAAGTCAGGTAGTATAGGGATCGCGTCTCAACATTTGACAAATGAATCATGAAAAATGTTGAATGTTGAGACCTGACCTTTTTTATTCTGAACAAGCGGGAAAGCTATTCCCGGACCGCTCCTATGGCGACACCGTACTGGTTTTTCCCGGTGAGGTAACTGCCGAGGGGTGAAATGACGAGGGTGTCGATAAACTGATCCGGCCTTCCCCCTTGGGACCAACGTATCTCGAACCGCCCCTTGTCGTTGATGCATCGCCAGTGACCGGTGAAGCCATTGCTCGAGGTGCAGGTGTTGTCGGGTTTACACTCGACGAGCGCCCCATTAGACCAGCGCCATTTTCCAAAGATCGCCTGGCGCCCGGTTTGTGGATCGCCCGTGGTGAATTCCGGCCGGTGGCCGCCGACACCCTGACCGGACTGGTTCACCCCTTTGAGTGCCCAGCCGTCGGAAGAGATGTTGAGCGTATCGACGTAAGGTTTCTGCTGGCCGGGGCGACTCCACTGAATCTCAAAACGGCCCGATGCGTCGAGGCATTTCCAGGGGCCCCCGAAGCCGTTGCTGGCCTCGCACCGGCCGTCGGCAAAGCACTCTACCATGACACCGTTAAACCAGCGCCAGCGGCCCTTGATCCCGGCGCAGCCGTCTGCGTCCGGAGCTGTCTCGATAGCTGAGTCGCCTGTAGGTTGGCTTCCGGTCGCTGGGATACCTCCAGCGACTCCGCCCGAGTCGAGCGACTGCAACGCTGCGGCCCAGGTATCGTCGGGCATCGCCGATGTTCCTTCCAGCACGCCGTCACGAGCGATCGCCATCTGTCCCGCCGAGAGCCTGGCGCGGCCCGAGACCGTGCCCTCGACCTCTACTTCTCCCTCGCGGACCAGCACCCGGTCGATCTGCCGGTCGGGATCGGTCTCCACGATGAAGTTTGTGCCAAGCATGCCGATTTTTATCCCCGCGGCGATCACCCTGAGAAACTTGACCGTGGCCCTGGCGCCATCCTTGATGCTTCGCCATGCTCTGTTGAGTTTAGCGTCGGCCGCGTGATCAATGTGGAACGTGCCAGACTTGGGCATCAACGCATGCAGCTCATCATCATAAGTGAACATACCCATCGGTCCGATCTTGACTCGCGAGCCGTCCGGCAGAACTACCGTGGTGGGAGAATTTGCGACGATCGGTACATTGAATGGGAAGGGAGCGCCCTGAGCGACAGGGACCTGCCGACCGTCACGGAGTATGGCGATCCGGCCCTGCTCGACCATGCCCCCTTGATTGCCCGTGGACGAGGCGGTGGTGAGAGATGATTCTCTGGCTGTCGCCTCCTTGGCTAGCGCGGCCATGACATTCTCGTCACTGCCCGGCTGGGCCTCCGGGGAACCGCCGGTCGGTTCGCGCCAGGCGCTTTCGGGCGTCTTGACGATGTCGCACCGACTGAATGCAATCTTGGCCTGCGCATGGCAGCGTTCATTGAGGCACTTGACGCGATCCTTGGCCGTGTTGCAGCTGTCCACGCAGGCGACATAGTTGGCGTATATAGCATCAGCGCATCGGTAGAAGCCGGGCTTCGAGCAGTTGGCACAGCTGAAGACCTGGGCCGGGGTGTAGGGACTGAAACAGCTCACCTTCCAGCAGAGACATCCGGATTGCCGGCCCGAACGCTGGCAGTCCAGCTCTCCCCAGCGGGCGGCGATCTCGTCGCATTTCTCGGTGTATGTCTTCGCCAATGCAAGGCAGGCCTCGTAGTCTTCGGGTGAGACACCCTCACTATTTTCCCGAGTGATGCTGTCCTGCGTCAATTTTGTTTGAGATGCGGTCTTTTCCTGTTCACGACTGATATTGATAGTCAATATGCGCGGCTCTGGCAGCGACGGTGGTCCCACCCGTTCCAAATTCAGCTTCAGAACCAGCGGTCGCGGCAGACGGGGTTTTTCTTTTGCGTAGCCATCATCGAGGGATCCCATAACGATGAGCATTAAAAGCGCAGTCACAACCATTATGAAACGAAGATTTCCACACATAGTCACCATCTCTTACTCTCCCATTTCGGCCCTGAGAACCTGCTTCCAGTAAAGGTAGAGCGTATTCTTATCGTAACAGAAAAGCCGGACGGTGGAGCGTTGGCCGAAGGCGGGCAGGCCCTCTGACAGTTTAATCCGAGAGGAATGGTTTTGCACGAATGCCCAGGATTGGTCCAGATGCCCCCTAAGACAGCCGCCGCAAACTGGGCAAAAAGACCCGGCAAGGTCGTCAGGCTTCGGCTTTACCGCTTCCCCGCAGTCCGGGCAGCGGATGTATCCGGACCGCACCCTCGGTTCTGGGTCCAGCTTTTCTCCGCAAGAGGGGCAGAAGCTGTGGTTTGGCAAAATCAGCGCGCCGCAGGAAGGGCACTCCTCCCCGCGGCCGATCGCCCTCTGGATCAGATCCCGGGTGGCCATATCCACAGTCATTTCCAAGTCTATCTGCGTCGTTTCACAGATGCAGTCGCTGCCAACTTGGACGTCAATGGCGTTCTCGCCGGAGGTGAGCGGCACCGACTTCATTGTCTCACCAGGGCACTTGAAGATGACCTGCTTCGATTGGGCGGCGGAAAGAGACGGCATCAACGCCATGGCAGCGATGACAGAAGCACCCAACAGGAGACCCAACCACCCGTTTCTCATAAATATTGTCAATTCCGTTTTTTCAGACTTATTTTGCACGGCAGATCCTCCTTTCGTTATTGCATAATATAAAATAGGGGTAGCATCTCAACATTTGATAAAATTAATCAAGAAAAATATTGAATGTTGAGCCCCTCTTTCTTTTTTTGACTTGTTATCCGGTTCTTATACGTTTCTATAAAAAAAGCCGCATAACTTTTTGATGAAAGGACTATTCATTTTATTCATCATCCACATTTCCGCAATGCGTTTGCTTAAAAACCCCATCGTAGGAAATGAATGCGCCAAGAACAAAATGCTGTGCAGTCTGATTTTTTTCTGAATTATAAGCGCCCACTCATTTATCATCTCTCCTGATCCTTCACCAACAATACTCACCCCAAAGACTTTACCGAAATAATTTGTGAAGACCTTAACAAAACCAACTTCGACATTTTCAGCAATTGCTGCACCGTAATCCTCATATTTTGCAATATGGGTTTCATACTTGATCCCTTTTTTCTTAATATCTTCTTCTCTCATTCCGACGAATGAAACCTGTGGTTCTGTAAAAACTGTCCATGGAACCACATAATTTTTATATTTGAACTTTGCGAAGGGACTTACTGCATTCATGATCGCAAACATCCCCTGATGCATTGCGGCGTGAGAAAACATAATCCCGCCATTACAGTCACCTACCGCATAAATATGTTTGACAGATGTCCTGTATTTCTCATCAACCTCGATGCCCTGCCTGGTATACTTGACACCTGCATTGTCAAGTTTAAGTTCATCAAGCGCGACTTTTCTTCCTGCCGCCATCATTAATTTCTCAGATTTAATACAGAGGCCGTCTTTTGTGTACAGACATATTTCATTCCCCTCATTCTTCAGGCTTATTATTTCTTTTGAATTATAAACATCGATACCTTCATTTCGGAAAACATCTTCCAGTAATTTGCCCGCTTCCTTATCACCAGAAGGAATAAGGAAGTCATCCATCTGTACAATGGTGCACTTGGAACCGAGTCGAGAGAATGCCTGAGCCAATTCGCAGCCGATAGCTCCGCCACCGACTATCGTTATGCTTTCAGGGATTTCGGTCAAATTAAAAATATTTAAATTGGTCATGATATCTATGTCAGAGATACCATCAATCGATGGCAGCATTGGTTCAGTGCCGGTTGCAATAAATATCTTTTGGGCAGTGAAAGATCTCTCACCAACCCTGACCGTATGAGGATCAACGAAACTTGCGGACCCCTGATTTAAAATAAGGGTCACCTTGTCAAACATCTTCAATGTTTTTTTGTTGGAAATATAGTCTAAGTAGCCGGCTATTTTTGAGAAAGGAGCCTTGATGTCCGGCGTTTCTCCATTCATCAGGCCCATCTCTCTGAGCTTTGATGCTGAATGTCTGAAGTTGGAAATTCTCAGCAGAGATTTGCTGGGTACGCACCCTACATTCATACATTCTCCACCAATTTTATTTTTTTCGATAGCACATACTTTCAGGCCCATCTCCGCTCCCATTGCAGAAACCGCCATTCCCGCAGGGCCCAACCCGATACAAATTAGATCAAAGTTATATTTCATATTTTTTTCCTCTTTGAATTTTATCTGATAACTGTCCAAATCAGCCGCGAATTTACGATTCGGCTGCTTTTGCTTAGTTAGGTGTTTTGAGGGTGTTCATTCAATTCAGTATTTCCTCTTTTGTCCATTTTTAGTTAGTAAATAAATGGAACGAGTCGTCTAACCTCCTGCCTATACGAGCGGTACTCTTCAGCAAACGCTTCGGACAGCTGGTTTTCCTCTATGGAAATCACACGTAAGACCAGTATGAGGTAAATGATAAAGAGAGCCATTGCGAATAGCGACTGTACTACAAGCGCAAGGCCCAAGGTCACATACAAAACACCGGCATTTAGTGGATTCCTCACCAGAGAATATATACCCCAGGTAACCAGCTGGTCCTGGGAGCGTGGAGCAAAACCGCCAGGTTGAAAGTTTTTGCGCAAGGCCAGGAAACCCAATACGACCATTGCGGTACCGCAAATTATTAAAGCAATGCCAATAGCCTCTAACCCATAGATCAGCCAAGGGATGGCTATAGCCAAGTGAGTCAGATCTAAGGTCTGATACCAACCTATAATCAGGGAAACAGCAATCAAAGGGATAAACAAAATGAGTATAGCCGTATTGAAATAGTTTTCTACCATGACTATACCTTGTCCTTCGGGTTTAGTCTGCAAAAATCTCCTGGTGCAGATCAGCATAGCCCCGCCCTGCAATGCCAACACTACAAATAAGAATATCCCAAGTCCTTGCTCGCCTATAAAGTACATGAATATACTCCTTATAACCTGACAATTAATATACAGAAAAAAATGTTGTATATGGGCCGTTGGCCGAGCAAATGATGAAATACAGTGATTCTCTAATATCCCATCACAATAGAATTTTAAAAATAGATATCTTGTATAAGATAGAATACAGATTGATTATATCAAGTTTTCATGGAAGATTTTTTTATACAGATATCGCGCCATGACAGCCAATCTGTGCTTTATGTATGGTTAGCACAGATCTCATTTATGATGTTTGAGAATATCGATTAAGAGCAAGCCCTTATTTGTCGCAGACAGGAATGATTAAGCTGTTTAAAAAATAGAAACGTCCGTACGCAGTAAGAACTGCTTTATCTAGCGGGTTAAAGTCCCGCCCAGGGAATCGTCCGTACGCCCTGGTAGTTCAATGGAGCGGCGTACTTGTAACAGTGGGTCGTAAGTTCCCATAGACTTTTGACAGGCTCCCACCCATCGGCATAATTATTGTGTGTGGTTTATTTTACTTCGCTTTCACAAACCTGATATTTATATTCATATATTCAATTAGTTATATTATTCTTATAAAGTGCTCTTCAGTCGCAGAGTTTAGCTGTCGGCTGCAAGAGCAAGATTAGACGAAGGGAACATTGAATCGGCGGACTCTTCCAATGACCGTCAGATGTCTCTCCATTTGGGAATGAATAAATCCTTGAAACGAACTTTGTCACTTAACAATGTGAGAACAATGTAAAGAATAGTCCACAAAGAGTCGAATATGGCGGTTGGTAAGAATGTTTTTGGAAAATCATCAACGAGTAATATATACGCGAACAAGAGAACGACATAAAAGACTCTCCCAATAATCACAACACCTACATTAAAAAGATACCGTCTGATATTGAAAGCGGACATGAACTGCAGATATGCAAAGCAGAACAAGAAAGATGCAATGAAGAGAGCATAGAATTGGTGTGTCGGAGGGGCGTTGATGCTCTTATCCATTCCAACCAAGAATGAGTAGTAGAATCCTCCAAACGTGTCATATAAACCACTCACAAAAAATACAACTGCCAAAGCCTTTAGTGATTTTGACCAAGTCATGGAGACCTCCTTTTTCTTTTAATGATAATTGGGATAATTCAATTTGTATGACTGGCTATTCAGCAGGCGCTGCTTTTCGCGCTCTGCTGAAAGAACAAGGTTATGATTGATTATGAATTCACGTTTTGATCATAATTGCCTATACGTGCCTATACGGGATAGTAGTATATGAAATAGGGTGGGGTCTTGGGTGACCCCTAGAAGCCCCCTTGACACATATAACCGGTACCAAACTCAAGCGCCGCGTTATAAAATATCTGGTGGTCGGTCAGCAACTCATTTACATACGCAGATACTGCTACAGTTGCAGAGAAAGACTCTCCGCCGGTTTCAGGTGCAAAACCATTTTCGGAGGGCGTTGAAACGTCACCAAATGTATCTGGCGATGCATAGGCATCAAATATCAACTTGCGGTTCGAATCCGCAATCTCAAATAAAAACGTCCCTGCACAAGCATCTCTTTCAGTATAATAGTTTACGTCTGCCATACTAACCCTGAAGTCCCAGCTAATCGTGGGAGATCGGTAACCCGCAATCCATGCATTCAGAATAAAAAAGCCGAAGTCGATTTCTGCAGTACTTACAACAAACTGTGCTTTGTTGCCTTGAGCAATTCCCTGAGCCCATACCCAGCCGATTGGAAATCCAGCTCCCCAGTTTTTTTCCAAATGTGCATAGCCAACACCGCTAATCTCGGGACTGCTATCTCCTAAAATGGTATATCGATATTGTGCATCTGATCCAAGGCTATGAATCCACCAAGAAAGAGGAAGCGGGAGGAGGTCTAATTCCCCGTAAGGTCCGATCTCAGTTCTGGATGTGTTATATGGCAACCTGTTTTCTGTCTGAATATGGATATCGAGGACACCCGGAATGATAATATCCACGCTGTCCTGTGTTATGGTTCCAAAACCTTCAGCAATCCATTCGAAATTGGCTGGAGAGAATAAAGCAGGATTTTTTGTTACAGGTTCACCGTCTACCAGTGTCATCGTATGTTCAGGATAGACAGTAAATGACTTCGTAGGAGCGCCATTTCCTTCACTGATCAGCACATTGATGTAACCGGGCAAATATTGTCCTGGCGTGTAATACTCATCTTTAGGTAAACTGGAAGCACCGATAATGGCTATGGACCTGCTTCCCCCCACATCAGATACCCGAGTATACCATCCTTCAAACCATGGTCCGGGTCCAGAAGGAACATGCGGGTTATTAGCAGAACTGGGCGCTGCATCCGCATCGTTTGAAATATTCCACTCATGTGTATCTTTTACAAGGGAATTGAGTTCCATGACAACAAGTGTATGGCTCTTTATCCCATTATCTTGCGCTGTATATTCAAAGGTATCTCCACCTGATTGAACTTCTTCTTCATCTAAGATCCATACAAAATTGCTGTTGCTCAGAAATGTTTTCACGCTAAAGGTTTTTGTATTTCCGGGAAAAACGAAGACAGGGTCTCCTATAGGCGTGCCCGAGATAATACATCCACTTAAGATAGCTGAAAAAACAAACAACAAGGAAAGCAATTTATTCATGATAGACCTCCCAAAAATATTTTTTCAACCAAGCTGTTTCTTGGGTTTAGATTAATGAGATGGACGGGTTTGCCAAGACCATTTCCCCTGCTAAGCTGTCACTGGGCTGTCTCTAGGGTCAAATCTTTATTCTTTAGCGACAAATTTCTTGGATCATTGCAAGCTGCTTCTAACTGGAATAATCCTTCTACATAATTCAATTATAAAGATTCGACCCCAATCGATGCTTCTTGCGAAGTGGTTTTTGATACATCGGTGACTTCAGCGAAATACGGTGAACCCATGGAATCGGACCTTCTCTCGGGCGGAATGTTTATTTGATCATCCATTTTTTGATTCTCCTTTGATCGAAGTCTTCATTCCGTAACCGGCTTGGAAACCTGTGAGGTCGGGCCTTGACTATTGACTGAATTTTGCCATGTGCCATTCACAAGGGATTCTATCCGGAAGACTTGGTCAATAGCCAACGCCTGCCCCTTGTCTTCTCCTGCGTTATATTTTCACTCTTTTTTACTTGAAATAATGGAAGTTATAACCAGACCCAGGCCTAATCCTGAGAGCATAGATCCGACAAATGCTAGAGGCGATTACTGCAAGAAAAAGAATCCAACACCAATACCTATAAGTAAACATCCTCCAATAGACCATGTGCTCTTGTCATCTTTTATATTTGTCATGCTAATCTCTATAATTTCTTGAAACTATAACCATTATGCTTTCCTTATAAAACAATAACGGTATAGGAATTTTTTTCAACCCGCCTGAGATCAGCAATAATTTATTTTTGTTAAGACATTTTATGTAATGTGAATCCGACAAAATTTAGCACTTACGTAATGTCAATAAAAAAGAACCGACACCATATATTTTATGTCTAATCTTTAGTTGTTTGTTCGAAAATAAAATCACAATGGTCTTTTCCATAGGCGATGGTGTTTTTCCATGAATCGCCCCGATGGAATATTAATTCTGGAAATGCTTTTTCATAGAACACTCTATCCACTTCGCAAAACAATTGTGTCAATTCTGGCGTTCCCGCTTCAACAAAAAAACCATGAAAGGGACATTTTGTAACAACACGATGACAGACAAGATCAGTTTCCTTCGCATATTTACGATTACAAAATCGCCCAGCTCCCTTCTCGTCAATAAAATCAAGATAGCATCTTAGAACTTCAATAGGCCTCTCGTTGGTTTTTTTTAATGTTTGAAATCCTAACATGGATTCATTGAAACCAATAGGAACAATGATATCTCTCATGATACTAATGGCATTCTCAGTATCATATCTTCCTTTCATCTCTAAATAAAGAGCGGAAGCAATAGGTAGCCGCTTTACATAATCAACTTCTTCCCCTTTTGTTTTTGCGTACGAGGTTTTATTAAACAATTTCCTTTTTCTAATAACGCATTTTAGAAGTAACAACGGCCATGTCCATCCAAATTCTCTACTCAAAACGCGATATACAATTATGCCTTTTTTAGTTTCCATAGATCTCTTCTTCTGCGTGCTATTTTTTTTACACATTTATTTTTATACATGCTATTCGCCCAACCGTCTGAGTTCACCCGGAGCGTGTGCAGCGATTTGTTATCTGTCGAGTAATTTTTTCCACCTGCTTTGCCGATGTCTATAAAAAAAAATGAGCAAACAACCAAATTGCGATTGTTAAGAATCCAGCCTTGATTTCAATCTCATCAGTATATTTTATTGTCTGGTTATCTATCGGTGTAATCCTAATTGTATGATTCCAGACTTTTGTTAACCTGCCATGTTCATGAGAAATAATAGTCTTTTTATCTTCATCGATTTTGACCAATTTAATAAAATGATCACCAAGTGGAATTAACCCATAAAATGACAGGTTAAATTGATATTGTTCCCCAAGTTTCCATATATTTGGAAGTGACTGGTTCTCCGCTGCTTCGAATTTTAGGACAGGTGATGCAACGTGTCTAAGGGATGAAACTTTTTGTAGTTCATCCCACATTATATTTTCACCAGTGTTAATTATAGTAGATATTTGAGCATTCATTTTTGCTATTGTTTGGACAGATAACAGGACGTCCCTTAAGTTCCCTGTTGTTTTTCATAATCGGGCTGTCCTTAAAGCTTGATCAATTCGATGTAGTAGTTGCCCAGTTCGTTTTCTGTGTCCAGATAAACTGTGCCAACACCATCAGGATGAGCGGTTTCCTGGACAACCTTACCACCGGCCTTTTTCCATAGTTCCACGGTGGTCTGAAGGTTGTCGACATAAACACCCAGATGGTGAAGCCCGGGACCATTACGGTAAAGAAACTCTTTTACAATATGGTCACCTTCCAGGATCTGTATAAGTTCCAGGTCGATGTTTCCCACCTTGGCAATACCGATCCGGGGAATGAACTCAACTTTTTTTCCCCGGAGAAAAGCCTTGGCACGGGGCATCTCCATGGTCAAGAATTCGATTCCAAATGACTGGTTCATAAAGGCAACAGCTTGGTCCACATCTCTCACCGCGATTCCGATCTGATCAAATTTTGTCAAAGGTAATATTGGGTTCATATTCATCGTATCTCCGTACTTTATTTGGGTTCGCCCATTAAAAGGCTTCTGTCAAGAAGACCAAAAAATCCTCTACCGCAGAGATATGTTCTTGCAGGCTAAAGGATTGAGGGGACGTCCGTGAAATTGTGACATTTGATAAGGATTGAGGGGACGTCCGTGAAATTGTGACATTTGATATGACCGATATGTCTGTTCGTAAAGGATCAGTGCTTGAATGTCCATATTTCACGGACGTCCCAATACTGTTCGGCATAGAAGTTGCTGTGAAGATTTTCGAACAAGGCCGAAAATTGAAAAGAAAATCAGATGGGTATCATAAAA
>Ga0272441_10007631_pt1 | contig 17505 bp, 13 predicted proteins | sample SSMProp6N_FD_193582 | JGI IMG/M metagenome (GOLD analysis project Ga0272441, IMG submission 193582) | Marine sediment archaeal communities from Little Sippewissett salt marsh, Falmouth, MA, United States - SSM-Prop-6N | ecosystem: Environmental > Aquatic > Marine > Wetlands > Sediment ...
TCACATTCGAGGCGCCGCTCGTTGTAGCGGCTTTCGGTGAGCTTCCGCCTTGTCCCGGTGTCGAGGACAACAACGGCGGTGCCGGAAGGGATGGGGACGGGTCGTGTGGTGAGGTGGCGGCAATCGATCAGCAACGCGTGGTTCTTGCGACCCGAGCCGCACACCAACTGGTCCATGATTCCACTGCTTAGGCCGAGCCATTCGTTTTCCACACGCCAGCCCATGATCGCCGCCCGCTTCGGATCCCAGGCGAAGCCACTCGATACGGAGAAGGCTTTGGCAGCCGCGAGTTCGAGAGCGGCGGACGAAGAGAGTCCGGCGCCGGCCGGGAGGTCAGAGGTGAGTGCTCCGTCGAAGCCGAGAAGCTCAACGCCCTCAACCGTGAGTTCGTGAGCCATACCCTCGATATACGCCGCCCATCCGTGGTGTTGCTCCAGACGATCGAGATCGATGCCCGCCCACTCGTCGCCGAGTTCGGCCCAGATCCGGACCTGCCGGTCGACGCGAGGTCGCATCGCAAGCCATAACCCGCGGTCGATGGCTATGGGCAGAACGAACCCCTCCGAGTAGTCGGTGTGGTCGCCGATCAGGTTCACCCGCCCCGGGGATCGGACCACGAACGATGGAGGTTCCCCGAAGTGCTCGACGAAGGCCGTCCTGGCGCGGGCCTCCGCCGATGACCCGTCAGACATCGACGGTTCGCAGGAGGTCAACGAGGTCGAACTCGGTGGGTTTCCCATGTTCAGCGACGGTGCGCACCAGCATGTCAGCCCGAGGTCGGAAAGCGAAGTGCGTGTCGCGATGAGTGGTGATCGGCGGCACGAATCCACCGTTGTCGTCGGTGTGGTCCCCGATCAGGTTCGGGCGCCCCAGCGCTCGAGCGGCACCTTCGGCCGCGGTGCCGCTCATTGCCCCGAAGTGCGCTCGTGCTCGCGCGTCAGCGGCCGGCACGGTCGATCGCGAGGTAGTGGGTCGATGAGACGTCGCGCAACCGCCGGGCTGCATCCTCCGGTGTCAGATCGCGCTGGGTCTCTGCGAGGAGCTCATAGCCAACCATGAATTTGCGCACGGTAGCGGAACGCAGGAGTGGGGGCATGATGTGAGCATGGAGTTGCCAGTGATCGATCGAGTCCTCACCGAAGGGCGCTCCGTGCCAGCCCATGGAGTATGGGAAGGAAGCCTCGAAGAGGTTCTCGTAGCGGATGAGGATCTCCTGGAGTGTCGCAGCCAGTGCGCGGCGCTCGAGGTCGGTGAGATCGGGGAGGCGGTGAACTGGTCGCTGCGGCAGGATCAAGGTCTCGAAGGGCCACACCGCCCAATAGGGGACGACGACGAGCCAGTGGTCGTTTGCGACGACCACTCGGTCACCCGACTTCTCTGCATCGGCGTAGTCCACGAGGAGAACGCCCCCGGTGTCGCGTCGATACTGCGCTTGCTGGCGGTCTTCCGTGGCGAGGATCGTCGGTACGGAGGACTGCGCCCAGATCTGACCGTGCGGATGCGGATTCGACGCCCCCATGGCGGCGCCGCGGTTCTCGAAGACCTGCACCGATGCGTAGGTGTTGCCGAGCTCCTCCGTCTGGGTTGCCCAGAGGTTGACGACGCCTGTGATGGAGTCCAGATCCATCTCGGCCAGGGTGAGGTCGTGACGTGGCGAGAAGCAGAGGACGCGACACGTTCCCCGTTCTGGTTCTGCCACGAACAGATCACTCTCATGTGCTTCGAATGTCGCTTCGTCGGGGATGAGCGCGGGGAAGTCGTTCGTGAAGACGTAGGTTCCGGTGTAGTCCTCGTTTCTCGTGCCTCCCGACCGTTGTGTACCCGGGCACAGATAGCAGTCCGGATCGAAGGGGGGACGCCGATCGGGCGCGCGTTTCTCGACTTGACCCAGCCAGGGTCTGCTCGTTCTCTGAGGCGAGACCAGGACCCACTCATCGTTGAGCGGGTTGTAGCGCCGGTGAGGTGCCCCGGTGGCCGCCCCGTCGGTCATGCCCCACCCACCACTGTTGGAGAGTTGCGCCCACCGAGAATCCATGAGAAGTCGACGGTGCGGCCGTCGACGTCCCAGCTGTAGCGGCTTCGACGCGTCGCACCCGGATCCTCACGGAGCGTGTTGGAGAGGTCGATCCGCTGGTCTTCATCCAACGCATCCGGTGGATCTGATACACCGACGAATCTCGCGATCGTGGCAAGATCCCTGAGCGCCGAGAGCGTGCGCCCGTCGAGGTCCGTGTCGCCGCGGAAGAACACGACGTCGGGATCCACATCGATCACGTCCCTGAGCCAGAGGCGATTGATCGACGTTGCGAGCGCATTGCGGGCGCCCCTGCCGGACTCATCGCCGAGTGCGACGAGCTCGGGTATCTCCCACACGTCTGCTACGTCGGGACCGATCCGTATGCCGTCGAAGAGCCCAAGTGACGCGAGGATGGGTGCTCCGCATGCGAGCAGGTAGCAGTCATCGCCGGCGGCGTTGCGCAGGACCTCGCATGCCGTGCGGTAGGCAGCTTCTCGCGGCATCGGGTTCGCGTGCACACCGGGGAAGGCCCCCGGATAGAGGAAATCGAGCTTGAGATATCGATATCCCCACTCCCGTGCCTCTTCGATGAGGTTGCTGAGGAAGGAGAGGGTCGAATCTGCCGTCGGATCGAGAGCGTAGTAGGGGCTTCCCCAGTTGATGCCGGCAACGACGGGATCTCCCGCCTCGTCGCGCAGGAGCAACTCGCCTCGTTCGGCTGCGAGATTGGAGGTCGATTGGGCGATCAGGGGAGCGAGCCACAGACCGGGCGTGAAGCCCGCGGATTCAATCCTGTCGGCCATTCGGGCCATACCGCTCGGGAAGCCTGCATTCGCCTGCCAATCCCCAACCGCACGTTCCCACCCATCGTCCACCTGGACGGTGTCGAACGGCATGCCGTCGAAGCCGACGAGCACCTCATTCATCTTCGCTTCTGTGACGTCTTCGTAGAACGAATACCACGAACACCACACTCTGACCCTCTTGCCGCCGCGGCGTCCGAATCTGGCGGCGAGCAGTGATGCATACTCCCTCAACACGGCGTGCTCCTTGCCCGCGATGGTCACCCACTCCACGGGCTCCCCTTCGGTGGATCCGCGCAGTGCGGAACCATCGGGCCAGACCCGGGCTCCCGGATCGAGGGCACCAAGAAGGGTGACGGATCCATCCGGGTGCTCGGACAGTCCGACACCACTGCCGCCAACACGCGCATCGAATGCGTGGAGCGGATCGTCGTGTCCGAGCCGTCTTCCCTCGTCGGTGATCGGAGATACCGGCTTGGTCGGATCGACCCAGCCGGTCGGTGACCATGAATGCCAGCCGTGTTTGTAGAACGCCACGGCAGGTCCTGCTTCGACTGCGGCAGTGACGCCTCGATGGAAGTTGGTCCTCACCATCGCTTGCCTACTTGATTCCACTTGAGGCGACGTTCTCGACGAAGTAGCGCTGCGCCATAGCGAAGACGAGGAGCGGGATGACGACCGCCATCGCGACGCCTGCAAACACAAGTTGCGGCTGATCCGCGCCTTGGCCACCGAGGATGGACAACGCCAGCGTCAGCACGAAGGAATCAGTGTTGCCGGCATCAATGACGACCAGCGGCCAGATGAACGAGTTCCATGCGTAGAGGAACTGGAAGACTGCGAGCGTGGCAACCGCAGGCCACGACAGTGGGACGAAGATCGTCCACAGGATCCTCCAACGCGAAGCGCCGTCGATGTACGCAGCCTCCTCGAGGTCCTTGGGTATCGCCAGGAAGAACTGACGCATCAGGAACGTCCCATACGCGGTGTAAACGAAAGGCCACACCAGGGCGGCAAGTGTGTTGTTCCAGTTGAGAGCGACCACGATCTGGAACAGCGGGATGATCAGAACGACAAAGGGAATCATGATCGATCCGAGATACGCGACGAAGATCTGGTCCCTCCCAGGGAACCTCAGACGAGCAAACGCATACCCACCCATGATCGAGGTGAAGAGGGTTCCTGCGACAACGAGAACCGTGATGAGCACCGTGTTGGTGATCGCGCCGCCGAAGTTGCGGATTCCGAGTACCTCGCCATAGTTCGACCAGCGCGCGGTGATGCTCTCTGATGGTTCCGCGGTTCGGATGACCGCAAATCCCTCAACGGTCGGATCGTCGGGATCGACGAACCGACCGACAGCGGTCCCGCGAAGAAGCACGAGGTCTTGTGTTTCGCCTTGGAAGGTCACCGTGTAGATCGGCAGCGGTTCACCGTCGACGTCGATCGTCTGCCCCGTGTCGACGGCGAACTCGAGCGGAACGGCGATGGTGGTTTCGGGATCGGCCGGGAGGGCGAACAGGCCTGCTTCCACGCCCGATTCCACCAGCACCATCGACCGCATCTCTCCCTCGTCGGACTCGATCGTGAACAAGGGAAGCGGTTCGCCGTCCACGTCGATGGTCTCTGGTTCGTAGGGAAGGACGCGCGGCGGATAGGTGAACACGTCCGACGAGTCCTTCAGTGAAGTGAAGAACATGTAGACGAACGGGAAGATCATGGCGACGGCGAAGATGCCGAGGATGAAGTAGATGCCGGCCCACCCGAGCCACTTGCTCCTTTTTGCCTTCCTCGATTGCTTGCGCGCTGCCTTGGCGGCGTCGTCCGTCGTGCGCGTGTCGAGATCGGTCATGATCAGCCCATCCCTTCTGCTTCAGCGCGGCGTTGACGCCAGAAGTAGATGAGGGTCACACCAAAGATGAAGATGAACAGAACCCAGGCCAGCGCTGAGGCATAGCCCTGGTTGAACCGTTGGAATCCTTCCTGATAGAGCTGCACGACCGGCGTCAGCGTGGAGTTGTCCGGTCCCGACGGTGGAAGCTGGGGGCCCATGAGGATGAACGGCTCTGTGAAGACCTGGAGGCCGAGGATCGTGGTTGTCGCCACAACGAAGAAGGTCGTTGGCCGCAGGAGGGGGACCGTGATGTTGCGGAACTTCTTCCACCAGCTCGCCCCGTCGATGTCGGCCGCCTCGTAGAGCGAACCCGGTATGCCCTGCATGCCTGCGACGAAGAGGACGGCGTTGTACCCCGTCATGAACCACGCGAAGAAGATGATGATCGACCACATCGCAAACTTGGGGTCGGATAACCACTCGGGCTGGGGCGCGGTGAGGTTCAAGCCGGGAATGAGGTTGATCAGGTCGAAGAACCGGAGAATCCCGTAGTTGATGAATCCAATCGAGGCGTTGTAGAGCTGTTTCCAGATCAGCAGTACGCCGAGCAGACCTGCGACATACGGTATGAAGTAGAGGGCCCGGAAGACCTTCATGCCGGGGATCTTGGAGTTGAGCAACGCCGCGAGGAACAGGGCAGGGAATGTCGCGAGCGGGATCGCGACGAACCCGAAGAAGAGAATGTTCCGGAATCCGATCCAAAAGGCAGGATCTCGAGCTCCCATGACGACGTCGCCGAATCGGAACGCTTGGAAGTATCCGGCGGAGAGGGCCTGGGACGCCGATTCGCCGACATCGAGGGAAACGAATTGGATGCTGAAGATCTTGATGTAGTTCTCGGCTCCCACCCAGGTAATCGCCGTGAGACCGTCCCAATCGGTGAACGAAACGAACAAGGAGAACACGAGCGGGAACCCGAAGAAGGCGAGGAAGCCGAACACATTCGGAGATACGAACAGATACCCGTCGACGGTTTCGGCCTCGTCCACGGTGGTCTCGAAGACCTCGGCCGCATCATGGCGCCGAAGCAGCCAGAACGCCACACCGCAGACCGCGGCGATCGCGGCGAGCAGCAGCGCATCGGGCTCAATAAGCCGGCGGAGGAATTCGACCGTGCCGGGGATGATCCCGAGGGCGATGGCCAGGATTGCGGCGCCGGCGACCATGGTCCACCGGCCAACGAGTTTGATAGTCGATTCGGCGGACTTGAACCGTTCTGCCTGAGAGTAGATGACCCAGCCGACGATGATGATCAGGGCCCAATACCACGAGTCCCGGAAGTTGGCTGCGACGGCGTCGATGCCGCGGAACAATCCCATGACCTGCAGTGCGGCGATGGCCGTGAGTACGAGCAGGGTGTACTCGAGAAGCGTTGCGGCAGAACGGCCGCGGTTCGTGTGGGCAATCAGATAGGGAATCGCATAGATCGCCGCAGCAGCAGTCAACGCTGCCAAGACCGTGACCACCACGAGCCCGACTCCCCGGAAGTCGAACACGGCACCCGTGACCATTCCGATTCCAAGTGCGATGGCGCCGATGGCAATGATCGCCTGCCAGATGATCACCGCGATGAGCCAACCTGGTTGCCTCGGCGATGCGGTTGCCGGTTGCTGGGTGATAGGTGGTGCGCTCTGGGTCACGGTGCCTCGCGATATCTCGAATCGAGGGTTGGTTGAGGGTGGGGCGGTTCGCCCCACCCTCAACCCTCACTGGATCAGCCGTCGAAGTACTGATTCAGTTCCGTGCAGATGTTTGCCTGGTAGTCCTCGATTGTCTGATCGCCGGTGACAACGGCGTTGACCGCCGTGTTCATCGCGTCTCGGTAGGACGGCCAGTCGCCATTCCACAGCGGAGCTTCCGTGACCGGGTTCCCCTCGCTGAGACCATCCAGGAATGCCTGGTTGTTCTCCGGAGGCGAGAAGGTCAAGAACGCATCGAGTGCGTCCTGGCTCACGCGGCTCGGAATGTTCGCACCGAGCTCACTCACCTGGGCCTGGACTTCGGCCGAGGTCAGCGCGGCTACGAGGTCCCATGCAGCCTGAGGGTTCTCAGTGCCTGCATTCACGACGTAGGCGCCCCAGAACTGCCAGTTCGAAGGTCCGCCTGGGCCCTCCGGCAGCTTCACGACGTCCCAGTTGAAGTCGACTTCGCGGATGCCGGGCGTCGCCCAGCGACCGTTCTGGAACATGCCGACGTTGCCAGCCTTGAAGACGGGCTCGGGATCCTCGCCGTAGGTCAAGCCGGCACCAGTTGCGTAGAAGTCACGGAATGCCGTCAGGCCGGCGATCGACTCCGGCGTGTCGAGGCCACAGGCGTCGACGGCATCGTTGAAGAATCCGCCGCCGGCTGAGTACAACCACCAGCCGACCGGGCCCCACCACGAGCTCTGACCGTACCCCGATACCTCAGCCCCGAGATCGGATACCGCCGTTGCGACGTCGGTGAAGGCCGCCCAGTCCCATGTGCCTGCTTCAGCAAGCTCACGTGGATCCGGAGCGCCCGCCTCGTTGATCAGATCGAGGTTCAGGTACAGACCGAACGTCGACACGTCGCGGGGAAGACCCCACAGAACGTCGCCCGGCTGACCCGTCGCCGGATCCGTGGTGAGCTGTGCCATCGGGCCCGGATAGAAATCGTCAACGCTGAAGTCCGGGTCTGCCGCTGCATACGGAGCGAGATCCAGGATCACGCCCTTCGATGCAAACTCGGCAATGTCCGCCCCGGGAATCCAGAACACGTCGGGAGCTTCGCCGGCAGCCAACTGCGTGAGCAGCGCCTGCTGGTATCCCTCGGTCTCCGTTCCGCCCGCCTCGTAGGTCAGCGTCACGTCGGTGAGCTGACCCTGGAGATCGTCGCTGATCGATGCATACACGCCGGCTTCCTGATCGTTGTCCGGGCGTGTACGCCAGCGGATCGTCACCGCGCCGGCAGCCTCATCGCCACCACTCGTGGTGGTGGTCTCCTCGGCCATTGCCTCGGTTGTCGTCGTTTCCTCACCAGCCGCAGCCGCAGCCGTGGTCGTCGTTTCCTCGTCCGTCGAATCGTCGCTCGAACACGCTGCTACGACCAGCGCGAACACGAACAACACTACGAGTAGTCGTCTTGTCATTGCTCCTCCTTGACGGGAATTGGTGACCCGTCTCTTTCTCTCTGTTGCGCGACCTCGACCACGAGCCCGCGGCTCGCCAACTCGTTCAACACCTCTTGGGGCGCGGATGAGCCGGTCACGAGCACGTCGACCGTGTCGATGTCTGCGATCTTGACAACACTGATGTTTCCGATTTTTGGACCTTCTGCCACGACAACGCATCGCTGAGCGGCATCGAGCATGTGTTGCTTCACTGCCGTCTCGGGCAGGTTGACGTTGGTGATTCCCTCCTCGGGGTGGACGCCGTTGCAGCCGAGGAAGACTGTCGAGACATTCACTCGTTCGAGGATGTGGTTCGCCATCGGGTCAACGAGCGAGTGCTGGAGTGGTCTGAGGGTGCCCCCCGTGACCACGACGGTGAATCTCGGTATGGCGTGTTCGAGTTCGAGAGCGACATTGATCGCGCTGGTGAACACCACGATGTCGCGAAGGTCGTCTCGTGCAACGAGTGCGCGGGCCACCGCCGTCGTGGTGGTGCCCACGTCGATGATGATGGTTTCGCCACTCGACACAAGTGCCGCTGCGGCACGCCCAATCGACAACTTCTCTTCCGGCGAGGCACTGCTCGACTCTTCGTACGACCGCTCTTGTCTCGGCACCGGTGAGCGGATGACCGCGCCACCGTGAACTCGTTGAAGGCTGCTGGACTCGTCGAGCAAGTCGAGATCACTTCTGACGGTGACCTCGGAAATCCCGAACATGGCGCTCAGGTCTGCGACTCTCACGAACTCTCGATCTCGTACGAGAGACAGAATCCTCTCCCTGCGAAGCTCAGGGGGAACGGTTCGTTCCGTGCTCAAGCGGCTGCCTTTCCAGATGTGCTCGCCTTGAATTTACGTTTACTTTCGTTTGTTTGTCAAGTCGGAAGTATGGGGCCGCGAGGACTTCCGACTTCGCAAGCGATCGCGTGGAGCGGTATCGTCTGCACACGGGCAGTGCCAGCCGCCCGTACGGAGTCAGGAGCGACGCATGGCAGACGGATTCTCACTCTACGGAAACGACCTGAAGCCGGCCTATGTCAGGCGTGCCCGCCAATGGCAGCAGATGTTCATCGACAAGTTCTCGTACGACCCGGACGAACAGTACGAACTCACCCTCTTCGACAACGAGTACCTCGGATCCGTCTTCGGTCTTCAGGACATCCGCCGGAGCGGTGTAGGGGAACCGATCGACCCTGCGAAGGGTGTCATCTGTGCCACCGTCAGGATGGGATTCGGGCACTATCGGATCGCAATGGCAGGCGCGTCGTGCGCGAAGGCGATGGGCTACACGCCCTACTGGCTCGATCTGTTGGCGATCCCGGGCATCACGTCGGACGTAATCAACTGGTGGAACACCGGCTACAGCCGCTTCTCACGGGTCTCGCAGCGGAGCGGGCTCTTCAACCAGTACGTGTGGGAACCGGTCACGACCGGCGACCGCACGATTCCCGGCCTGTGGTGGGCGCTCAACGCGTTTGCCGTGGGCTGGCCCTGGCGGTTCATCAAGGCCAACGCCAGGGACTACCGCATGAGCGAGTTGTTTGCCAATCTCCACCGCGGCCTGCCACCCGAGACTCCTCTCCTCGGCTCCCACATGTGGAATTCGATGGGTGCGGTGGCCGGCGGGATGACCAACGTCGTCGACATGATGTTCGACAACTGGCCAATGGCATTCCAGCTGATTGAGGGAGCGAGCCATGCCGTGCAGTCACCTTCCGGCTACTACGGCTTCCGAACAATGCGCTGCTTCGACGAGAGGAACAGCATCCTCAAGCCGGTGCCGAGCGAAGCACTGACGTACGTCGGTCACCACGTCGACCACGAATTGGTCGAGAATATCGAGGTTGACTGCGCCCGTCGCATCGATCGGTTGGAGAACGGTGAGCCGCGTCGGTTCCTCCTGACGATGGGCGGAGCGGGAGCGCAGCGAGATCTCTTCCAGGCGATCATCGAGCATGTGCGTCCGATGGTCGACGCCGGTGAGGCGACGCTGTTCGTCAACCTCGGCGATCACGCGGAGAACTGGGAGTGGCTTCAGGAGGAGATGGGCAGCGATGCCAAGGACCTTCACACCCACTTCACGTGGGACGACACGCAAGCGTTCGCTGATGAGATTCGCACGGGATCAGCGGAAGGCATCCACGTGTTCCTGTTCGACAACACGTTCCATGCGGTCTACTCGACCAACTACCTGATGCGGGTGGTCGACGTGCTCATCACGAAACCGAGCGAGTTGGCGTTCTACCCGGTCCCCAAGATCTTCAACGAACGGGTCGGCGGGCACGAGGCGTGGGGCGCCATCCGCTCGGCAGAACTCGGTGACGGGACCGTCGAGATGCGGTCGATCCCGGAGACGCTCAATGCGATCGACCTGATCGCCGGTGAACAGGACCTGATGCGCATGTACTGCGACGCGATCATCAAGAACAAGCAGATCGGGATCTACGATGGCGCCTATCACAGCGTTGCGCTCGCCACGGGAACGACGTGGGAGCGTCCGGCACCGGAATAGGCGCAATCGCTCGTCGCGACGGGGCGGCGCTGTGCAACGTGGGTGTCGCTACCAGCCGGTAGTCCCGGGTGCTCCCTTGAACGGACCGACGATCTCGTCGGTGATCCAACCGCCGTAGAAGCTGCCTTCCTGCGCGCGAACCAACTCTTGGCCGAGGTAGCAGCCGTCGACCCGGCCCGGGTAGACCGAGATGTATCCCGCGATCGCCTCGAAGCCGGGACGCGGCTCGGAATAGCTCCACGCGGCGGCGACCCGCGTGGTGTTCCCGCCGCTGAGATCCCAGTACTCGGCAAGGCCCTTCCACTCGCACATCGTCCGCTGTGGGTTCGGGCTGAGCGACGCCGCCGCGAACGCTCCCGGCGGAACGTAGATACCCGGTGGATGGCTGGTCTCGAGTACCCGCAACGCCCGATCCGTTGTGGCGATCGTTTCACCACCCAGGACGATGCGGACAATCCGCGGCTCGGCTTCAACTCGCGGCGGTCGGGGATAGTCCCACACCGATTCTTGACCGAGGCCCGGGCGGTCGCGCTTCATGGTGGAACCCTAGGTACCTCCGCCGGACACGGCGACGACCAGCGGAGGGCCTGACGGGTCCGTGTATCCTCGATCCCGAAGACGCTCGTCTCGATGGGGTCGAGCGCTGGGAGCCGGACACGACAGGAGACGCGCCATGATCCTCCTTCATCCGCACCGACGTGATCGGGCCTACGCCGACGATCGCTCCGACGAGGTTATGCGCAAGACGATTGCGTTCTTCGAGGCGAAGGGGAAGAGGCGGCTCAAAGAGGATGACCAGGGCGCGGTGTGGTATCGGGACTTCCTCGATTTTGTCGCGAGCGAAGGCATCTTCGCCACGATGTGCACGCCCACCGGATACGGCGCCGATGATTCTCGTTGGGACATGTGGCGTATCTGCGAGTTCGCGGAGATCCTTGGGTTCTACGGCCTGCCCTACTGGTACACCTGGCAGGTCACGGTGCTCGGACTCGGGCCGATCTGGATGAGCGACAACGAAGCCGTCAAGGCCAAGACGGCCGCGTTGCTTCAAGATGGTGCCGTGTTTGCGTTCGGGCTGTCTGAGAAGGAGCACGGCGCCGACCTCTACTCCACCCAGATGGAGTTGACTCCGGTTGGCGACGGGACCTATCGGGCCAACGGCAGCAAGTACTACATCGGCAACGGCAACGAAGCCGCACTCGTGTCCACCTTCGGCAAGATCGCCGACACCGGCGAGTACTGCTTCTTTGTCGTTGATTCGCAGCACCCGGCCTACCGGGTGGTGAAGAACGTGGTGCATAGCCAGAACTTCGTGGCGGAATTCGCCCTCGACGACTATCCGATCACCGATGCCGACATCCTGTCCCGCGGTGATGACGCATGGGATGCCGCGCTCAACACCGTCAACATCGGCAAGTTCAACCTCGGGTGGGGCTCGATAGGCATCTGCACTCACGCGTTCTACGAGGCCGTTCACCATGCGGCCCACCGGCACCTCTACGGCATGGCGGTGACCGACTTCCCGCACGTGCGGCGGCTGTTCGCCGATGCCTACGCACGTCTGGTCGCGATGAAGCTGGTGGCGTCGCGGGCCGCGGACTACATGCGCGCTGCCTCCCTGGACGACCGCAGGTACCTGCTGTACAACCCCGTCGTGAAGATGAAGGTGACGACACAGGGTGAGGATGTGATCAATCATCTCTGGGACGTGATCGCAGCGAAGGGCTTCGAAGCCGACACCTACTTCGACATGGCTGCCCGCGACATTCGCGCATTGCCGAAGCTCGAGGGGACGGTGCACGTCAACATCGCCCTGATTGTCAAATTCATGGAGAACTACTTCTTCCGTCCGGTCGACCTACCTGCGGTTGATCGACGCGACGAGGCCGTCAACGATGACTTCCTCTTCGACCAAGGACCGACGCGGGGACTCGGCAAGATCCGTTTCCACGACTACGTCCCCGTCTTCAAGCGCTTCGACATACCGAATGTGACGGTGTTCGCCGAGCAGACGGAAGTCTTCAAGCGAATGCTTGTGGAGGCGACGCCGACGGAGAACCAGACGCGCGACACCGACTGGCTGTTGGCCGTCGGGGAGATCTTCACGCTCGTCGTCTACTGCCAGCTGGTGCTGGAGAACGCTGAGATCTACGAGATTGAAGACGACCTCGTCGACCAGATCTTCGATGTGGCGGTGCGGGACTTCTCGCGGTTCGCCGTCGATCTCAATGGCCGCGTCGGGACGACGGCCGACCAGAGCCGGTTCTGCCTGGAGATGATCCGGAGGCCAACCCGCGACGACGCGCGCTCCGCGCGAATCTGGACTGACCACGTCTACGCCCAACGCGACGCCTACGAAATGCCGGACTAGCGGCGTTGCCGAGGCCCCCTCTGCGCCCGGACTTCCGTCCGGCCGCGTCTCCCCCACCTTGACGGCGGGGGAGACGAAGAGCGGGTCTTTGCCTCCACCACGGAGTGGGGGAAGCTGTTTGGCCGCGTCTGCCCCACCTTGACGGCGGGGGAGACGAAGAGCGGGTCTTTGCCTCCACCACGGAGTGGGGGAAGCTGTTTGGCCGCGTCTGCCCCACCTTGACGGCAGGGGAGACGAAGAGCGGGTCTTTGCCTCCACCACGGAGTGGGGGAGGCGCGAGCACCGGCCGGTGAGGCCGGAGCGCAGCGGAGGGGGCTCAGGAATCCCCAATTCCGTTGAGGTCGTACGACTCCCTACGATGTCTCCCATGTCCGACGACACCAAGCCCCAACTGACGCCTGCCGAGCAACGCGCTGCGAGCCCCGACCGACTGGTCTTCTTGAGCGATGGCGTCATTGCCATCATCATCACGATCCTGGTTCTCGACATTCGAGTCCCCGAACTCGGATCGGGTCAGTCCCTCGCTGATTCGCTGACGGAAGTTCGTCCGACGTTCGTCTCCTTCGTGATCAGTTTCCTGCTGGTGGGGATGTTCTGGACGCTCCACAAACAGACGTTCAACCAGGTTCGTTATGTCGATCACAATGCAACGTGGCTGAATCTGCTCTTCTTGCTTGTGTTGGCACTCGTTCCGTACGCCTCGTCGGCCCTCGGCGAGTACTCGACAGAACCGACGGCGCTCCACCTCTACGGAGTTGTCATGATTGCGGCGTCCCTGCTCCGCCTTGCGCTCAACGCCTACCTTCAGACGCACCCCGGTCTGCTGTGGCAGCCACCCTCGAAGGAGGCCCGGCGGCTGTTTGCATTCACCTCATCGGTGCCGATTGTGGTCTACATCATCGCAATGGTGGCTGCGGGCTGGTCGACAACACTGAGCCTGATCCTCTACTTCTCGATTCCCGTGGTGTACTTCGCATTGGTCGCCTTCGTCAATGCCGACCCGCGCACCAAAGCCGCCGCCGAGGGCATTTCCTGACGAGAGACCGCTCCCGCCGGCGGTCGACGAGAGCGGTGCTCCCAGTCCCGAGGCGATCGTCGGCCGCGGGACGCTGCGTCGCTAGTAGTTGACTAGTAGTTGAGGGTGCCGGTCAAGTTCGCATTCCACGGGCTGTTGGTCAGGCACATGAGCGGGTCGGTGTCGGGATCACAGTCCTCTCGGAATGTGAGGACAACGTCGTAGTCAACCTTTGCGGTGCCGGTGGCTTCCGCAAAGCGGCCGGTTCCACCGTCAAACGTGATTGGTGAGCCATTGTCGATCTCCGGGTAGTCGTAGGTCCCGTAGAGCTCGTCCCCGTCCTCGTCGATGATCGTGACGCGCCCGTCCTCGACTACGTCGTCTTCGGGGCAGTGCGCCCAGCTTGTGGTGACTGACCCGAGTTCCGGGTCTTCGCCGGTGCCTTCGGTTATCGTCGTGACCACCTCACACTGATCGGTGCTTCCCCAGTGGACTTCGCCGGCGAGCGTTGTGTCTAGCGCGTGATCAGTCGCTCCACTGCATGACGTAACTCCAAGCATCGCCAGGACGACGAGCACGATCACAACCGGCCCAACCGACCATCGTGTCATCATGATGGCCTCCCTTCTGTCTCGTCAGTTCCCAGCATCATCCCCGACGCCGATCCAGAAACGATCCAAGCGACGCAATCGGGCGGCGGGTTCGATTCGGTAGGATGGATTGGGAGGCGATCGTCATATGCGGTTCGAGATTCTTGGCCCGCTGCGGGCCTTTGAAGGCGATGCCGAGGTCGACCTCGGCGGACCCCGGCAGCAACGCGTCCTTGCCGTGATCCTGGCCGCAGCCCCAGAGACCGTGAGCGTCGATCGGCTGGTGGACGAAGTGTGGGGTGACGCTCCACCGGGTACCGCATCACACGTCGTCCGGACGTACGTGTCGAATCTCCGCAAGACGCTTGGTAGTCGAGTCGTTTCTGACGGACAGCACTACCGGATAACGCTGAATGGTGACTCCGTCGACGCGCTGGAGTTCAGCGGCGCCCTCGAACAGGCTCGTACGTTGTTCCCCGCAGACCCGGTACGAGTTGTGGGACTGCTCCGCGATAGCTCGCTGCTCTGGCGCGGTCGGCCGTTCGATCATCTCTCTGATGATGCCCCGTTGCTTGCGCTGAGGGCAATCGAACTCGATGAGGAACGGACCCAGTCCACCGAACTCCTGATGGAGGCCGAACTTGCCCTTGGGAATCACGAGCGGGTGTTGCCCGAACTCGAGTCGTTGACCGTGGAGTATCCGTTTCGGGAAAGGCTCCATCGGGCGTTCATGCTTGCGCTGTACCGCAGCGATAGGCAAGCGGAAGCCCTTCGTGCAGGTTGGAGCCTTCGCAACGCGCTCGTCGAGGAACTTGGCATCGAACCCTCGGCAAGCACCAGAAAGCTCGAAGACCGAATCCTTGTTCAGGACTCGAGGCTCGACGTGCGGCCGCCGACCAACCTGCCGGCGTTCGTGTCGTCCTTCGTGGGGCGACGTCGTGAGATGGCTGAAGTGAGCAAGCTCCTTGACGTCGATCGGCTCGTCACGCTCGTTGGGGTTGGTGGTGTTGGCAAGACCCGTCTCGCACGCCAGGTTGCTCATGAGCTGCTGGACCGCTACCCCGACGGCGCGTGGTGGGTTGATCTTGTCGCGCTGGCGCCGGGCGGGGACGCTGCAGCGAGGACGAACGAGGTACTGGGACTCGCCGACCAGCCGGGTGTCGATTCCGTTGCTCTACTCAGCCGCTACCTGGCCCGTCGTCGGACCCTCCTTGTGCTCGACAACTGCGAGCACGTTGTCGAGGATGTCGCGCGGCTCGCGACCGACTTGCTCCAAGCCGCCGACGACCTGACCGTGCTTGTCACCAGTCGCCGGCCGCTCCAGGCCGCCGGGGAAGTGCGGTATGTCGTGCCTTCGATGAGTCTCCCGATGGGTGTGCTGGGCGTGTCCGACGCTGAGCGACTGTTCGTCGAGCGGGCGACCCAGGTCGATCGAGAGTTCACCGTGACCGAAGGTCTCGAGGGCGACATCGCCGAGATCTGCCGGGTCATGGAAGGCCTGCCCCTTGCGATCGAAATGGCGGCAGTGCACGTGAACGCCGTGAGCCCGGCGGACATCGCTCGTCGATCTGCCGCGAGCCTCGACCTTCCGAATCGAGACACGACTGCTCCAGACCGCCACCGGAGTCTTGCCGCGGCAGTCGCGTGGAGTTACGACCTCCTCACACCCGAGCAACAGGTTCTCTTCGATCGCCTTTCGGTATTCGTTGGATCCTTTGACATCCCGGCCGTCAGCGCGGTAGCCGGATGGAACCCGCTCCATTCCTCCGATGTGACGGTCGATCTCGAGACTCTGGTCGATGCATCGATGGTGACGGCCGAGCGAACGCGAGGCGGCCGGACCCGATATCGCTTGCTCGATACCCTTCGGGCGTTCGGCCGGGAACGACTGGTGAAGCGCGCCGAGAGCGATACAGTGGCGTCGCGCCACACTCGCTACTACCTCGAGATGGCCCGGACGTCGGCCGACGTTTGGCTCACTCCCGGACATCCCGCGACTGTTGGGCCGATGGCGGCTGCCCATGACGATCTCCTCTCCGCCCTCGAATGGTCGTTGCATCATGAGCCGCGAGAGGTGACACTCGCCGCAGCCCCGGGATTGTCCGCCTACTGGTTCTGGCGGGGTGATCCGGCGAACGCGCATCGGTTTGGAGTCCGCATGCTCGAGGGAGCGGAAGACGCACCCTTGTCCATGCAGGCAGCGGCACACCTCAGCGTCGCGTTCGGAGCGCAGCTGATCGGCGATCTTGTCGCCTCTGCGTCATCTTCGGCAACCGCAATCGAGATGCTCGAACAGACCGAAGCCTGGAAGCTGCTGCTGTGGGCCTACAACGGTCAGGGTCAGGGCGGCGTGTTCTTCGGAATGCCGGACCTCACCGAAGGTATGGGCCGCCGAATCCTTGAGCTCTGCGATGCCCACAACGCATGCTTGCCGCGTGGGTACGGGCTCGCGCTCCTCGGCGAAGCCCAGTTCTTCTGTGACGGTGACTTCGACGCAGCCCGAACCTTGATTGAGGAAGCGATTCCGCTGCTTCGTGAACTCGGAGATGAGGCAGCGCTCAACATGTTTGCCCTTGGGATTCTCGCGGCCGTGGCAGCGCTGCAACTCGATTTCGAGACCGCCGAACGAGCGGCAACGGAGGCGAGCACCCTCGGCGGTCCCGGGTGGTCGGCGACCGCGCTCATCGTCCTCGGAACCTTCGTTCTCTCCCCTCGCGGCGATGTGGACCGAGCGGAGATGGTTGTGAAGGAGGGCCTGAAGCGAGTGTACGAGCGGTCCATGGAGCCCTGGGTTCGGACCGGGCTGTTCAGCCTGGGCCGCATCGCCGCCGGCCGGGGTCAATGGGAAGCGGCGGCGCGGCTGTTTGGCGGCTGTCGGCCCCACCTCCCGCCGTGGGCACAGCACCCCCGGTGGTGGAACGTCGAGCCCGCTGTCCGCGCGGCACTCGGGGAGGGCCGCTACGAGGAGATCGCAGCCCGAGCCGAGAACGAGCCGCTCGATGATCTCGTCGCGTGGGCGCTCGAGCCCGTTCAGTAGGTTGGTTCGCTAGCTGAAGGCGCTTGGCTCTTCGGGCAAATCTACGACAGCGTCGGGACCGCTGAACTGCGACTCGTAGAGGGCGGCATACGCACCGGCGAGGTCGAGAAGCTCCTGGTGATTGCCCTGCTCGACGA
>Ga0272441_10007632_pt1 | contig 17505 bp, 15 predicted proteins | sample SSMProp6N_FD_193582 | JGI IMG/M metagenome (GOLD analysis project Ga0272441, IMG submission 193582) | Marine sediment archaeal communities from Little Sippewissett salt marsh, Falmouth, MA, United States - SSM-Prop-6N | ecosystem: Environmental > Aquatic > Marine > Wetlands > Sediment ...
GCTTACCCGGCGCGGTAGGCCCGAATCCAGTCCACCTCCAGCCGGAACGCCCCTTCCTGCTTGTCGCTGATGATGAACCCGATGGTCCGGATCTTGGCCGGGTCCAGCGGCGGCCGGTCCGTCAGCTGCCGACCGTGGTACGTCGGCACGAAGTCCGCAAACGGCAGGCGGATCTCCTGCCAGCCATCCGGCGACACCTCGAACCCCGTCTGGTACATGGTGCCGTCGAACGCCCGGTCGAGTTTCAGCGTCATATCGTACCGCCTGGCGTCGCCGCGGACCCGCACCGCCAGGCCGTCGTAGGCCGAGAGGTCGTACGGGCCGGCCATCGAGCGGGTGTGGGCGAACCCGCCGTTGTTCGCAAGCGACACCTCGCCGCTGAAGACGCCCGTGCCGTTGGCGGTCACGGCCATTCGGCTCGAGCTGCGGCCGCCCATGACGGTATCGTTGATGATGCGCCACGGCTCATCCTGGGCGGGGGCATCGAAGGTGAAAAGGTCCACCGTATCGACCTCGCGGCTTGTGGCGAGGTGTGTGGCGATGGCGTCGGTCTGCGACGATACCTGGTCGGCGCATCCGGCTGCCAGAACGGCCGACAGGGTCAGGGCCCCTCGGCGGAGCCAGCCGCGCCATGTGGGTTTGCGTGCGGTCATTGTCGGACCCCTCCTTCGTGTGCTTGATGAAAACTACCCCAACGTCCGTTATTGTACGCGGGTGCCGAGTGTTGCAGAAAGGCCCCGTCCAGTCTGTCCGGCGCCAAGGTGGTCCGCCACGGGTTTCATCTTGACCCGGCCGCGGTTAACGAATAGAGTTTCCTGTTACGTTTCAGTCGGGGCGGGGGCCGATAGCCGTCTGTCAGGGCGGCGGCGCCCGACGGGAGAACTCACTCAGGCCACCATGATCGACCTACACACGCACACGCTGCTCTCGGACGGCGAGTTGATTCCGGCGGAACTCGCTCGCCGGGCCGAAGTCTGCGGATACCGCGTTCTGGGCTTCGCCGACCACGTGGACACGGCCATCGTCGACCACGTGGTGCCACTGTTGGTGCGCGCCGCGGCGGACCTGAACCCGCTCATGGAGATGCAACTGATTCCGGGGGCAGAGGTTACGCACTGCCGGCCCGAGCAGATCGCCGGCGTCGTCCAACGCTGCCGCCAACTCGGGGCACGCGTCGTCGTCGTGCACGGCGAGACGCCGTCGGAACCGGTCATCGCGGGCACGAACCGGGCCGCCATCGAGGCCGGGTGCGACATCCTGGCCCATCCCGGCCGCATTACCGAGGCCGACGCCCGCCTGGCGGCGGAGCGAGGCGTGCTGCTGGAAATCTCCGGACGCAAAGGTCACTGCCTCGGCAACGGGCACGTGGCCCAGATGGCGCGGCAGGTGGGGGCCCGGGTCCTGTTCGGGTCCGACACGCATGCGCCCGAGGACCTGAGGCCGCGCGCCGACGCCGAGGCCGTTCTGGCCGGCGCCGGCCTGTCGAGCAGCGAGATCGCCGCAGCCTTCGAGGCGGCCGAGGCCCTGGTGGCCCGGGCCGTCCAGCGGGAGGGATTGGCATGAGGACCTTCCAGCGCGTCGCCCGGCTCATTCGGCCCGCCATTGGGTTGCCGGTGCTCGTGGCCTTGGCCCTCCTCGGCCTGATGTGGGTGGCTTTGGGGTGCAATGAGGAGCGCGGCCGGGCGGCCGCCGCCGCGCCCGCCGTCAATCCCCGACTGCCGGACGTGCCGATCCCGGCGGGGTTCGCGTTTCAGGCGGACCAGTCCACGGAGCGTCGCGCCCGGGGATTCCGTTTTGTGCGGCACTACTACAAGGGCGGCACGACGATTCGGCAGGTGGCGGAGTTCTATCGGAGCGTTATGCCCCGCGTCGGGTGGCGGGCCATCGAAGAGAGTCTCGTTTCAGGCCGGCAGCGGATGATGTACGAAAAGGGTAACGATACGTGCCACATCAGCATCTGGGACGACTGGGGCACTCGTCTGTTGATCCAGGTGATGCCGAGCGGCGGTCGTCCGGCCGCCAATCCGGCCGGTGCCCCGGCCCCCGTGCCACCGGATGCGTTCATGCCTAACCCGGCCGCCCGCGGCCTGCCCACAGGATCCTGACCATGAAAAGCCAACGCCGTCACGACCTTCAGACGAACGAACTGGCCGACGCGCTCGGCCACCTGATCGAACGGGTCCGCCCGCACGCCCGGGCCGTGGCCGTCATCGGCACGGCAGCGGTGGTGGCGCTGGTCGTCCTGGTGCTCTTGCCGATGATGCGGAGCCGGGCGGCGGAGACGGCCGCCGCCGCCTTCACTATGGCCGTCCGCGCCGGCAAGGCCGAGGCCGTCCGTATCTTCCTTGACCAGCACGGCGACGCGGAGCAGGCCCCGCTGGCCCGGCTCCTGCTGGCCGACCGGTTGGTGGCCGAAACGGCCGGCGGCGTTGCGCCGGGCGAGACCGACACCGCCCGCACGGCCAAGATGCTGGCCGAAGCCGAGGCGCTCTACACGCAGGTGGCGTCGGCCGACAAAACCCTCGAACCACTGGCCCGCGTCGGGCTGGCCCTCGTGACGTTGAACCGAGGCCAACTGGACGACGGCCAGAGCGCCCTGAAGGCGGTGATGGATGCGTACCCGCAATCCATCGCGGCCGCCCGGGCCAAGGCCCACGTCGAGGCGTTGGCCGATTACGAGCCGATCGTGTTCTCGGACGAACCCCTGGAGGAACCGCCCGCACCCCAAGACGTTCCGTCCGGAGCGGCCGAGGCGCCGGCCGACACGCCTCCGGCCGCCACCGACGCGGCGCCCGCCCCGCCGGCGGCGCCGGCCGAGACGCCTGCCGACCCGCCGACCGCACCGGCGACGGACGGCCAGAAAACGCCGAAGCCCGTGGGCTGACGAGACGCCCTCCGGCACGGCTCCGCACACCGCCGCGCTCTTGGCGCGGGCCGGACCATATGGTAGAGAAGGCAAACCGCGTATTCAGACAATGAGGAACCCTGTTTCGAAGGAGCCGCACATGGCAGACCTCCAGGCAATGGCCGACGCAGTGGAACGCGGCGACCAGAAGGCCGCCGTCCAGGCCGTCCAGGATGCGCTCGACGCAGGAATGGAGCCCGGGACCATCCTGAACGACGGGCTGATTGCCGGCATGAGCAGCATCGGCGTCAAGTTCAAGAACAACGAGGTGTTCATCCCCGAGGTGCTGATCGCCGCCCGCGCCATGGGCGGGGCCATGGAACTGCTGGAACCCAAACTCGTTGAAACCGGTGTCAAGCCCAAGGGTACGGTCGTCATCGGCACCGTCAAGCAGGACCTCCACGACATCGGCAAGAACCTGGTGGCCATGATGCTCAAGGGCGGCGGGTTCCACGTGACCGACCTGGGCGTGGACGTCGACCCCGAGACGTTCGTCGAGGCCGTCAAGGAAAGCCAGCCGCAAGTCGTGGCCCTGTCGGCCCTGCTGACGACCACCATGCCCAACATGAAGCAGGTCATCGACGCCCTGAAGGGGGCCGGCCTCTCGGACGTCAAGATCATCATTGGCGGGGCCCCCGTGACGCAGGATTTCGCCGACCAGATCGGGGCCGACGGCTACGCCTCCGACGCCGGCAGCGCCGTGGACTTGGCTGCGGACCTGATCGGCGCCGCGTAGGCCCGGCCCATACGGTGTCACGTATTCCGATGCGCGGCGGGTTGCCCGGCCCGCCGCGCTCGTTCGTACCGAGGCCCACGGCCGGATCCGGCCGGTCGGGGCGCCCGCACCCGTGTCGGGGTTTGCCGGCCATGGCCGACAACGATCTGCCCGAAGGCGCCTTGCCGCCCGAGGCCTTGCCCGACCGCGACCTCCAGCGCCTGGCGATTACCCTTCAGAGCGAGCCGTCCGAAACGCGCCTCGACCGGTTCCTCGCGCTGCGGTGGCCCACGTACAGCCGGTCCACGTTCCAGAAACTCATCCGCGACGGCCGCGTCACTGTGAACGGCGCCCCCGCCTCGAAGCCGTCCGTCGACGTCCATTGCGGCGACAGCATCGACGTGGTCCTGTACAAGCGCGAGCCGCTCGGCATCGTGCCTGAACCGATCCCGATTGACGTCCTCTACGAGGACGCCGACCTCATTGCCGTGAACAAGCGGCCGGGCATCCTCGTGCATCCGGCCCGCGGGAACCCGCACGGCACGCTCGTTAACGCGGTGGCCCATCATGCCGAGTCGCTCTCGAGCGGCGGCGACTGGTGGAGGCCGGGCGTTGTCCATCGCCTCGACCGCGATACCTCCGGCGTCATCGTGTTTGCCAAGAACGACGAGGTTCACCATCGCCTGGCACGCCAGTGGGAGCGGCGCACCGTCCGCAAGGAGTACCTGGCCGTCGTCGAGGGCACGCCCGCCCTCGACGCTGACGTCATCGACGAGCCGGTCGGCCGGCACCACCGCGTCCGCGAGCGATATACCGTCAAGGCCGACGGCACCGGCCGCCGGGCCGTCAGCCAGTACGAGGTCATCGAGCGGTTCGACGGGTTCAGCGCCGTCCGCGTGCGCATCCACACGGGCCGGACGCACCAGATTCGCGTGCACATGGCCCACATCGGGCACCGCGTGGTGGCGGACCGGCAGTACGGCAGCCGGTCGCAGATGACGCTTCAGGACGTTGCCCGCGGCCAGGCGGAGCGCGACGACGTGCTCATCGCCCGCCAGGCCCTGCACGCGGCCCGGCTGGGGTTGGAGCATCCGCGCACCGGCGAGCCGTTGACGCTCGAGGCGCCGCTGCCCGAGGATATGGGACGCCTGCTCGAGGCCCTGCGCACCTGGCGCGCGTAACAGATTCCCGAAGTTGAGCGCCGCAAAGCCCGGGGGTGAGCGCCTGTATAAAGCCCGGGGTTGAGCGCTTGTATAAAGCCCGGGGTTGAGCGCTTGTATAAAGCCCGGGGTTGAGCGCTTGTATAAAGCCCGGGGTTGAGCGCTTGTATAAAGCCCGGGGTTGAGCGCTTGTATAAAGCCCGGGGTTGAGCGAAGCGAAACCCCGGGAACGAAGAAAGGGGGGCCGAAAGCCATGCCGAGGTTCCACATCATCTGGGGCACGTACGGCAGTTGGCTCCCCGGCGACCCGCGGGGTTTCCGCACGCGTCACCATCGGCAGCACGTTGATGGCGATTACCGCAGCCCCCCGCCGGCCGGCCGGTACGCGGGCCTCCACGCCCACGCCCGACGAAGCCTGAAGCAGTCCGAAGTCGTCATCCCCTCGGACCTGCGCGAGGTCGTCGGCCGCCGGTGCCTCGAACGCTTTGTCGAAGAGGGCGTGACCGTGGCCGCGCTTTCCGTGGGCGGTTGCCACGTCCACGTTGCTATCGTGTGTCCCGGCGACGGTCTGAAGCAGTTGGTCGGCCGCGTCAAGAAGACGTCGTCGCATCGGGTGCGCGATCGGCTTCCCGGGCGTGTGTGGCAGGCGGGATGCAAAGTCGTGCCTGTCCGCAGCGACCACCACTGGGACGAGGTGCTCCGTTACATCGCCGACCACGCTCCGCAGGCGTGGGTGTGGCTTGCCATAACGCTCGGGGTTGAGCGTTCGTAACGGATTCCCGGGGATTCGCCCCGCTCCGCGGGGGCTCATCCCCGGGCGTTGACAACGCCCAAGAACGAGCGCCATGACGCCCGGGGTTGAGCGCTGTTAAAGCCCGGGGTTGAGCGCTGTTAAAGCCCGGGGTTGAGCGCTGTTAAAGCCCGGGGTTGAGCGCTGTTAAAGCCCGGGGTTGAGCGAAGCGAAACCCCGGGAAATCGAGCGTCGGCACATACGCGCACACACAAAAGCGAGGCGGCCCCATGCGTATCGCCGTTGAAATCGGTGGCACGAAGCTCCAGGTTGCGCTCGGCGACTCGGGCGGGGCCATCGTCCACACCGTCCGGGCCGACTCGCCCGCCGCCGAGGGCGCCGAGGCCGTCCGCCGCCGCGTGGCCGACCTCATCCAGGAGGTCCGCGCCGGCGCCGCCGACCCCGTCGTCCAGATCGGCGTTGGGTTCGGCGGTCCGGTCGACCGCACGACGGGCCGGGTCATCTGCAGTCACCAGGTCGCCGGGTGGGACGACTTCGACTTGGCCGGCTGGGCCCGCGATGCGACCGGCCTGCCCGCGGTGGTCGAGAACGACGCCAACTGCGGCGCTGTGGCCGAGGCCCGGCTCGGCGCCGGCCGCGGCGTCGGCCGCGTTCTCTACATGAACGTGGGCAGCGGTATCGGCGGCGGGTTCTGCGTAAACGGCCGCCTGGCCAGCGGGCCGCTCGGCGGCGAAATGGGGCACACCTGGGTCTGGGACGCGGACGCCGGCCGGTGCGCGTACCTCGAAGACCGATGTTCCGGCTGGTCGATTGCCCGGCGAGCCCGCCGCCTGGTCGCGATGGCCCCGCCCGGCCAACTGCTCGCCTTGGCGGGGGGTGATGCCGAGGCCATCGACGCCCGCACGGTGGCCCGGGCCACCGAGGCGGGCGACCCTGTGGCGACGGGTCTCCTCGCGGACGTGGCCGCAACGCTGGCCATCGCCCTGGCGTCGGCGTCGGCGGTGCTCGACCCGGACCGCATCGTGGTGGGTGGCGGCGTGGCGGGGATGGGCGACGTCCTGTTCGGGCCGCTGCGCGAGGCGTTTGCCGGCCGGGTCTTTCCGCCTCAGGCGGGTCGGTGTGCCATCGTGCCGGCTGCCATGATCCAACAGAACGTCCTGGTGGGGGGGCTGTTGCTGGAGTCCGCGCGGTGACCCGTTTCCTTTTTGCGTGGTCGGGCTTCGGCCCGGGGGCTTATAATCGAAGTGCCATGGGGCCCCATATCCGAAAGGAACCTCTCAAATGGAACTTAGCGACCATCTTTGTCAGATCCTGGCGACCGGTATTGAGAAGGAGCGGGCGGCCCAAGCCTTTTACCTCGAGGCGGCCGACCGGACCCAGAACGCGTTGGGCGAAAAGACGTTCCGCGGCTTGGCCAAGGAAGAGGCCAACCACGAAACCTTGCTGGCCGATTGGTCCGCGAACGGCGCTTGTCCGGCGGACCGGGGGCCGAGCGTTCTGGACACCGACTTCATTACGAAAGGCCGCGACACCATCGCCAAAACCGTCCAGCCCGATACCGGCGACCTGGAGGCCCTGGAACTCGGCCAACGGATGGAACGCCAGGCCATTGCGTTTTACCAGGCGGCCGCCGACGAGACACCGGACGACGAGGCCAAGGCTCTCTTGCGTCAGCTGAAGGCCGAGGAAGACAAGCACCTTGCCCTGCTGACGGATTTGTACGAGTACATGAAGGACCCGAATTTGTGGAGTGTTCGCGAGGGCGGGGCCCATTTCGACGCCTGATTCCCGGCCGCGGCCTGCGGCTTTCGCTTGCGGGCCGAGCGGCGCGCGATACAATGACGGCCTGGCACGGGCGGGGGACGTTCCCCTCTTGCTTGAGCCGCGTGTCACACGGCCCATCGTCGCAGGTGCGTACGCACCGGAGTTTCTGTGAAAGGAGAGGCGTAATGAGGTACATGGCCCTTTTGTTGGTGTTGGTCTTTATGAGTGCTTTCGTTGTTGGCTGCAAGTCCGAGGCGCCGCCCCCGGACGAACCGGTCAAGGACGCCGGTGACGCCGCCAAGGACGCCGGCGATGCGGCCGGCGATGCCGCCGGCGATGCCGCCAAAGATGCCGGAAAGACCACGGAGGAGGCAGCCGATGCCGTGAAGGGCGCGCTCGAAGGCGCCATGAAGGACGTCGGCAAGGCCCTCGACGAGGCCAGCAAGAAGACCGAATAGGCTGCCAAGGAAGCCAACTGAGGTCACTTGCTGCCTGACGCAGGTGTTGACCTATCCGCCGGGCGCCGCTATCGTGGCGGCGCCCGGTTGCTTTGACCGGCGGGCGGAGGTACGTTGCCATGCCGACGATAGTCGTTACCGGAGGGGCCGGCTTCATCGGGTCGAACTTCGTGCGCCTGGTCCTTGCCCAGCGCCCGGACGTGTGTGTTGTGACCCTCGACCTGCTGACCTACGCGGGGAACCTTGAGAATCTGGAGGGCGTTCCCGCCGACCGCCACACCTTCGTCCGGGGCGACATCACCGACCCCCAGGCCGTGCGCGAGGCCGTGCCCGAGGAGGCGGACGCGCTGGTCAACTTCGCCGCCGAGACCCACGTCGACCGCTCGATCCTGGGCCCCGTGGCGTTCGCCCGGACGAACGTCGTCGGCACGCAGGTGCTCCTCGACGTGGCCCGCGAGAAGGGCGTCGGCCGGTTTCTCCAGATTTCGACCGACGAGGTGTACGGCGCCCTGAAGCCCGAGGACGCGGCGTTCACCGAGGCCCACCCCCTTCGGCCGTCCAGCCCCTACGCCGCCAGCAAGGCCGGGGCCGATCTCCTGGTCCTGGCGGCCCATCATACCTACGGCCAGAACGTGGTCGTCACCCGCTGCTCGAACAACTACGGGCCGTACCAGTTTCCCGAGAAACTCGTCCCGCTGATGCTCTCGAACGCCCTTGAGGACAAGCCGCTGCCGGTCTACGGCGACGGGCAACAGGTCCGCGACTGGATTTACACCGACGACCACAGCCGGGCCGTCCTGGCGGTGCTCGACGGCGGCCGAGCCGGGGCCGTCTACAACATCGGAGCACGTAGCGAGCGGAAGAACCTCGACGTCGTCCGCCGGTTGCTCGAGGCCGTCGGCAAACCCGAGTCGCTCATCCGTTTCGTCGAGGACCGTCCCGGCCACGACCGCCGTTACGCCATGGACCCGGGCCGCATCGAGGCGGAACTCGGCTGGCGGCCGCAGGTGCCGTTCGAGGACGGCCTCACGCGCACCGTCCAGTGGTACCGCGAGCACGAGGGCTGGTGGCAGCGCGTCAGGGACGGCTCGTACCGCGAGTTCTACGAGGCGTGGTACGGAAGGAGGTGATTCGTGCCCGACGATGTCCGCTACCACCGGCTTCGGCCCGACGAGATTCGGGCCCGCCGCGAGGCGTGCCCGGTCGTGTACATTCCCATCGGCACGCTGGAATGGCACGGCCGGCATCTGCCCGTCGGGGCCGACGCGCTCCAGGCCGAGGGCCTTGCGATCCGCTGTGCCCAGACGGGCGGGGGCCTGGCGTTCCCGCCGCTCTATTACGGCGAGAGCCGCGTCGAGTCGCTCATGGACTCGGGCGCTGACGACCGCGACCGCATCGCCGAGGTCATGGGCCTCGACGCCGCCAACTTCGCACCGCAGCGCCATCCCTTCACTGCCACCGAACAGGTTCTGGCGTACCAGCGGCTGCTGCTGCACGTGCTGGCCGAGGCCGAGAGCCTGGGTTTTGAGATTGGTGTCCTGGTGGCCGGCCACTATCCGCTCATCGACCATGCGCGGGCGGCCTGTCACCTCTTCAACCAACGCCGGCACAGCAAACGCCACGGCCTCATGGCCTGGGCCGCGCTCGATTATCTCCTTATCCGCGACCGGTACCCCGACGGCGGCGACCACGCCGGACGCTGGGAAACCGCGCACCTCATGGCCCTGCACCCGGAGACCGTGGACCTCGCGGCCCTCCCGCCCCTTGGCGAACCGCTCATCGGCGTCATCGGCAAGGACCCGCGCGAAGCCACGCCCGCGTTCGGCGAGGAAACGCTCGACGCCTCGGCCGAGGCGATCGTCAAGGAAGTCCGGCACCGCCTGGCCCATCGCCAGGATGTTTATCGGCCGCATGGCCAGTCCATGCAGGAAGGACTGTGGCACGGCGAGTCATGATCGCCCGATCCGCGTGCCTTGAACCTGCCGCGGAAGCGCCGGGTTATGCTCGTCTACCGTGGCACGTGCCACGGCCGGCGAACATGACCGGCGGCTTCCGCAGCCGGCTCGAACGCCACGCTGCCATTTACGCCCCACTCTTGACAATTGCACGCGCGGGCTTAAACTACGGCGTTGCACGGCAGCGTAGCTCAGGGGCTAGAGCAGGGGATTCATAAGCCCAAGGTCGGTGGTTCGAATCCACCCGCTGCCACCAACGTTTGTTACAGGGGCGGCGCGCCGCGGGCAGGGGTGAACGCGGCGGGCTGCTCCTTTTCATTCCCCGGCGGGATCTGACCGACACGGTCCTGCCCCCGGAGAACACCGATGAACCCACGCCTGCGAGCCGGCCGGCCGACCGTCCTGGCCTTGGCCGCTTGGTTTGGCACCGTTGCCCTGGCGGGGTGCGCGGCCACGTCGGTGCCCGGCGAGCCAGCCGCACGCTCTGCCCAGCGCGTTCCATACGGCCCGCCGCGCCAGATTGCCACCCTCGCGAACCGGGCCATCAACGAGTCAAGCGGCCTGGCCGCCAGCCACGCCCACCCCGGCGTTTTCTGGACGCACAACGATTCCGGCGACGCCGCACGCCTGTACGCCCTCGACCGGGCCGGTAGGCACCTGGCTACCTGTACCCTTCAGGGCACCGAGGCCGACGACTGGGAAGACATCGCGTCTTTCCGCCGCGGCAAAGAGAATCTGCTCATCGTGTCCGACGCCGGCGACAACCGCTGGTCGCGGTCCACGTGTACGCTCTACGTGTTGGCGGAACCGGCGGTCGGCACGCCCGAGAAGCCCGTGTCCGCGACCGTCCCCGTGCGGCGAAGCATCGAGTTCGTCTACGAGGACGGCCCCCGCGACTGCGAGGCCGTGGCCGTGGACGCATCGACCGGCCGCATTTACCTTGCCACCAAGGAAGGTTTGGCGTGCCGCGTGTACGAACTCCGGGTACCGCCCGATCCGGCCAACGCCCCGGCGAAGACGGCCAACCCGTCCGCCGACGCGTCCGACACGGCTCCGGCCGACGGGTCGTTCGCGAAACCGCTCACGGCCCGGCCCATTGGCACGATCCCCGCGATGCTGGTCGTGGCGATGGACATGTCGCCCGACGGCCGACGGGCCGTCGTCCTGACCTACGGCGACGCCATGGAATTCGTCCGGGCCGAGGGCGAAACGTGGCGCGAGGCCTTTGGTCACCTGCCCCGCACCCTGCCCATGCCGCAGCGGAGTCAGGGTGAGTCGATCTGCTACGGCCCGGACGGACGCACGCTTTACCTGACGAGCGAACACACGCCTACACCGTTGCTCGAAGTGCCTGTGGCCCCGCCCGATAAGGACAAAACCCCATGAGATACGCAAGTCTTGGGCCATGTCGATTTGTGCGCGGCGGGTCTCCGTACCCGCCGCGCGAAGCACGGCCGGACAAGACCGGCCGTGGCACCGATGCATGGAGCGCGGTGGGTACGGAGACCCACCGCGCCACTCGCTTCTTGGCTTTCGTGCTGCTTGCCGCCGCATGTGCCTCGGCCCCGGCGGCCGCCACGGCCGTTGCGGACCCCGACTGGCATCATCCGCTGTACCTGGCCCGGGAAGGATATTGGCGTGGCCGCATCGCGGTACGCGTCGCGAACCGGACCGACCGCGACCTGGCCGGCACGCCCGTGGCCGTGGCCATCGGCCAGGGCGAGGGCCAGGCCCGCCTGGTCGGCGCCCGGACCGAGGCTCTCCGCGTTGTCACCGCCGACGGCACGGAACTGCTCTGGACCGTGACGGATGCGGCCGGCCGACCCGTTCGCGAGGGGCCCATCCCGGCGGGCGCAACGCTGACGCTGCCGGTCGAGGCGGCTGCCGGCGCCTCGGTTACCCAGTACGTCTACTTCGAGAATCCTCGGGCCTGGCGTGTGGCGGAGTACCTCGACGCCGCCATCGGGTTCCGCAACGGGGGCGTGGAGCACGGCGAGGGCGGCGCGCCCACCGGTTGGCAGCATGACACGGGCGACGCCCAGCACACGGCGGCGTGGGTCGACGAAAAACCGCACGGTGGCACCCGGTGTCTGAAGACGGTCGTGGCCGAGGGCGCCGAGCCCTCCTGGATCGCCACGCGCCAAAGCGGCATCGGCATCACGGGCGGCGCCCGGTACCGCCTGACCGCCTGGGTCCGGGCCGACCGCGTCAAGGGCCAGGCCGGGTGGTACGTCCACCTGTACCCGGAGAAGGGTCACTTCCTGGCCTCGCCCATGCTGATGGCCGGCGACGGAACGTTCGATTGGAAGCAGGTGACGGCCGAGTTCACCGCACCCAAGGAGGCCGTCCGGGCTACACTCGGCACGGTTCTGCGCGGCACAGGGACGGCCTGGTTCGACGACGTGGTGCTGGAGTGCCTGGACCCGCCGCGCCTCACCGCGACGGCCGGACCGCCCGAGCGCATGGACCTGCGCGAGGTGTCCGCGGCCGTGACCGACCCGGAGGCCGCGAATCGGCCGTACCGGGCGGCGGTCCGCGTGCTCAACTTCGCCGACACGCCGGTCGACGCCGGCTTCGTGGCGACGGGCCTGGCTGGGTTCGAGGCTCGGCTTCGCGGTGGGTTCGATGCCGGGTCCCTGTACGTGACCGACGGTCGCCGAGCCGTGCCGTGGTGCGTGGTGGGCGACACGCTTCTCGTGGACGGGCAGGCACCCGGCCGGTCGGCCGTCACGTATCACGTTTGTTGTGGGCAACCAGGCCGGGCGGACGACGCGGGCCTCGCGGGCACGTCGGATTTGGAGGCATACGCCCGCCTCCTCGAGAGCCCGCGAAACCTCGTCCGTCATCCGAGTTTTGAGGGCACGGGCGACGGAATCCCCGACGGCTGGACCGCCGGCGCGACGAACCCGAAACCCGGCGCCCCGGAGACGCAGACCGACGCCGACGGCCTCTTCGGCGACCGCTGCGCCCGGACCCACGTGCTGCCGGACGCCAAGGCCAACTGGATTGGTTGGCACCAGTCGGTGCCCGTCCGGGCCGGCGGGACGTACCTCTTCGCCGCGTGGGTCAAGTGCCGCGACGTCACGGGCGGGTCCGTCCGTCTGCACGCCCACTGCTACCGTGCGGACGGCAAGCGGTGCGAGACCAGCGCCTTTCGGTCGGTCGGCCCGGACCTGACGGACACGTGCGACTGGACGCTGCTCGCCGGCACGCTGGCGATGCCGGCGGATGCCGCCACACTGAATCTGCACCTGACCGTGAACACGGCGGGAACCGTGTGGTACGACGGCGTGGTGGTGGCCGCCGTGACCGACGCCGGCCCCGCGCGTCTGGCCGCGCCGCCGCCCCTGCCGGTGGACGGGGGGGTGCGTGTCTGGCCGGTCAACGCGGTGGTCAAGGTGTTCCGCGACGACCCGCCGCCCAAGGCCCCGGCGCCGGCGCGCCTCACCGTTGCCCGCAACGAGTCCGAGCCGCTGCAACTGGCCGTCCGGGGGCCGCGAGCGGTGCTTGGCGTCGGCATCCGCGTCGAGGTCGAGCCGCCCAAGGGCCCCGGCGGGGCCGTCCTCGACGCCATCGAGACCGGCATCGTCGAGTACGTGCCTATCGATCACCCCACGAGTTACTACCGGAGCGAGTCGCCGGCGTGGCACCGCAAGTACCCGCAGCAGCCGGGCCGGTGCGACGGGTGGGCCGGCTGGTGGCCGGACCCCCTTCTGCCGGGCGACACGTTCGCCCTCTCGGCCAACCAGACGCAGCCCGTCTGGGTGACCGTCCGCGTGCCGAAGGACGCCCCGGCGGGCGACTACCGCGGCACGGTGCGCCTGACGATGGGCGGTAAGCCGCTGGCCGAGGTGCCGCTCACGGTCCACGTGTGGGACTTCGCGCTGCCCGACGATGAGCACGTCAAGGCTGTCTACGACGTGCGGCTGCACGGCCGGTGGTGGCGCGACGACATCGGGACCGACCGGCAGGCATACCTCCGGCGGTTCTGGACGTTCATGGCCGACCGTCGGGTGTCGCCGAATCGCATTCAGCCCGAGCCGGTGATCCGGTACTCCGGCGGCAAGGTGGAGACGGACTTTTCGGCGTACGATGAGGCGGCGGCGTATTACTTCGACGTCCTCGGCTTGCCGCACACCTACACGCCGAGGTACTTCTACTGCTTCGGGTGGGGCCACCCGCCGGGCAAGGCGTGGGGCGAGGCGCCGTACGACGGCGACTTCCCGTACGAGGACGCCGACCGCAGCCGCCTCCGGCCCGAGTACAAACGGGCGTACCAGGCGTGCCTGCGGGCGTACTGGGACCACATGAAGGCGAAGGGCTGGGCCGACCGCGTCATCCTGTACATCTCCGACGAACCGCACGACCATCGCCACGACTACGTCGTCCAGCAAATGAAGGCCCTGTGCGCGATGATCCACGAGGTGGACCCGGCCATTCCCATCTACTCGAGCACGTGGCATCACCAGCCGAAGTGGGACGGCAGCCTCGACGTTTGGGGCATCGGGCACCAGGGCCGGACGCCGCTCGAGACGATGGGGGCCATCCGCGGGCGCGGCGACCGCATCTGGTTCACGACCGATGGCGAGATGTGCACCGACACGCCGTTCTGCGCGGTCGAACGCCTCTTGCCGCACTACTGCTTCGCCCACGGTGCCGAGGCGTACGAGTTCTGGGGCATCGATTGGCTCACGTACAACCCGCACGCCTTCGGCTGGCACGCCTACATCCACCAGAGCGACCGGCCGGGCAACGAGTATTACGTCCGTTACCCAAACGGCGACGGGTACCTGGCGTATCCGGGCTCGCTGGTGGGACGCCGGGGGCCGGTGTCCTCGATCCGGCTGGAGCAGGCCCGCGAGGGCGTCGAGGATTACGAATACCTGTACCTGCTGCGCGAGCGCATCCGTAAGGCAAAGGCCGCCGGCCGCAACGTGGCCGACGCCGAGCAGGTTCTCGCGGACGCCGCCGCCCTCGTGCCGATTCCCAACGTCGGCGGGCGGTACGCCTCGCGCATCCTGCCCGACCCGGACGTGGTGCTGCGCCTGAAGCAGCGCCTGGCCCGGGCCATCGAGCGGCTGGGCGGGTAGACGCCTGGCACGTGGTGTTCCGCGCCCAGTTGACCGCCGCTCGAAACGGGTTTGTGCTTTTGGCCAGGAGGCCTGCCGCCCGGCGGGTGGCTATCGTTTCGTTGCACCGCCCGTAACGCGGCGGCCAGGCTTGCCGGCGCGAAGCGTCTCGTCCAGGCGCACGGTACCGGCGGGGTCGGCGTCGGCCTCGACCTTCAGCACGCGACCGTCGGTGAGCGTGACCTCCGCCGAGATGGGGCCCGTCTGGCGGGCGGCCTTGACCGGGTTCGCCTCGCCCTTCTTCATCGGCACGAGCAGCGTCAGGAAGTGGTGCGTCTCGGGCCCTTTCCACGTGTGTGTGACCGTTGTGGCGGGGACGTACCGCTTGGCGCCGCGCGTGACCCACCACCCGAGCCGTTCCGGCGTCTCCCGGGCCTGGACGGTCTGCACGCCCAGACCGTTGGCCAGCAGCGGCACGACGGCGAGGTTCGCAAGGCCCTTGTCGGTTGTTGCAACAGTTCCCGTCTCTTCATCGTGCGCGACGGCGGTTGTCTTGAGATGCCAGCGAGCCTGGTACGTGGTGTCGCCGGGCGTGCGGGGCACCAGCGTGTCGGCGACGACGAACAGGTCGGGCCTGACGAACAGGACCCTCCGCGTGTGCGTCGCGGGCCGGTCGTCGCCGTACTTGCCGTCGTAGTCGCCGGCGGCGAAGTCGTGGTCGGCGTCTGTCTGCCACCGGGTGTCGATCGGCTTCGGCGAGATGCGTTCGGCCGGGGTGTTCCTCGATCGCCGCTGCGGCTTACCGCCGACGAGTACCGTGTTGTGGGAGAACGTGTCGATGGCGTACTGCCGCCACGGGCTGTGCTCGTACGATCCGCCTCCTCCGTCGAAGAGGATCTCGCGGCCATGCGCCCAGACGGCCACGTTGAGTTTGTCCTGGTGGACGTGTCCGTAGCCGAGCGGTCCGGCGTCGAAGGCGAGGTAGTTGGCGTTGCGACCCCAGCCGCTGCGCATGATGACGTACCCCGCCCACGGCAAGGCGCAGGAGGCGAAGGCGGGCGGCTTGCCGCGCGCGCCTTCGGTGGCGATCCACTCGAAGTCACGCCGCTGTGGGAACAGGCGGAACGCCTCTTCGAGAATTCGGGGCACGTTGCAGTCCCAGGAATCGTTGAATCGCGGCAGGCTGCGGGTGGGCGTCATCAGGCGTAGGTTGTAAGCGTAGGCCTTTTCGCTTCGGGCGACGAAGTCGTCGGGCAGTTCGTCGGCCCGGCCGACGCGCTCCGCGAGTGTCGCCAGTTTCATGATGTTCGACAGGGCCACGTTGTGGTATCCGGGCGTCAGTTCGACCTGGGCGCCGTCGGGCAGGAACTGGCGCGCCAGTTCCGTGTGGAGCGCGCGGATGGCGTCGGCGCGAAACGCGCGGGCCTCCCTCAACTCCGGGAACACGCAGCCGACGGTGAACATGCCGGCCATCTCCATGGTCAGCCAGTTGCCCCCGCTACGCCGATGTGTGCGCAGGTGGCGGGCCTGTTCGAGACACGACTTCAGGAACAGGACGATGGCGTCGTCGGTAAATGACGGCGAGGCAAGGAACCGGTGGTACGCCTCGGGCCAGGTCGAGTTCATCCGGATGCCGCACTCGATGGTCCGCCACGCGGAGTTCGCCACGTTGCCGCTGCCCTTGCGCGGGCGCGGGCAGTGGGTGACCCAACTCCGCAACTGCCGCACGAACGCCCGGGCATATTCTTCGTCTCCCGTTGCCGAGTAGGCGGCGCCCAGGTGTGGCCAGAAGTGCATCCGCCCGAGTTGCCACTGCCACTCGTTGTCGTGCGGGTAAGGCGTGCCCTTGCCGGTGGAATTGAAAAACCAGTCGATTTCACCGCCCGGGAAGGTGTGCCGGATGCTGCAGACCGTGACGGTGCCTTCGGCGGCCGCGTCGGCGGCAGACTTGCTGAAGCCGCCCGTGCGGTCCGGCCTGTGCGGGTCGAACCACCACGTGACGCGCTTGCGGCCGCGCAGGTAGGCCGCCAGGGCCTTCCGGCAGTCGGTCGGGTTGGTCAACGCCACGGCCCTTTTGACGGCGGCGAGTTCGGGAAGGTCCAGGTCGAGCGCGTCGAACAGTTCGGCGTCGGTCAGGCGCGGGCCGGGCGGCTTCGGAGGTTCGGCGGCCAAGGCGCACGCTCCCAGCGCCAAGACGATCCATGCGGCGGCAAGCAGGACGGGATGCTTCACGGCAGACTCCCGGCTTTCCCCCCATCACGCACCGCCCTCGGCGACGGCCCGCGCAGCGTAACCGCGCCTGGGGGTACAGGTCAAGCCGTTCGGAGGACCACCGGCGGCGCGATGGCCGGCGACCGGGGGTGCTCTACGTCAACGAGTCGCCGCCGAGAACACTCTTCAGGATGGCGGCGATGCCCAGGACCGCCAGGATCGGCGGGTAGAAGAAGATGTATCCGCACCACCAGCCGATGACGAACCAGGCAATGGCGGCCAGAATCAGTCCCGCCCCGCCCAGAATGCTCCGGTCCAGGCACCACAACTCGAAGCCGACCGCCCGGACGTGGGGCGCGTCTGTGGGCTGGGCCGCCGTCGGCAGTCCAAAGCCTCCGTCCGCCAGGTCCGCCCCGTCGTCCTCGCGGACGTCCGGCATGGGCGGCACCAGCCCAAACGAGGCCCCCGACGGGGCCACGCCCGTTACCGGCGCGTTGGCGACGGTTGCGGAGGCGGC
>Ga0272441_10007633_pt1 | contig 17501 bp, 15 predicted proteins | sample SSMProp6N_FD_193582 | JGI IMG/M metagenome (GOLD analysis project Ga0272441, IMG submission 193582) | Marine sediment archaeal communities from Little Sippewissett salt marsh, Falmouth, MA, United States - SSM-Prop-6N | ecosystem: Environmental > Aquatic > Marine > Wetlands > Sediment ...
CGCTCCCTCACAGTTGATGACCGTCGCGGACGTTATGTTGGGGTCGTTCGGATCGCCGCTCTGCAAGACGACCGCCTTGCCGCCAAAGTCGATGTCGTAGTTGCCCGTTCCTCTGTAGGTCCCTTCCAGGACCTCGATGGTGTCGCGCGTTTGGGCTGCATCCATCGCTTCCTGAATCGCGTCGTATGGGTGCAGGTGGGTGCCGTCCTCGTTGGGGTCGCTGACGGTCGGATCCCCCGGCCCCGGATCGCCGCCGGCGTCGTCGTCCACGCAGATCAGCCTTCCGCCTGAGGCGACGTACTCGTACGCGCCCATGTCCACGCCGTCGTCAAGCACGCGCGGGCTTTTGGCCAGATCCGTCTCGTTGCCGGGCGGGGGAATGTAGTTCGGGTCGCCCGCGTCGATGCAGGGCGAATTGGCGCTCAGGCGATAGTTGCCGCCGCCGGCATCGGCGAACAGGGGGTCCTCGTCGATATTGCCCACTCCCAGCCACTCCCCCGTCACGTTGCTGTAGGCAACCTCCACCAACCCACTGATCTGATCGGGCGTGTTGCCCCAGATGATGCTGTTGCCGACCGTGGCGGCGTCTTGGCCCGCGTCGCAGTAGACGGCCCCGCCGCCGAGCAAGGCGCTGTTAGACGCAAGAGTCGTGCTGTCAATCGTCGCCCCCGCCCCGCTGCAATAAACGCCCGCCCCGTACCAGTCGGTGCTGTTGTCGTAGATCAGACAATTCACGACCGCAGGCGACGAACCATAGCAGGCGATGGCCCCGCCACCATACTCGCCCACGTTGCCCGACAGGATGATCTTGCTGAGCGCGGGCGACGAGTCGTCGCAGAGAATGCCGCCGCCGGCCAGCGCATAGCCGCCTTGGATCGCAAAGCCCCGGACCTCCGAGTCAGACAGCTCGCCGCTGTGGAAGTGGAACGCTCGATGCGGATCCGATTCACTGCCCTGACAATCGATCACGCACTGTGCCGGCCCGTTGGCACTGCGGACGGTAATCGCCTTGCCGCCGAAATCGATATCCCGGTTACCATCTCCGGTGTAAACCCCGTCTGCCACGACAACCACATCGCCCGGTGCAGTCACGTCAACGGCAGCCTGAATCGTCGCCTTCGGGCCGTCCATGCCATTCGGGTCGTCGCAGTCGGCGTGCAGGCCGCTCCAGGCGTCGTTGCCGCAGCCGCCGTTGACATAATACGTATCCGCCCTTCCAGGCCGCGCCGCTAGCGCCAGCAACGCCAGGCATGCAGCCATCCACTTGGCCAACACAGCTACCTCCCTGTAGCTTGCTGCGTGACGCGGCCACGCCGTACGGTAACGATCACCTTCACGCCCCGCGCAGCGCGCACGCAGACTCTTGCGCCCACGGACGTCCGTCTTTGTTTATCGGACTTTTGGGCAATGTTTGTGCACGCGCCCGGATTTACCCCCATAGGACGTTCCAGGCTAAGTGGGAACGGTCAGTTCGCCGGGCCGTGGGTATCGCCGCTGTCGAAGATCCGCCCCTGACCGATGGGCAGACCTATCTCGAAAATCGTCCCCTCGCCGCCGATCGAACTGACGGTGATGCGGCCGCCGTGCTCGTCGACAATCTTGTGCGCCACCGCCAGCCCCAGCCCCGTGCCGGCATGCCCCTTCGTCGAGCGGAACGGCTGGAATATGCCGCGCAGCTGGTCGTCAGGTATGCCCGGGCCGTTGTCGCCGATTGTGATTTGCGCCTGCTGGTTGGCTGCATCGTAGTGGGTCTTGACATTGACGATGCCGGAGTCCGGCTCCACCGCCTCGATGGCGTTGGTTACGATATTCAGCACCACCTGGTGAATGCCGTCGGGATCCAGCGGAATGGCGGGAAACGACTCAGCCGGCTCGAACAGTAATATCACCTTCCGCTCGTCCGCCAGACGCTGGGCCAGATCGACGGCGTCCTGCACGACCTTATTGAGTTGAAGCTGCTCGATGCGAGGCTGGCGCTGCTTGCTGAACGCCAGCATGTTCATCGACAGGTTGTAGATGCGGTCGACGTTGCGATACATCACCTGCCAGCCGCGCTCCAGTGCCGTGAAGTTACGACGCTGAAGTCCCATCTCGATGACATCAGCCCCCGATCGCATGCCCTGGAGGATGTTCTTGATATAGTGCGAAAGATAGGCGACGGCCTCACCCACTGCGGCCAGTCGCTCGCCCTGCACACGTGCCGACAGCAGACGACCGTTCTCGATGGCCAAGCCCGCCATATAGCCGATCGACGTGATCAACCGGAGCTGCTCCTCGTTGTACGTGTGGGCAGACATCGAACAGTCAATATGAATGGCTCCCAGCACACGGTCACGCGCGCTGATGGGAGCGCAGATCACACTGCGCAAACCGTAAGAGTGAATACTGCCGTCCTTTTTCTCAGCGAACCGCTGATCGGTCATGGCGTTCGTGCAGAGAACGGCTTCGCGGCGAGTAACGACGTGATCGATGATCTTTCGCGACGCGATGATCCGCTCGTGCTCCTCCTCTTCATCGGGCAGGCGCGATCGCACAAAACGCGGTACCATCTGACCGCTGTTGGCGTCGGCCAGAAGCATGAATGCGCGGTCGACCGGCACCTGGTCGTAGACGATGTCCATGACCCGTTCGAGCAGTCGGTCCATCGACACACCCGACCCGATCAACTGGGCCAAGTCGTACATGACGTGCAGGCTGCGCGTCGCCTCCGCCAGCTCAGGAGCAGCAATGATCACGCTGTCTTCGTTGCTGGGCATGCTGGACACAATCGACGCGTCCAATTGTTTCGAGCCGGCGTCGAGGTCCACCAACCCCGTCGGCAGCGACGTTGGCTTCAGCTTCGAGGTGCTTTCTTCGCCGGCATAGACCAGCAACGTGCCGCCCACACGAATCTGGTCGCCGTGCTTGAGGCTCTGCGGCTTGGTGATCCGCACCCCGTTGACGTACGTGCCGTTGGCGCTGCCCAGATCCTCGAGGACCCACGCCCCGTTTTCCGGGCGGAGCCGCGCGTGCTGCCGAGAGACCGTCTGATCGGTCAGAGGAATATCGTCTGCGGATCGCCCCACCAGGGCCGCCTCGTCGTGAGTTTGGAAGGTGCGTCCCTTGTCCGGCCCCTGCAATATGTACAGCGTAGGCATATTCCAGCCCCTCAACGAGCTTGCCGTGGAAGCTGCCGAGGCACGTATGGGGCGAACGTCCCACCGTTTCAGCAAAAATGGGCGTCAGATGTTCTGGTCCGCAGACACCATATCCTAGTTTTTGATGCCGTTGCGGTCAATCGGGTGAGCGGGCAAACGCACCCCGCGCAGCACCAAAGGGCCCGGCTCGCGGGGCCGACCCCCTTTGGCACCTGCCGCCCAACTACGGGTGCCCGGCACATACCGTTACCGGCACGGGCCATCGACCAGGCGCCCCTCGGGACCTGGGCGCATACACACCCGCCCACCGCCCGGTCTCGGCCAGCATTAGCTGCCGGACCGCCCGTAACCGATAACACTTCCGTCGACTAGCGCGTCCACTTGCGCAGGAAATCGCCGACCGAGACCGAATCCAGCGACTTGCGAACGTCCTGCGTGGCCGACTTGAACACGTCTGCCAGCCCGCGACGAACGTTTCGCGAGGCCCCGGAAGCAATCGAGTCCCGGAAGCCGTCCTCCAAGCCGTTGACCGCGTCAATGACCTGAAGCAACGATATCTGTCCGGGAGCTCGTTGCAGGCGGAATCCACCGCGGGGACCCCGCTCGCTCTTGAGAACCTTCGCCCGCGCCAACTGGCTCATGACCTTTGCGGCATATGCAGCCGGAAGCTTGTACTGCGCGGCAATTTGCCCCGCCTGCACTCCGCTCTTGTCGCCGCCCGCATGACGCTTGGCGATCTCCAAAACCGCTAGTAACGCATACACTGAGGATTTGGAACGAAACATGGCCCCTTCTCAACCGGACCAACGAACGATCACGTCGGGCACGCTGGACATCGAAGTCACACGTCCGCACTCGCCAGTCCGCCCTTCGCGAACAACAGATACGCGATGCTGACAGTCCGCCGTGCCGCGTCACCCGCCGATGACAATTCGCTAACCCAAGCTCCTGTTACCCTAGAGAACGTACCCGTTCATCTATACCCAACTTGCCTGCTCGCATCAGGGGCCATCGCTGCGATTCCACATAACCACAAATTGACCGGATGGACGGATATCCGGCCCCGCGTTGACCCCCGACCCGACAGGGCAATCCGCATCGGGAAACTAACACTCTCTACACTCACTGCCACAAGCCGTCAACCAGACTTGCGTCGCCGCATTTACTTCTTGCGTCCCCTCGCTATTCTACACGTACCGCCGGTCGGGAAACCACCGGCCCGAAAGAGGCTACCCGAGAGCCGCAGGGCGCGACATGCCGCACCGACGGTCTTGCCAAGCACCTCGCGCACTGGAATTTAGCGATAACCGGAGTTCCTGTCAAGCACTGTTACTTTAATTTTTCCAGTGCTGCTTGAAAGCCCATGCGGGCGGGATCCTATGGTGACGACTCGAACAGCCCGAAAACACGACACCTGGCTGCGGGCCTTGGGGCGTCGCGAATTGCCCGAGCAAATTCTGTTCCAGGAGCAGGTCTATAGGCGAGTGGAAACCCTCAAACACGACTTCTTTGCCGCTACCGGCCTCTACGAGGGACCGACAGGCAAGCAGGTCCTCAAGCTCGGACGCCAAGCCGAACTGCTCGGGTTCCCTCTCGCTTGGCTCGGTCGCTGGTTGGCCGACAGGGAGGCCGACATGTATCAGCGGCTCCAGGATCTCGAAGGCATCCCCGGCTACACGGGACGATGGGGCAAGACCGGCCTGCTTCACGCCTATGTCCCCGGCCACCCCCTTGGACGCCATGAGTGGGTTAACGAACGTTTCTTCGACCGGCTCCAGGCCCAAATCGACCAAATCCATCGTCGCGGCATGGCCTACGTAGACCTGAATAAGCGAGAGAACATCATCGTCGGGGACGATGGACGCCCTTATTTGATCGATTTTCAGATCAGCTTCTATTGGCCTTACACCAGCCGTTCCATGCCTCTGCCTGTATGTTGGCTGCTTCGTTGGCTTCAGCAGGGCGATCTCTACCATCTGGCCAAACACATCAAAAGGCACCGCCCCGATCTGGTGCGCCCCGAACACGAACAGATGTGGGAAAGAGGAATCCGATTGGTCCGGTTCTACAGACGGGTTTCCGCCCCTTTCACCCGCATCCGCCGCCAGACACTCAAGCGGCTGGGGCGGTGGCGCACCGGTCCCGCGTAGGCTGCATGCACAATCCTCGCATCAGGGACAGCTAGCGTCCTAGGCCGTTGCCACGTGACTTGTCGCCATTGAGTTCGGTTCGACTTGTCGCAGCCCCATCTGGATGAGCCCACCGGGCTGCGGCCCATCACCCACATGAATCACCGGGAACGGCAGCTGAGGCACTCCCGGCCAGCGGATAATGGGGCCCCGTTTGAGCTTGCGGACCCACCGCAGGTGACGACGAAACGTCACCGGCAGGCCCGCCAGCCCGATCAACTGGTCGATGATCCGCGTCCTCCGACATGGATCGCGACGGGCAAAGATCGCTTTGACCAAGTTCGGCACGCTGTAGAACCGGGCGTAGGCCCTCATTACGTTCCACTGCTGCTGCCAGGGCTTATCACCCGCAAAGGCCACCACATGATTGCCGTCGTAGTGAGAATCCGGCACCATCTGGCCTGCCACTTTGCGGAATACGATCTGCTTGTCGAGGGCCGGTCCAAAAGCCCGAGTGCCGATGGCTGGACTGTAGATGGTGCACTGATATCCCACGGCCCCATGCCGCTGGAGAAAATCGACCTGGTCGAATAGCCCCGCCACGCCGCCCGGCGTCACAAGCGGCTGACCCTCATAGTGCATCATCAACACTTGCGGGCTGATGCCCACCCGAACCATATGCTTAAACAGTTCCAGCGTCACCGTGGGGGTCTGGCCCTTGTTGACGAGCTTGGCGTCGAGGTCCTCGATGCCGAAGAACAGGCCCCGCAGCCCGCCGCGACGAGCCAAAGGCAGCAGATCACGGTGCCGATAGACGTCGATTTCGGTCGCCTCGGTGCTGAAGTCGATCGTGTCGCCGAAGCTTCGCCCCCCGTCGAGCTTCGCCCTGGCCATGGCCTCGAAATACGCCTCAATCGTCTCGCGCTTGTTGAAGAAATTGTCGCAGGTGCCGAAGAAGTGCCGAATGCCGGTATGCCTGTGGATATCCTGAATCTCTCGCACCAGCCGCGCCGGGCTTTTGTGCCGCCAGGTCCGCTGGTTGTAGGCCGGTATGGGGCAGTACTCGCAGTTGAACCGGCAGCCGCGGGTGATCACCAACGAGGCGTAGAACGAGTTCCTCCGCATTCGGCGCAGGGCCAGCGGTTTGGGCCGAAGTCTTCTGCCGCGATGAGGCTTTTCCAGCAACCGATAGCCCACCATGGGCTCCGGCAACTCATCGAAGTCGCGAACCAGGCGCTGCACGCCGGTATGGATCAGCGTGGGGCGATTCGGTGCAGAATCCTCGGCACGGTACAGCAGCCCCTCAACGTCCTCGAGCAATTTCTCGCGGCGAGCCCGTTCGAAGCCCTGCCGCAGCGTCTCGGTCTGTCCGGTGGAGGCGAGGATACGCTCGAGCATCGCCAGGAAGACGTACTCCTCGCCCAGGACGGCCACGTCGGCCTCGACCTCGCCCTTCGGCGGCAGACAGAAGAAGCCGTGGGGCTCGTAGATGGCCTTCGCCCCACCCACGACGATCAGCGGCCTTTCCGGCCCGAGTTCGTGGGCCTGCCGCACCAGCTCGATCGCCCGAGCCGAATGAATCTGCATGCTGGAAATGCACAGCATCTGGATAGGGCGCCCGTCGAAAGTGGCCACGCGCGGGTCGAAGTTGGGCGTCCATTGCTGGAGCACAATGCGGACTTTGTCGAAGCCGGTAGCCGCCAGGCTGGCACCGATCGCCCGCGCCCCGGCCGGCGCCATCCATTGGTTGGCCAGCAGATAGGGCAGCATCACCGTCGAGCGATCGAATGCATACACCACGACTACCGGCCGGTCGGCCGCATCGAACCGCTTAAGCCGGTGCTCCAGGTCGCGGTATGCACCGTCAGGCAGGAATCGATCGTGCTTCGCTCGGCAACCCAGTTCCATCAAGTCGTTCCTTGACGAGGAGGGATATTCTGTATGCATGTAGGCCGGGTGCTCGACCGCACCCCAACCTACGATAGGTTGCTCATGCTAGCTGTCCCGTTTCAGTGGGTCAACCACCCGGTTGGGACAACGTACCCCCCCGGGGGGGGTAGGCCGCCGCCCAGACGGACCGACCTGACCTCTATTGTGCACGTCGGCCGGCCGATGGGGTTGCGGCGGGAGGTAAACAGCTGTATTATCAAGAGATGGCGATGCTGGAGTGCACATCGCGTGCTCGGTCTTGCAGGGCAGCTTTTCAGGGGTGGGGGGTTTGGCTGACTGCGAATGCCAGATACGCGGCTGTCTAGGGAGGCCTGAGCGGCGACGCGGGTGCCATCAGGCAAGGCTGTGCTCGGGGCGAGCCGATCGGATGAGGCGGCTGGCTCGTGGTTAGGACCTGTTGATCCGGGCGGGCGGCTGAGGCATACATCTTCGCTACCAGCTTCGCACGATATCGGAGAACGGATGGCTAAGGCAAGCGCAATTCAGTTAGAGGGAACGGTCATCGCAGCCCTGCCCAACGGCATGTTCCGAGTCAAGGCACAGCAGGGCGAGGTGGAGCACGAGGTCCTCGCCCACGTGTGCGGCAAAATGCGGAAGTACTTCATTCGTATTCTCCCGGGGGACAGAGTTCTCGTGGAACTGTCACCTTACGATTTGAGCCGGGGTCGAATCATCTACCGACAGCACTAATCTCCCTCTTGCGGGCCACGCGAGGTTATTTAGCGGCGTCGAAACTCCTTGGACACGGTGGATGTCCCTCTGCCGTTCCGGCTTGCCGAGTGTTCAAGCCGGGCGTACACTAACCCCCAGCCGAGCATAGGCGGGTTGTTTTCTGCTGCGGTGCCGTCCAGCCAGGCTCGGCAGTGCGATCATTAGAGGCGCGATTGGCGGCACCATAGAACCATGTTTATCCACACTGAGGCCACACTAGACGCCGAGCAAGGAGCCGTCATGCGCGTCCTGGCGGACGAGCTGGGATGGACGTCGCCAGCGGCGCGATTCGAATCGATCCGCCAGGTACGCCTCTCCGGGCGCAGCCGCGGCCATGGTCCCGACTCGGTCATCCCGCCCCGCATCTCGGTGCTGCTGACCGGGCGGCTCTGGCAGGCGTCGGTGGCGGTCACCGTCTACGGGCTGGCCCATAGGCGAAGTAAGGTGTTCCTCAACGCGACCATACGGGGGCCCGGCCTCTGGTTCGCGCACCGATCACGACGCAGAGACGTCAAAGGCTACCTTGAACTCGTGCTTTCCGCCGTTTCGGAGAGAATCATATCCAACGCCGCGGCCTCACCGACGAAGCTGCCGGGCGACCCGCACGTGGGTCAGAGCGCGACCGACAAGGCGTCCGAGGCGACTGCCCCGTAGAACGACAACCGGGTTACAGCCCACCCGTAATCTTGACAGTCCCCTGTGAACAAACTATGGGAGGGCGCAGTACGATTCATGCGCACAACGACACACGTTCCGAAAAGTGAGTGAGAGGATCATGGCGAAGCGAAGACGAAAGATTCGATTTGGCGTCATCGGCGCCGCCGGCGTCATCGGCAAGACGCACGTCCAGGCCGTCCTGGCGAACAAGTTGCGGGCCGAACTGGTAGCCGTCAACGACATCGACGCGCCGAAGATCGAGGGGATGGCCGCCGAGTTGGGCGTGCGGGCCTACCACGACTACCGCAAGCTCTGTGCCGATCCCGATATCGACGCGGTGATGATCGGCACGCCGCATCCGCTGCATCCGGCCCAGGCGTTGGCGGCCATCAAGCACGGCAAGCACGTACTGACCGAAAAGGCCATCGCCGGTCGACTCAGCCAGGGGCGCAAAATGGTCGAGGCGGCGCGCAAGGCCCGGGTCAAGATCGGCGTGTGTTTCCAGCATAGGCAGGCTCCCTGGGTCGTGCAGGCCAAGCGTATGATCGATCGGGGCATGCTCGGGCCGCTGTACCGCATTGTCTGCGAGGGCAGCGCGTTCAAGGCAAATCGGTACTACAACAGTGCGGCCTGGCGGGGCACGTGGGACGGCGAGGAAGGCGGCGTGCTGGTGAACCAGGCTCCGCATCCGATCGACACGATGGTCCATCTAAGCGGCATGCCTTCGCGCGTGTGGGCGGTGAACCGCTCGCAGAAGCACCGCATCCCCGTCGAGGACACTGCCAGCGCCCTGCTGGAGTATTCCAACGGCTGCCAGGGCATCCTGCACTGGAACACGACGCAGATCCCGAACACGTCGCGCTACGAGTTCTACGGCGACCGCGGGGCCCTGATCGTAGATGACGACGGGATGAAGTTCTACAAGCCCCAGATGCCCATCAGCCGCTTCATCAAGACCTTCAAGGGACCGAACATCTACGGCAAGCCCGACCACACCGTCTCGATACCGAAGCTGCCCAAGGTGCAAGGCGGACACGTGGGCCTGGTCGCCAATTTTTGCAGGGCCATCACGGCCGGCGACAAGATCGTTTGCAGTGGGAACGATGGCCTGGCGAGCCTGGAACTGACCAATGCCATGGTGCTGTCAAGCTACACGGGCACCATCGTCAAACTGCCGCTTAGTGAGCGGAAATACGATCAGTTGGTCAGGAAGCTCGTCAAGGCGGGTGCCAAAGCGGCCCACAGGCCCAATAGCGATCCGCCAAAGCTGTAAGCGACAAGCCCCGATGCGGGGCGCCGCAAAAAAACGCCCGCACCAGGCGGGCAGTTGGGCGGGAAAGGGTGAGAGACGGGATTCGAACCCGCGACCCCGTGGACCACAACCACGTGCTCTAACCGACTGAGCTACTCCCACCACGCGGTAATACTGTAGGATAGCCGCGGCGCGGCCCCCTGGCAAGCATCCGGGCGGGCCCGGGTGCCGAAGCGGTCTTGGCGAAAGGCGGCGGATAGGTCATGGCCCCCGATTCCGGCCAACGCGTATGGCGATACGGACTGGTTGGATGTGGACGTTTCGGCCACTTCTGCCTGGATCTGCTCGGCAGGATGGACCGGGTTCGGGCCGTCGCCGTGGCCGATGTGGCTGGCTCGGCGGCCGAGTCGCTGGCCGGCGCGTTTGGGGTTCAGGCCTGCCGGACGCCCGATCAACTCATCGGCCGGTCCGACGTCGATCTGGTCCACATCGCCAGCCCGCCGTCGAGTCACTACGACCTGGCGCGGGCCGCCATCGAAGCCGGCAAGCACGTTCTCTGTGAGAAGCCTCTGGCGCTTAGCCACAATCAGGCGGCGGGGCTGGTGGCGGCGGCCAACGAACGCGGTGTGCTGCTGGCGGTCAACCATGTGCTGCGTTACAGCCCGCTGCTGCAAACGGCGAAGCGCGTGATCGACTCAGGCGTGCTCGGCCGCCCGCTGCGGGCGTTCTTCGAGAACTACGCCGAGGACGAACGACTACCGGCCGACCACTGGTTTTGGGACCCCGACGTCAGCGGCGGGATCTTCATCGAGCATGGCGTGCATTTTTTCGATCTGTACCGCTGGTGGTTCGGCGACGGCCGGGCCGTCTGGGCGACCCATCTCCAGCGCGAGCAGACGCGGCAGCTCGATCGGGCGTGCTGTGCCGTTCGGTACGACAACGGCGTGCTTGGGCAGTTCTACCACGGGTTCGACCAGGCCTATCGGCTCGACCGGGCCGACCATCGCGTGCTGCTGGAGCGGGGCGACATACAGATCGTCGGCTGGGTGCCGATGGAGTTGCACGTACACGGCATCGTGGACGAAGCGGGCCGTCAGGCCCTCGACGCCGTGTGCGAGGCGTGGCAGACCGAAGTCGTCGAGCAATACGAACCCGACCGCCAGCCCTGCCGAAGTCGGGGCAAGAGCTATCGCGTCACGATGCGCGCCCGGTGGTCGTGGCAACTACCCGCCGACCAGCGCAGCGAGGTATACCAGGGGCTGTTCCGATCGCTGTTGAGCGATCAACTCGACTGGTTGGACAACCCGGCCCACCAACCGCGACTGACGGCTAAGGACGCGGCCGAGGCGGTTGCCCTGGGTGAGCAGGCTACTCGGTTGGCCCGGGCCTGATGCCGGGCAAGCGACGTGGGAGCCATTCCATGCTGGAGCGATTCGCCGAGAATCCGATCATCGAACCGTCGCACGTTGCGCCCTCGCGCGAAGATTTCGAAGTGGTCTGCACGCTCAACGCCGGCGCCATCCAGATGCCGGACGGCACGGTGTTGCTTCTGATGCGCGTGGCTGAACGCCCGAAGGACGTCCGCCAGGGATGGGCGACCGCGCCGCTGCTTGATCTGACACGCGACGATCGACAGATCACCTTACTCCGCTGCCGGACCGACGATGCCGAGTACGACCCCGTCGATCCACGGTGGTTCATCTATCAGGGGCAGAAGTACCTCACCTCGATCTCCCACCTCCGCGTGGCCCGCAGTCAGGACGGACGGCGTTTCCAGATCGATCCCACGCCCACCTTGGTGGCCGAGCGTGCCTGCGAGGAGTTCGGCGTCGAAGACCCGCGCATCACGTATCTGGAAGGACGATACTGGATCACCTATACAGCCGTGTCGCGCCACGGCATCGCAACGGCCTTGGCGTCGACCGAGGACTTCCACGAGTTCCAACGCCATGGAGTTATCTTCTGCCCCGAGAATCGCGACGTCACGATCTTCCCCGAGCGGATCGGTGGGCGCTACGCTTGCCACCATCGACCCGTGCCGGTCAACATCGGGCAGGCGTCGATGTGGGTGGCGTGGTCGGACGATCTGATGCACTGGGGCGATCACGGCTATCTGATGGGCGGCCGGCCCGACACGTGGGACTCGGGTCGCATCGGCGGCGGCGCCGTTCCAATCAAGACCGAGCGCGGCTGGCTGGCGGTCTACCATGGTGCCGACCACCAGAACCGTTACTGCCTCGGGGCCGTACTGGTCGATCTGGACGACCCCGGGCGCGTCCTGGCCCGTTCGCGCGAACCGCTGATGGCGCCGCAGGCCGACTATGAGGTTCACGGGTTCTTCGGGAACGTGGTGTTCAGTTCGGGCGCTGTCCTGACCGACGATGTGCTAACGATCTACTACGGCGCGGCCGACCGATGTCTGGCCGGCGCGACCGTCCCGCTACAAGACGTGCTCGGCCAACTCGAACCGGTGTGACCGCGACGCCTCCGTCGCGATCGTCCGAACGGCCGGGCCTCAGGCTTGCCTCACCACGAACACCTTGTCGTGCTCGCGCGCGTGCTCGGGCACCTTCACGCCGATGGTCTGGCCTGGCTTGGCGATCTCGACCACCTGGTTGTCCATCTGCATGGACTCGACCACCTGCGTGAAGTCCGACGTGTGCCCCACGACATGAACCGTATCGCCGACGTGCAGTTCGCCGTCGGTGACCTCGATTGCCGCCACGCCGATCTTGCCGAAATAGTGTGCGATCTTGCCGATCTGCTGTTCTGCCATACTCGAGCTCCCTTTGTGGTACAGCTGAGCAACACGTCCGGCGAACACAAAGCGGACAGGACATCCCGGGCGCCAAAGGCCGCCCACGGCTGCCATTTGCATAACATGTCAATCGTTCCGCGCCAACGGTGGCGGGCAGATCAGCCGGCAGAAAGGCAGCGAACCCCCCGCGCGAGGGGTCGTCAAGTCGGCACGCCGCCCGACGATTCCATCCTTGAGACTGCCCGCTCTGGCGAGTATGATTCGCGCCCATGCGGCGGATAAGCTCCATCCTTATGGGCTGTGCGATGCTCTCGGCCTGTTCGGGGTGCCAACAGCCTACCCAGCCGAAAGGGCCCACCGACACCCAACTGACCGGGGCCGACTTTGAGCAGCTCTGGCAGACCGGGTTGGAGGTCCTCCGCCGCTACAACTTCCGTCCCGATCGGCAGGATCGCCGTGCCGGTGTGATCACCACCCTTCCGACCACCGGCGCCCAGTGGTTCGAGTTCTGGCGGCCGGGGATCCACGGAGGCTTCGAAGCGGCTGAGGCCAACCTGCACACCGTTCGGCGACAGGCGACCGTACGCATACTCCCCGCTGCCGAGCAAGGGCAGCTCTACGTGTCGGTCCAGGTCGACGTATACCGCTACGCCGCGCCGGAGCGCCAAGTGACTACCGCCAGTGGTGCCCTGCAAATCTTCGGCGAGAAACTGCCTACGGCCGAGGGCGAGATGGGATCTCAGGCCGCAGCGGCCTACTGGGTATCTTTGGGCCGCGACAGCCGACTTGAAGATGAGCTGCTCCGACGAATCACCTGGCACGTCGGGACCGACATCGTCGAGCCGCTCGCCTCGCTCGAGCCGGGCTTGCCAACCGTCGACGTGCAGGCGACATCGATCCCCGCCGAGTAGCCAACCTCAGACCTACCAGCTTTGGAGGACGTGAGCGTGTGTGTTTTCAGTCCGTACCCGGCCTGTGATGCGCACCCGGATACGCGGAGCCTTAGCGCCATCCTGCGATGGCCCGACCTGGCCGGCAAGCGCGACCAGCAGCTCGCCGAAGCCCTGTGGCGCTGGATGATCGATCGGCGGACCGGCACGTACCACTTCCTCGACCCCATCGAGGAACCCGGCCAGACGCTCACCGGCCACCCCGTTAAGGACCCGATCCGGCTGCTGAACAGCTACGGCTACATGCTCTGCGGCAGTCACGCGAATGTGTCGGCGTCGATCTTGCGGCAAGCGGGGCTGCCCGCTCGGTGCACCGGCTGCACCGGCCACAACATCACCGAAGTGTACTATGACGGTGCCTGGCACCTGATCGACGTCGACATGGATGCCATCCATTACAAGCGCGACGGTGACCGCCTGGTTATCGCCTCATGCGCCGACCTCTGTGCCGACTCCGACCTGGTAGCCAGGCCCATCAAACGATCGGACCCCTACTACACGTCGGACGAGCACGCCGCCAAGGTCGCCAAGGAGCAGTACAAGCCGGGCGTCTGGCGGTGGTGGCCTCAGTACTGGTACCAGTTGCACACGCTCGACTTTGCCCTGCGACCGGGCGAGACGCTGACCTACCACCACAAGCCGCAGGGGCGATTTCATTACCCACCAGCCATGACGCCCGACATCCAGCGCTGGCACAAGCAGGGGTGGGCCGGCCCGAAGGAGAAACATCAGCCGGGTCGATCGTACGCCAATGCATGCCTGCACTACCGGCCGTCGCTGCCGGGCGACCTCGCCGCGCCCGGGGTGGCCTGTCGCGGGTTAACTGCGGAGGCGGGCGGGCTGCGGGTCCACGGGGACGGCGAACTGACCATCCGCGTCATCGCGCCCTATGTGATCGCGGGTCGCACGCCCGACATGACGCGGCCCGAGGTCAAATGCGACGGTGCGGTGTTGCATCTGGGTTGCTCCGGCCCACCGGAGGCGACCGTACGCGTACCGTGGACAGGTCGGCGGGAAGACCTTGCTTTCGAGCCGCAGGCCGATGGGTGGCGGGCCGATTTCTCCGCGGTCGTCGATACGTGCTACGAGTACGAACTGTCGATCCGGCTGCCGGCGGGTGCACGGATCGACCTACTCGACCTGACGACCTGGATGCAGGTAGGCCCGTGCGCTCTGCCCATGCTGTTGCCCGACGGTGCGGACATGGCCCTGCGGCTGGCCGACCCGACGGGTGAGCCGACCTTACCACGCATTGTCGATCTGATCCGCGCGGCCGGCGAGCAGCCCGACCGGGTGGCTCGCGGGCGGTTGCAGGACGACCCGACGCTGAAGGTGATCGGCCAGGACGGGGTCGAACTGCTCGGGCGGCTCGAGCCGCCCGATGGTGCGCGCCTGGCGTGGGTCAAGCTCTGGGCGGCGGTGCAGAGCGACGTCGAGACGCCACCGGCGGATAAGGTCGTTCGGCTGGAGATGGCCCCAAGCAGCGATGGTCCCTGGACGACGCTGGTGGCCGAACCGATCGCCACGGATCATCAGCGGTGCCACTTCTCGGCGGAGGCGGTCCACCAGTTCGATCAGCCGCAACGTCGATGCTGGGTTCGTCTGGTCAGCCCGAACGCCGTGGGCGGTTTTCGGGCGGCGATGCACTACCTGCCTGACCAGAAGCTGGCGGCTGCGGGCAGCTCGTTGGAGATCACCCACCGTTGGAGCGAAAGCGGGCAGATGCGTGAACACGTCGAACGCGTCGATGCGCCGAGGGACGGGTATGGATATCGCGTCCCGACCGGCAGCGACCCTGAGCCCGAGACGACGACACTATCGGTAGCGTCGGTGCATGCATGACGCAGGATTGCGCCGGCGCGGAGTTGGTGGCGTCTGATCGAGTACAGTCGTCGCACGATCGACAAGCGGACGCCGGGCGTGGGCCCTTGGGCCACCGAAGCAGTCGCGGCGTGCATGAGACGATCCGACACGGTTGAACCAGAGGCCGGTGATGCCGGACGGCTGCCTGGATCATTCCGAGAATGTTTCGCCAACGACCTGACAACGGCTTGCTCATGGACGGCATGCCGAGTGTCAGTCGGGAACCACGGCGTAGCCCGCGCCCGGGCCGTCGTCGATCGGCAGGGCGCCATCCGGTCACGACACTATGCCGCGGCTGCCTGTAGATGTGTCCTAGCCTGCTCGTTTGCCTGCAAACCAGTGATGATCCACAGACCATACATTACAGGAATGGCTAGTTGGGCCGCTGCCTTCTGGGCCGATCATCACTTATCCGAAGTGACAGCCAGCTGCCAGCCGTCTAGAATTCTCGACACCTTCAGAAGACAGTCTAAGCCGAATGATCTGCGTTGAAGTCTGTTCTCACACTGCCAGGGGAGGTCGCGAAATGACGGTAATCCAGACAGACAAGCCGTGGGAGGATGTTCGGCAGCATATCGCCTCAGGCGACGCGACGGGGTTGCTGGGCTTTCTCAACCACTTGGGGCCTGCCGAGACTGCCCGGGCGGTATCGCGGCTGACGGTGGAAGAACACGGTCAGATGCTGACTCTGCTTCCCCCTCCCGATGCCGCCGACGTAATCGAAGAAATGCCGGAAGCTCAGGCAGTCGATCTCATAGAGGATCTGCCGCCGGAACAGGCGGCGGCCATCGTGGACGAATTGCCCAGCAATCTCCAGGCAGATGTGATGGCCGAACTCGATGCGCAGGATCGCGAGGCCATTTTCGAGGAGATGGCACCGCAGCAGGCGGCGGATCTTCGCCAGGTGATGGACCATCCGGGCAACACAGCTGGCGGCCTCATGGCTACGGAGTACCTGGCCTACCAAGACGAATATCGGATCAGCGATGTGATCAGCAGTCTTCAAGCGAACCGCGAGAAGTACGCCGACTACAGCGTGCAGTATGTCTATGTGATAGATGCCGAAGGCTGTCTGGTCGGGGTGCTGCGGATGCGCGATCTGATATTCACCAGCCGGGCAGCGCGGCTGAGGGACGTCATGATACCGCAGCCCCTGCGAGTGTGCGTCGACAACACCCTAGAGCACCTGAAGGAGTTCTTCGGCCAGCATCGGCTGTTGGGTGTGCCGGTCGTTGATGAAAACGAGCGGCTGGTCGGTATGATTCGACGTGTCGTTGTTGAAGAAGCTGAACTGAAGCAAGCCAATCGGCAGTTCCTGCGGATCAGCGGAATCATCGGAGGCGAGGAGTTTCGTTCAATGCCACTGCTGGTCCGGTCCGGTCGGCGCTTGTCGTGGCTCAGCATAAACATCGTCCTGAACATCGTCGCCGCCAGCGTCATTGCTTTCTATCAGGACACTCTACGGGCTGTCATCGCGCTGGCGGTTTTCCTGCCAATGATCAGTGACATGAGCGGGTGTTCTGGCAACCAAGCGGTCGCGGTGAGTATGCGCGAGCTGACGCTTGGCTTGGTTCGTGTCAGGGAGTTGCTGCGCGTGTTCCTCAAAGAGGTGGCCGTCGGGATAGTCAATGGCGCGGCCCTGGGGTTACTACTGGGTGGCGTGGCTTTGCTTTGGAAGGGCAATCCCTACCTGGGACTGGTCGTGGGTGGGGCTCTGGCGGTCAACACTGTCGTGGCGGTATCAGTCGGTGGTCTCCTTCCTCTGATTCTCAAGGGTCTGCGCCTCGACCCGGCGCTAGTGTCCGGGCCTATCCTGACAACGGTGACCGACATGTGTGGCTTTTTCGTCGTGCTGAGTATGGCCACCATCTTGCTGCCCCGACTGGTGCCTTAGCGTTGTCTGACTGACATGCAGGGGCTACTGTGAATGATGCGACTAACGGCGGGCTTGAGAGTCTGAATTTGCCCAGGGAGACTATGGTTGTCATACCCGCTCTGATCGGAGGTGCGTGACGTCAGAGTGAGTGCGAGAGGTGCCGATTCGCTGCATGAGTGCTGTAGAGTTGAAGCGGCTCGTTCCAGGTGTGATGACTG
>Ga0272441_10007634_pt1 | contig 17501 bp, 16 predicted proteins | sample SSMProp6N_FD_193582 | JGI IMG/M metagenome (GOLD analysis project Ga0272441, IMG submission 193582) | Marine sediment archaeal communities from Little Sippewissett salt marsh, Falmouth, MA, United States - SSM-Prop-6N | ecosystem: Environmental > Aquatic > Marine > Wetlands > Sediment ...
TCTCGGACATTCCTCTAGGCGGCACGGGCGTCGTGGGCAACATAGGCGTCGGCGGCGGAGGGGCCGGATGCTTCGGCTACCGGACGGGCGGCGGGCGCCGCCGTGCGGTGGCCAAGTTCGGCGGCTCGCGGGCATCGGAGTCGGCGGTCAACGCGGCGCTCAGGTGGCTCGCGAAGCACCAGGATCCCGACGGCAGCTGGAAGACGAAGGACCTCGATGGCAGCCACATCGTCGATCCCGGCGTGACGGGGCTGGCCTGCCTGGCATTCCTGGGGGCGGGGCACACCGAGCGCGCCGGACACTACCGCGGCAACGTCAATGCATCCCTCGCGTGGATCAAGAAGAATCAGAACCAAAACGGCATGATCGGCACGCAGTTCAAGGAGCACTGGCATCCGGGGAATGCTTACCATCACGCGATATGCGGCCTTGCGCTGGCCGAGGCATACGGCATGGCCCGTAATCCCGACACCGGCAAGTGCGCGCAGGCGGCGATCGACTACTCGATCAACGAGCACCAGGTCGATTACGGGGGCTGGCGGTACAACCCGAAGAGCGGCCAAGACGTTTCGGTGACAGGCTGGTTCGTGATGCAGCTGAAGTCGGCCAAGATCGCCGGGCTGAAGGTCGACGGCAAGTCGTTCTCGGGCGCGATTAACTTCCTCGATAAGATGACGACGAAGCCGGGCGAGGTCGCCGGCGACGAGTACGGAGGCCGCGTGGGCTACACGTCGAAGAGCAGCCTCTCGGTCAACACTACCGGCATCGGCGTGCTCTGTCGTCTCTTCCTCGGTTTCAAGCGGGGCGACCCCAACGTGATCGGCGGCGCGGAGTACATGATGGAGAACCTGCCCAAGTGGGAAGAGGGCGCGCACGGCGGCGTCTCTGGCGGCCAGAGGCAGTTCTTCTTCTATTACTACTACTACGGGACCCTTGCGATGTTCCAGATCGGCGGGAAGTACTGGCAGGCCTGGAACGGCGCGATGCGCGACATGCTGATCCAGCACCAGCGCCGCGGCGGTGACGAGGACGGCTCGTGGGACCCCATCGGCGCCTGCGGCAAGATGGGCGGCCGTGCCTACACGACGGCCGTCGGGGCCCTCTGTCTGGAGGTCTACTACCGGTATCTGCCGGTGGCTGGCGGAAGGTAGTGAGGCCGGACGCGTCCCGGCGCGCCCGCACGAGCACCTGACTTGAGGAAAAATCCCGCCTTCGGGCGGGATTTTTTCTACCTTCAGCCCGCGCGGAGACGGTCAAGGGCGCCACGATATGTAGTGGGCCGAATTCAGTACACCCCCATATACTGGGGATAGCTCCGCGCGGGGACCGCCAGAGCCAGTTCCCCGGGCCCTGGGCTTTCAGCGAAACCCCTTGACAGCACCTAATAGCCCGCTATATTGGGCCGATAGCATATAGTAGTGAGAAGTAGTGAAGACTCCGTTTCGCGGCACTGGTTGGGATGCTAGGCGATGTTCTTCGGCACATATGCGCACCGGCTGAACTCCAAGAATCAGGTCGCGGTGCCGGCACGCCTCAGGGACCAGGCCGAGCGTGAGGGAGAGCAGCTTGTCTTCTATATCGTCCCCGAAGACGACCGGTGTCTATATCTTTATACGAAAACAGAGCTCGAACGCGTGTTCGCCGCGCTGCGCGAGCGGGCCTCGGGCTCGGTGGCAGATTTCAGGCGCATGTTCAGCTCGAGGATTCACCCCGCCGAATGCGACTCGCAGGGCAGGATACTCCTTCCAGACGAGGTGAAGGACGCCGTCGGCGTCGAGAAGGAGGTCGTTTTCGTAGGGAACGCCGAGCGCATCGAGCTCTGGTCGGCCGAGGGCTGGCGGGCCTATGAGGCCGAGAAGACAGAGGCATTCTCCCGGCGCATGAAGGAGACGATGGAGGAGCTCTTCGAGTGGTAGGGCTCCGGCTCCGGGCCGGGAGGGGACGGGAGGCGGATCTCCGGCAGGGGGGGGAGAAAGCAGAGGGCCCTTGCGGAAAGTGAGAGATCTGATGGAACGGGCACGGAGGGGGCAGGCGACGCGGGTTGAGATCGCCGCCGCGCGCACCGACCTCGAGGCGATGGTCAGACGCATAGAAGGCGTCTCGGGCGCGGGTGGCGGGGAGATGGCCGTGGAGCTCAGCCCCTACATGAAGAGCATCCTTAAGATCGCGCGCGAGCCCGAGGCCCCGGCCTCGGCCACCGCGCGGAAGGCTGCGAGCTTCTGAAGGGCGCCACGCCGCAGGGCGCCCTTCGGGACCGGGTCTGATGGGTCGACGGGGAAGCTCCTTGGAAGCGCCATCCGAGCCGCCTGGCGGTCACGAGCCGGTGATGCTGGAAGAGGTGGTCGAGCTCCTGAGACCGGTGCCCGGGTCCAGGATACTCGACTGCACAGTGGGGGCGGGAGGACATGCCGAGGCACTCATCGCGAGGGCGCTTCCCGGCGGACGGCTCGTCGGGATCGACTGGGATGACGCCGCGCTCGAGCGGGCGCGCGCGCGCCTCAGGCGCTTCGGCGACGCGGCACGCCTCTATCGGGCGAGCTTCGTCGAGCTGGGGGAGGTCCTCGACAGGGCGGGCCTCCGTGAGGTCGATATCGTGCTCTTCGACCTCGGTCTCAGTTCGATCCAGCTCGCGGACCAGGAGAGAGGATTCAGCTTTCGGGGCAGTGGCCCCCTGGACATGAGAATGGACAGGCGAAGAAACAAGACGCTGAGGAAGATGATCGACGGCCTCTCCGAGCAGGATCTGGCCCGCATCATCTTCGAGTACGGGGGGGAGAGGCTGAGCAAGCAGATCGCACGGGCGATCGTCCGCGCCGACGAGCAGAAGAAGATCGACTCGGCGGACGAGCTGGCCGAGGTGATCGTCAAGGCCGTCCGGCCGAGGAGGAGGAAGAAGGTCCACGCGGCGACGCAGACCTTCCAGGCCCTACGGGTCGCGGTGAACCGCGAGCTCGAGAACCTGGCCGCTGCCGTTCCCGACGCGGCGGGCCGCCTGAGCCCGGGAGGGCGCATGGGGGTGATCTCGTATCACTCGGGCGAGGACCGGATAGTCAAGGTCGATTTCAACGAGCTCTCGGGGCCGAGGCCCTTCGAGGTCGTCACCGGAAAGCCGGTGACGCCCTCCGAGAGCGAGCAGCACGCGAATCCGCGATCGAGGAGCGCCAAGTTCCGCGTGCTCCAACGCATGAAGGGCGGGGAGGAGGAGGCGTGAAGCTGGCGAGATGTCTTTTTCTGATCGCCGTGCTCACGATCTTCGGGCTGGCGACGGTGTGGCAGAGGCTCGAGCTCCTCAGGCTCGGGTACGAGATACACGAGCTCGAGCGCGTCTCCGACCGGCTCGACGAAGAGAGCTGCGACCTGGAGAACAGGATCGGCGAGCTGACCGGAGGCGGGGAGGTCTCGCGGAAGGCTGAGGAGCTCGGGCTCGAGCCGGTGGTCGTGGCCGGCGAACGCAGATAGACCACGCTGCAGACCGTGTAGGACCGTCGACGGGAGTCGGGCCGTGAGGACGACGAGCGCCCACCGGGCCAGGGCCAATCTGATGCTGATCGGCATCATCGTGGCCTTCGCCGTCCTGGCGGGGCGGATCTACTACCTGCAGCATACGGTGCACGCCTCCTACGTCCGTGAGGCCACCAGGAAGAACGTGATTCGAGTGCGCGTCCCCGCCGAGCGCGGCGCGATACTCGCGCGCGACGGAACGAAGCTCGCCGTCTCGCTCCCGGCAGGGCAGGTCTGCGCGGACCTACGGCATCTTGGCGACCGCCGCGAGACGGCCCGTAACCTCGCGCCGCTCATCGGCAGTTCCGAGGCCGAGGTATACCGGCGCATCACGTCCGAGCGGATATGGGTGGTGCTCGCCCGCGGCGTGGAGCTCGAGAAGTCGCGTGCCGTCCGGGAGCTCGGCCTGAAGGGCGTCCATGTCCTCTGCGACTCGCGCCGCTTCTACCCGCACGGCAGGACCTTCTGCCACGTGGTGGGGCTCTTCGGCGGGGACGGCCGGGGCCTCGAGGGCGCGGAGCGCTCATTCGAACAGAAGCTCGCCGGCACCGACGGCGTCCGCGTGCTGGCTCGCGACGCGCGGCAGAAGCTTATCGTTATGGAGGACGGCTTCCAGGAGCCGCCGAGGCCCGGGACGTCGGTGATGCTGACCATCGACCCGGTCGTCCAGGCGGTCGCGGTGGAGCAGCTGAAGGCGGCCGTCGAGAAACACCGCCCCAAGGGCGCGTGGGTGGTGGCGATGGAGCCGCACACGGGCAGGATAAGGGCGATGGTGAGCTGGCCCGACTATGACCCGAACGACCGCTCGCGCCTCGACCGCGACAGCATGCGGAACCGGACTATCACCGACGTCTTCGAGCCCGGGTCGACCTTCAAGCCGGTCACGTGGGCCAAGAGCCTCGAGCACGGGACCGCCCGGCTGGGCGAGCGCATCTTCTGCGAGAACGGCGCGTGGCAAATCGGCTCACGCATCATCCACAGCGCCCACCCGTACGGGACGCTGACCTTCGAGATGGGCTTGGTGAAGTCGGACAACGTCATGGCCGCGAAGCTCGGCAAGCGCCTCGGCATCGAGCGCCTGTACGCGGCCGTGAGGGCCTTCGGTTACGGAGAGAGATCGGGAGTGGAACTGCCCGGGGAAATCCCGGGACTCGTGCGGCCGCGTGCCGTTTGGTCTGAGTACTCGGTCACGTCTGTCCCCATGGGGCAGGAAATAGCTGTCACCCCCCTTCAGCTAGTGGCTGGGCACGCGGCCGTCGCTAACGGCGGCATCCTCGTGAGGCCGACTATCATAGAGAGGTACCTCGACGCCAAGGGCAAGATGGTGGGCGAGCCCTCGAACCCGCACCGGGGCAGGTGCGTACCCGAGGAGATCGCGCTCACGGTCAGAGACCTCATGCGCCGCGTCGTCGAGGAGGGCACGGGCCGCAGGGCGAAGATTGACGAGTACGCGCTCTGCGGCAAGACGGGCACCGCGCAGAAGGTGGTGAACGGGGCCTACTCGGACGAGAAGTACGTCGGTTCCTTCGTGGGCTTCGGCCCGGCCGACGACCCGAGGCTGGTGGTGCTGGTCTCGCTCGACGAGCCGCGGGGGTCCTATTACGGCGGGACCGTCGCGGCGCCGGCGGCGGGGGAGATCCTGAAGCGGTCGCTGAAGCACCTGGGCGTCCCGGCGAGGAACGGCACCCCCGGGCGGGGGATGCTCGCCCGGGCGCAGCACTGAGGCAACTGCCCGGACCGGCGGCCATCTTCGGCCGGCCGGGAGAAGACCATGAGACTGAGCGATCTCTGCAAACTGGTGGGCGCGGAGCCCGCCGCCGCCGACGTGGGCGACGTCGAGGTGCTCGGCGTCTCGTCCGATTCCCGGCGCACGCGCGCGGGGGATGTGTTCGTGGCCCTGAGGGGAGGGTCCTTCGACGGGGCCGAGTTCGCCGCGGAGGCCGTCGGGGCGGGGGCGGTGGCCATCGTCTCGGAACGCACCCTCGAGGGGGTCGGGGCGCCGGTGCTTGTCGTGGGCTCGGCGCGGGACGCCGTCACGGCGGCTTGCGAGGGCGTCTACGGCGAGAAGCTTCGCGTCATGCGCATCGTCGGCGTCACCGGCACTAACGGCAAAACCACGGTGGCGAACATCTACCGGGCGCTAGTGCAGGAGTCGATCGGCCCGTGCGGGATCATCGGGACGATCGGCCACGTCGTGGGCGATACGGCGCTCGAGACCAACATGACCACGCCTGACTGCGCGGAGCTCCACCGGCTGCTCGCCGCGATGCACGACGCCGGCTGCCGCCACGCGGTCATGGAGGTATCGAGCCACGCGCTTGCGCAGGGCCGGACAGGGCAACTGGAGTTCGCCTGCGGCATCTTCACGAACCTCACGCAGGATCACCTCGACTACCACGGCACCATGGAGGAGTACCTCGACGCCAAGGCCAAGCTCTTCGAGTCGCTACAGCCGGAGGCGATCGCGGTGCTGAACGCGGACGACGCGGCCTCTGAGGAGTTCGCGCGACGGACGCGGGCGCGCGTCGTCACCTACGCCGTCGGCGACCACGGCCAGCAGGCCGATTACATGGCCGAGATCCGCGAGATATCAATCGAGCGCACGGCCTTCCGGCTCACCGGCCCCGGCGTCGACCTGCAGGTCGAGATGCCGCTTCTCGGGCGCCACAACGTCGAGAACGCCCTGGCGGCCGCTGCCGCCGCCTTCGCGACCGGCGTCGAGCCCGGCGGGGCGGCGAGGGCGTTCCTCCTCACTCACGCGGTGCCGGGAAGGCTCGAGCGTGTCGAGGCGGGGCAGCCGTTCCGCGTACTTGTGGACTACGCTCACACCGAGGACGCGCTCCGTTCGGTGCTGAGCGCCGTGCTGGCCCTCAGACCCAAGCGGATACTCACAGTATTCGGATGCGGCGGCGATCGCGACCGCACCAAGCGTCCCAAGATGGGCTGCGCGGCGGAGGAGCTCTCGGACGAGATATTCGTCACGAGCGACAACCCGCGCTCCGAGAAGCCCGAGGCCATCATCGACGAGATAGTCGCGGGCCTGTGTCGTGCACAGCGAGCGACCATCGAGCCGGACAGGCGCAAGGCGATAGAGATGGCCGTCGGGGCGGCGGAAGCGGGCGACGTCGTCCTGATAGCCGGCAAGGGGCACGAGACGTACCAGATAGTCGGCGACCGTCGGCTCGATTTCGACGACCGGCTGGTGGCCGCCGAGGCACTGAAGAGGAGGATGAGCGCCGGGAGCGTCAGGGGAGCGGGGGCCGGCTAGATCCGACCCTGGGCGTGGAAAGCCCCCCCTTCCCGTCCGACAAGGTCGGCCCCCGCTTCCCCGCTCCCGGCGCCGCGATCGAGGGACGCTTGCTCAGGCGAACGCTCGAAGAGATCGCACGCGCGACGGACGGCCGCATTCTCCGCGGCTCACCGGGGCAGGCCGTCGCCGGAGTCTCCACCGACAGCCGCAAGATCGCCGGGGGCGAGCTCTTCGTCGCCCTGACGGGCGAGCGTTTCGATGGCCGCGACTTCGTGGCCAGGGCGCTCGCGGCGGGGGCCGCGGCCGCTCTCGTCGAGCCCGGGCGGGAGCTCGGCCTCGCGGACGGCGAGGGCGGGGGCGGCCTGGTGGAGGTGGAGAGCGCGCGCGCGGCGCTGCTGGCGCTTGCCCGCGGTCACAGGGAGCGCCTCTCCTCGCACGTCGTCGCGGTGACCGGATCGGCCGGCAAGTCCACGACGAAGGAGATAACCGCCCATCTCCTCGCGGGCCGCGGGCAGGTCTCGAAGGCCCCGTCGAGCTTCAACAACGAGATCGGGGTGCCGCTGACGCTGCTCGGTGCGGGCGTCCGGGACGAGTTCCTCGTCGTTGAGATAGGCACGAATCATCCGGGCGAGATCGCCCCGCTGGCCGCCGCGACCCGGCCGGACGCGGGCGTCATAACTAATGTCGGCCCGACGCACCTCGAGGGACTCGGCAGCGTCGAGGGCGTCGCCAGGGAGAAGGCCTCGCTGCTCGATCACCTGGCCGAAGGCGGCGTCGCGGTTCTCCCGGCGGACGACGAGTATCTCGAGCTGCTGCGCGCGCGCGCTCCGGGGGCGGTCGTCACCTTCGGGTTCTCGCCCGAGGCTCAGGTGAGGGCGGAGGGCGCGGCCCCCGAGGGCGCCGGGATGGCTTTCAGCCTGAACGGTGCCATCGACGTGAGGCTGCCTCTGCCGGGGCGTCACAACGTGGCGAACGCGCTGGCCGCGGCGGCGGTGGCGTGGCGTTTCGGCATGGATCTGCAGGAGATAGCGGAGCGTCTTTCCGGCGCCGCGACGCTGCCCATGCGATCCATGGTGGTCGAGCTGCAGGGAATCACGCTGATGGACGATTCATACAATGCGAACCCCGCGGGATTCCGGGCCGCGCTCGCGATGCTCGAGGAGCGGCGTCCCGCGCCGCTAGTCGTCATCGCGGGGGACATGCTGGAGCTCGGAGCGGCGTCGGCCGCGTTGCACCGCGAGCTCGGCGGGCGGATCGCCGCGGCCCTGCCCAGGCTCGTGATCGCCGTGGGCGACGAGATGGCCGCCGCGGCGGGGGCCGCCGTTGAAGCGGGCCTCGACCCGGGCTCGGTCGTACAGTTTACGACGGCGGCCGACGCGGCCGAACAGATCGCCGGCCTCGTGCGCGAGGGCGATGCAGTGCTGGTCAAGGGCTCGCGGGCGGTGGGGTTGGAGGCGGTCGCTGGCCGGCTCTGCGAGGCCCTCGGGCGGCAGGAAGGTCAGACTTGAGAGGACAACGGCAACGTGCTCCACTTTCTGAGAGAACTCCACGAGCCTGACAGCTGGCGCCTGGTCTTCAACCTCTTCGGGTACGTCACCTTCCGCGCGGCACTGGCGGCGTCGACCGCGTTCGTCGTGTCGGTCCTCGTGGGCCCGTGGGTGATCCGCCGGCTCAGGGCGATGAGGGTCCTCGAGAAGACCGAGAAGGGCGACTCGGCGCAGCTCGACGAGATGCACCGCGACAAGGCGACGACGCCGACGATGGGCGGGCTGCTGATGCTGCCGGCAATCGTCGTCTCGGCGGCCCTCTGGGGCAAGCTCGTCGATCTCGTGCCCGTCAACGGCAGCGGCTCGGAGCTCAGGGTCAACTGGCTTCTGCTGGGCGCGGTACTTACGTATGTGGCCCTCGCGGCCGTCGGCTTCATCGACGACCGCATCAAGATGGCAACCCCCGGCAGCAAGGGGATGAGCATCGGGCGCAAGATGCTGGCGCTCGTCGTGGTGGGCGGGGTCATAGCCGTGTGGCTCGCGGCCTTCGGCGATCCTGCTTACTCCACCAGGCTGCAGCTTCCTTTCATCAAGCCGAGCGTCTGGTTCCCGGAGCTGGGCATCCTTTTCGTCGTCTGGGTCCTGACCGTCGTCGTGGGCACCACCAACGCGGTCAATATCACCGACGGCCTCGACGGGCTCGCCGCGGGCTGCGTGACGATGGTGGCGCTCAGCTACGCGGCGCTGGCCTACCTCGCCAGTCACTTCAAGATGGCGAGCTACCTGCAGATACAGTGGGTGCCGGGCTCCGAGGAGCTCGTCATCTTCTGCGCCGCGGTGGCCGGAGCCACCCTCGGTTTCCTGTGGTACAACGCGCATCCTGCCGAAGTATTTATGGGAGATGTGGGCGCCCTGCCCCTGGGCGGGGCCATCGGTTACACGGCGCTGGCGGTCAAGCAGGAGATCCTTCTCGTCGTGGTCGGAGGTGTCTTCGTCATGGAGGCCGGCTCGGTCCTTATCCAGATCGCCTCCTTCCGTTTCTTCGGAAGGCGCGTTTTCAGGATCGCTCCGCTACACCACCACTTCCAGTTCGCCGGGTGGTCCGAGAGCAAGATCGTCGTCAGGTTCTGGATAATGGCGGCGATCTTCGCGCTTCTTTCGATTGCGTCACTGAAGATAAGATGAGCGAGTACGCACAACGCGACGAGCCCGTTGTCGGGCAGACCAGCATCGGCCCGGTCGTGCTGCTGACGGCGGCGCTTCTGGGCTTCGGCATCGTGATGATCTTCAGCACCTCCGGCGTGCTCGCCGACCGGTTCGGCTCGCCCTACTTCTTCCTCCGGCGCCAGGCGATGTGGATCGCCCTGGGCAGCGCCGGCATGCTCTTCGCCTCGCTCTTCGATTACCACAACTACCGGAGTCTCAGCCTTCTCGTCCTCGCGGCCGTCTTCGTCGGGCTGATCGCGGTGCTGGTTCCCGGGCTTGGGACGCGCTTCAACGGCGCCAAGAGATGGATCCGCTTCGCGGGGTTCGGCTTCCAGCCGAGCGAGGTGGCGAAGCTGGGGCTCGTCGTCTACATGGCGCACTTCCTGTCGCGGCACCAGGAGAGGATCAGGGAGTTCTTCCACGGCTTCGTGCCTCCCGTGGCCATTCTCATGGCGGCGCTGATGCTCATCGTCGTCGAGCCGGACCTGGGCACGGCGGCGCTCATCGGCGTGGTCATCTTCTCGATGCTCTTCGTGGCCGGGATCCGCATAATGCACATCGCGCCGATCACGCTCGTCGCGGGACCTGTGGGTCTGCTGGTGCTGCTGACGCGCTACGCGTACATGCGGAGGCGCTTCCTCGCGTTTCTCGATCCCGACATCGACCCCCTCGGCGCGGGGTACCACATCAGGCAGTCGCTGATCGCCATCGGCTCGGGGGGCATACTGGGCGTGGGGCTGGGGTCGAGCCAGCAGAAGCTCTACTACCTCTCCGAGGCGTATACGGATTTCATCTACTCGGTGATCTGCGAAGAGCTCGGTTTCGTCGGGGCAATGGTGGTGGTGGCGCTCTTCGTGGCGCTTCTCTACCACGGCATCAGGATATGCAACTCGGCCCCCGATCTCTACGGGACGCTTCTGGCCTTCGGGATAGTGATGCTCATCGGGCTGCAGGCCGCGGTGCACATCGCGGTGGTGACTGCGTCTGTGCCGACCAAGGGGATATCGTTGCCGCTGGTGAGCTTCGGCGGCTCGAACCTGTGCCTGACGATGTTCGCGCTGGGCATCCTCGTGAACATCGCGCGCCACGAGCCCGGCGAGTCGCCGGGCGTCATCTCTTACGAATCAGAGGACGGATACCTGCCTTGACCGCCCTGACCGAGAGAGCCCAAGGTGCCGTGCGCGTGGCCTTCGCGGGCGGGGGCACGGGAGGTCACCTCACCCCTGCGCTGGCCGTCGCGAGGGCGGTGATCGAGATGAACCGGCATTCGGAAGTGCTGTTCGTGGGCGCGCGTGGCGGCATCGAAGAGAAGGCCGTTCCGGCCGCCGGCTTCCGTCTCGAGCTCGTCGAGAGCACCAAGCCCCCGAGCGGGCTCATCAATCGCGGCATACACGCGCCCGTCATCCTCTGGAGACTGTTGGCCGCCCGGAGGATCGTGCGGCGCGTGCTGAAGGAGTTCCGCTGCGACGTCGTCGTCGGCACCGGCGGCTACGTCTCGGCCGCGCCGCTCTGGGCGGCGGCGCGCTCGCGCATCCCGGCCATCCTGCTCGAGCAGAACGCCGTCCCCGGGCGCACCAACCGCTTCATCGCGCGCTGGGCGCGGGAGATCCACACGCCCTTCACCGAGTCCGTCGAGTACCTCGACCAGCCGGGCAAGGTCTGGATCACGGGCAACCCCGTCTCGCGCGAGATCAGGGCCGTCAGCCGCAAGCGCCCGTCCAAAGGAGGACCCGTCCTCTTCGTGACCGGCGGCTCGCAGGGGGCACTGCGGCTGAACGAGCTCGTGGCCGACGCGCTGCCGGAGCTCGCGGAGAAGGTCCCCGGGCTCGAACTCCTGCACCTCTCCGGCATCGAGGGCGCCTCGAAGATCATCGACGCCTTCGCAGCCGCGCGGATTCCAGGCGAGGTCCACGATTTCACCACGGAGATGGAGTCGTTCTACGCGAGGGCCGATCTGGTCCTCTCCCGCGCGGGGGGCACGACCATCGCCGAGCTCACCTGCATCGGGCTGCCGTCGATCCTGATCCCGTATCCGCATGCCGCCGACGACCATCAGCGGGCCAACGCTCTGGCGCTCGAGCGCGCCGGCGCGGCCGTGGTGCTCGACCAGCACGTCCTCACGCCGGGGGCTCTGGCCAAGCAGATCGCGTCTCTCTTTGAGGACCGCAAGCGGCTGGACGCGATGTCGGTGGCGGCGAAGCGCCTCGGCTGGCCCGACGCCGCCGAGAGGGTGGCCAGGCGCATCTACGAGCTCGCTGGACGTCCCGTTGCTGAAGTCGGCGCGGTCGCGAGCGCGCCGAGCGCCGAAGGGAAGAGATGATGGACGTCAAGGGCAAGCACGTGCACTTCATGGGCATCGCGGGCATCGGCATGAGCGCGATAGCGCGTATCGCCCTCGAGCGCGGGGCCGTCGTCTCGGGCTGCGACCTGAAGGCGAACTCTTCGAGTCACGGGCTCGTCGAGAAGGGGGCCCTCTGCTACCTCGGTCACAGCCCCCAGCACCTCAACGGCGGCGGGATTGATCTGATCGTCTACTCGTCGGCCATCCCGCAGGAGAACGCGGAGCTGGGGCTCGCCCGCGAGCGCGGCATCGAGGTCATCAGCCGCTCGAACATGCTCTCGCGCCTCATGGATGACCGGACCGGCATCGCCGTCACCGGCGCCCACGGCAAGACGACGACCACCTGGCTCATCGCGAACATCCTGATCAACGCCGGGCTCGACCCGACGGTCATGGTCGGTGGCGTGGTCGCGAGCCTCGACGGGAACTTCCGGCAGGGCTCCTCCGAGTGGTTTGTGACCGAGGTGGACGAATCGGACGGGATGCTGCTCGAGATCAGCCCGACGGTGTCGGTCATCACCAACATCGACCGCGAGCACCTCGACCACTACTCCGGCATCGACGAGATAGTGGCCACCTTCGAGGAGTACGTCTCGCGGACGCGGCCCGGGGGGACGCTCGTAGGCTGCGTCGACGACGCGCGCGTGGCGGCGCTCCTCGAGAAGAGCGGCGTCGAGGCCGTGACCTACGGGCTGGGCGATGGCGCCCAGTACCGGGCCGAGATGCAGGAGCTCACCAACTGCCATGCGATCTTCGACGTCCAGGCGCCCGGCGGAGGGATCGAGGGCCTGACGCTGGCCATGCCCGGCGAGCACAACGTGAAGAACTCGCTTGCCGCCATTGCCGTCGCCCGGCACATAGGGATCGAGGACGAGATCATCCGCATGTCGCTGCTCACCTGCGCGCGCGTGGGCAGGCGCTTCGAGATCAAGTCGCGCGAGGGGGGCGTCCGAATCGTCGACGACTACGCGCACCACCCGACAGAGATCGCCGCGACGGTCAGGGCCGCCCGGCCCTCCACCGAAGGCAGGCTCGTAGTCGTCTTCCAGCCGCACCGGTACACCCGCACCAGGGCTCTCGCGGACGAGTTCGGCCCGGCGTTCGTCGAGACCGACCACGTCGTCGTGACGTCGATTTACTCGGCGAACGAGCCCCCGGTGGCGGGGCTGACGGGCGCCGTCGTCGCCGAGTCGGCCAGGAAGGCCGGCTGCGGCTCGGTCGAGTACATCCCCAACCGCGAGTCGATCGTCGAGCACCTCCTCAGCTACCTCGAGCCCGGCGACACCGTTCTGACGATGGGCGCCGGGGACATAGGGACGATATCGGGTGAACTCAGCGAACGGCTCAGATCCCGTGGTTGAGGAGCGCGTGCCCCTCGCGCCGCTCACGTCCTTCCGCATCGGCGGGCCGGCGCGGTATCTCGTCACGGCCCGCGGCGTCGACGAGATCGACCGGGCCATCCGGATAGCCGAAGCCGAGCGGAGGCCGCTCAAGGTGCTGGGCGGCGGCTCGAATATCCTGGTCGCCGACGAGGGCGTCGAGGCGGTCGTCCTGCGGCTGGACCCCGCAGGAGCTTTCGGTGAGACGGGCATCGACGGGAACGTGCTCCGCGCGGGCGGCGCCGTGAAGACGGGCGAGCTCATTGCCCTCGCCGAGCGGCAGGGGCTCTCCGGGCTCGAGCCGCTCGCCGGTATCCCCGGCACGATCGCCGGGGCGGTCCGTATGAACGCGGGGGGGCGCGGCGGGACGGTGGGCCCGCTCGTGAGGTGCGTGAGAGTGCTCGACCTGGAGGCGGGGGGAGGTCTGGTCGAGCTCGCCCACGGCGAGATGGAGTTCTCCTACAGGACGAGTTCCTTCACGGGCATGATCATCCTTGGAGTGGAGCTTGAGCTCGAGAATGCCGATCCGAAGAAGGTGGGCGAGGCCACGCGCGAGTGGCTCCGGCGGCGGCGTGCCACGCAGCCGGGGGGTAGGCGCTCGGCGGGCTGCGTCTTCAGGAACCCGTCCGAAATCGCGGCGGGGGAGCTGATAGACGGGCTCGGCCTCAAGGGCACGACCGTGGGGGGCGCGTCGATTTCCGAGGTGCACGCCAACTACATCGTCGCTTCCGGGAGCGCGAGTGCCTCGGATGTGAGGGGGCTCATCGAGCTCGTCCGTGAGCGGGCGCTCCGCGAGGGCGGGGTGGCGCTCGAGCTCGAGATAGAGATCTGGGAATAAGGGACCGGGGAAGTGGCCATGAGCTTCGAAGATCTGCGCGGCACTCTCAGGGGCGAGCCGGTGGCCGTCGTCTACGGCGGGCACTCTAACGAGCGGGAGGTCTCGCTCCAGACCGGCGAGGCCATCGCGTCGGCACTGGAGGGCGCGGGCCTCGGCGTGAGGCGGGTCCTCCTCGACGGCGACGCCGAGAATCAGATACGGTCGCTCGCGGGCTCGATATGCTTTATAGGGATGCACGGCCGCTTCGGTGAGGACGGCGAGCTCCAGGGCATCCTCGACGGCATGGGCGTTCACTACACGGGATCGGGCCCGGAAGCATCGAAGAACGCCATGGAGAAGGGCATCTCGAAGAAAATCTTTCAAGAGGCGGGAGTTCCCACGCCGAATTACATAGTGGTCGACCGCAATGAGCTCTCGGGGGCCTTCGGCGCCGAGAGCCTGCGATACCCGGCCGTCGTGAAGCCCGCCTCGTGCGGCTCGAGCATCGGCGTCACCGTGAGGGTCGGCCCGGGCGAGCTCGACGTCGCCCTCGCGGCCGCGTTCGAGCACGACGACCGCGTCCTGGTGGAGGAGTACATCGAGGGCCCGGAGCTGACCGTCGGCGTCCTCGGGCGCCGGCCGCTGCCGGTCATCGAGCTGAGGACCCCGAGGGGGTTCTACGACTATGAGGCGAAGTACCTGGACGACGGGACCGAGTACATCTGCGATCCGGAGCTCGGTCCGGGCGTGACCGAGCGCGTCCAGAAGGCGGCCGTCGCGGCCTACGAGGCACTGGGCTGCCGCGACTTCGGCCGCGTCGACATGATGCTGGCGGAAGGGGGGAAGCCCCAGGTGCTCGAGGTCAACACCATTCCCGGCTTCACCTCGCACAGCCTGCTGCCCATGGCGGCGAGGGCGGCCGGCATCGAGTTCGGCGAGCTCTGTGAGCGCATACTCGCCTACGCTGCGGCGCGCTCGAGGGGCGAGTCGGTCGCCGACGGGGCCGGAGCGTGGCGCGTCGCGTCGTAAGGGGGGGGTATGGCTGGCAGAAGATCGAGGCTCGTGCCCTTCCCATCTGAGATGGCCGGGAGCCTCCGTGACGGCGCGGTCTCCGCGTGGCCCATCATCAAGGTCATCCTGCCGATCATCGTCGTGGCAGCCTGGCTCGGGGGCCTCTACGGATACTGGCACTACGAGCGGTACGTCAACGAGTCGTCCCCCGCGATATGCGCGCCGCTGCCGGGTCGGCAGGCGCCGGAGTGGATGACGGTCGCCGACGTCCGCCGGATCAGCCGGCTGGGCGCCGTCGTCGAGGGCCGGTCCATCTACGACGGCGACCTGGCGTCGGACCTCGGCAGCGCCTACCTGGGCAACGCGTGGGTGAGGCGCGTCGTCGCCATCCGGCGCGAGTTCCCCGACAAGGTCGACGTCGTGCTGGAGCTCCGCCGCCCCGTCGCCTACGTCAAGTCCAACCGCTACTACGCTGTCGGCCGCTATGGCGTGCGGCTGCCTTCGATGCCCGCGCCCATCGCTGGCCGCGGCGTGCCCGTCGTCAGCGGCGTAGCAGGGCCGGTCCCGCCGGTGGGGGAGCCGTGGAACTCGGAGGCCCTCACCGATGCGCTGGACGCCCTCTCCGCAGTCACCGGCTCGGTCGAGGGCACGGGCGAGGGAGAGACGCCCGCCGTCACGATCGCGCACGTGCGCGTCTCGGAGGCCGAGCTCCCGGGGGCGGGGCGCACCACCGAGATCGAGTTCGTCACCGCCGGGGGCATGAAGATCGTCTGGGGGCGCCACTCGCGCCGGGAGACGAAGCTCTACGGGCAGCTCTCGACCAGCGACAAGATCGCCGTTCTCAGGCGGCAGCTCGAGAAGATAGGCGCGGGCCCTCGGAAGGCCCGCTACATAAACGTCACGTTCAGCCCCGGAACATACGGACTCTTCTCGGCCCAGCCGGGCGGAGCCGAGCACGGAGCCGACGGCTGATACACAAAGGGGGGGGGAGCCTTGCAGCGGATCGCCACAGAGAAGAGCCCCGACGCCGCGCGCCGCCCCCGGGGCGAGATGATCGCCGCGATCGACCCTGGCAGCGCCTGGGTCCGTGCCGCGATATGCGAGGTCACCCCCGACGGCCTCGTGATGGTGGGCGCCGGCACCGTCCGCTCCGAGGGCATATCGCGCGGGCACGTCGGCTCGATACCAGCAGTCGCGGCGACGGTCGCGCACGCCGTCCGCGAGGCCGAGCACTCGGCCGGGCGCGACGCCCACTCGCTGAGCGTACTGCTCGGCGGCGAGACGGTAAGGGGGCTGAACACCACGGGCTCGGCGAAGATCGAGTCGGAGACGGGCCGCGTCGCCGCCCGCGACCTTGACCGCGCCATGCGTAGGGCGGGGTCCATCGGCCTGCCGAAGAACCGCGCCATAGTCCACCTGCTTCCGCAGCGCTACCTCATCGACTCGGTCTGCTACACGGACGAGCCGGTGGGGCTGGCCGGATCGCGCCTGGAGGCCGAGACGCACGTGATATCGTCGTGGCAGCCCGGCGTTGAGAATCTCCGCCGCGCGATCCGCATGGCCGGCTATCACGTCGCGCATGTCGTCGCGGCGCCCCTGGCGTCGTACCTGGCGGTGGTGAACGAGTACTCGGACGGGACGCGCGTGCTCATCGACATAGGCGGCGAGACGACGAAGCTCATAGGCTGGGACGACGGCCGCATCACGTTCACCAAGGTCATCCCCGTAGGCGGCAAGGACCTGTCACGTGCGGTGGCGCTGAAGCTGGGCATCGATCCGGGCTCGGCCGAGCGCATCAAGTGCGCCTGGGGCGCGGCGACGCCCAGGGCCCTCGAAGAGGCCGAGCGCACCGAGGGGGTCTCGTCCCCGGCCGTCGACGGACGCCGGGTCGTCGAGATAACCGCGCAGCGCCTCGCGGAGCTCCTCGAGCCGAGCGTCAAGAAGCTCCTCGTCGAGGTGCGCGCGGTCCTCGAGTCGGAGGGCGACGTGAAGCGCTTCACCGGCGGGGCGCTCCTCACCGGCGGCGGCGCCCGACTGAGGGGTATCGAGCAGGTGGCCTCGGAGATGCTCTGGATTCCCGCGCGGCGGGCGGAGGCCCTCTCGGGCGATCTCGCGGGGCCGGAGTTCGCGGCGCTCGCGGGGCTCGTCAGGTACGCAGCCGAAAGGCCGCGGCGCCGGCCGGTCGTAGCGAGGCCCCGGGGCCTCGCGGGCGTGCTCGCGGGCGGTTGGAACTGGCTCCTCGCCTCATTCTAGGGGCATCCACATGGACCTCTGGCAGCGTGCGGGCGAGCTCGACGACGGCCGCGCGACGGACCGCCCGCCCCTGGCGCTGATCGTCTCCTTTATCGTGCTTTGCGCGGGAGTGCTGCTCGTTACGACCGTCGCGCCGGTGCTCTCGAGGGCGCTGGCGTGGTACTGCCCCCTGAGCGCGGCGCCGCTGGTCATCGCTGAGGCGGCCCTTTTCTTCGCCGTCGCTGTCGCCCCGGTCATGGTGGGAGGGTCCCTCCGG
>Ga0272441_10007635_pt1 | contig 17501 bp, 16 predicted proteins | sample SSMProp6N_FD_193582 | JGI IMG/M metagenome (GOLD analysis project Ga0272441, IMG submission 193582) | Marine sediment archaeal communities from Little Sippewissett salt marsh, Falmouth, MA, United States - SSM-Prop-6N | ecosystem: Environmental > Aquatic > Marine > Wetlands > Sediment ...
AAGCGTGGGAGGCCCGGTGCATGGAGGTGTATGCCGCCATGATCGACAATATGGACCGCGGGATCGGGCGGATTGCCGCCGAGTTGAAGCGACGGGGTAAGCTGGACAACACCCTGATCTTCTACCTCCAGGACAACGGCGGATGCCACGAGAGCAAGGGCCGTAAGCCCAGAGGGAAGCACACGACGCGTCCGGATGCGCCGCCGTACGATCCGACACCATCGGACAAGCCCCAGCTGTCGGGGACCCCAAACCGAACGCGGGATGGGTATCCGGTCGTAATGGGCCCCGGCATTATGCCCGGCCCGGCCGATACCTACACCGCCTACGGCCGGTCGTGGGCGAACGTCTCGAACACGCCGTTCAGGATGTTCAAACACTGGGTGCACGAGGGTGGGATCTCCACGCCGCTCATCGCGCATTGGCCCGCGGGGATCCAGGCGAGGGGCGAGCTGCGTCACCAGCTCTCGCATATCATCGATATCATGCACACCTGCGTGGACGTGGCCGGCGCGCGGTATCCGACCGAGCACAACGGCAAGCCCATCCAGCCGATGGAAGGGATCAGTCTCGTCCCCGCCTTCGCCGGAAGAAACATACCGCGCGGCCCGCTCGTCTGGGAACACATGCGCAACCGCGCAATCCGGGTCGAGAATTGGAAGCTCGTCTCCAAGACCGCCGGCAACCGGCAACCGGGCGCATGGGAACTCTACGATATGGCCGCCGACCGGTCCGAGCTGAACGACCTCGCGCAGCAACATCCCGAACGCGTCAAGGAACTGGCCGCGCTCTGGGAACAGCATGCGCGACGGACCCAGGTTCTGCCGTATCCGGGCAAAAAGAAGAAACGGACGATACAGAAGTAGAATGCACCAAGGGACAGTCCCTTCACAGGAGCCAATTCACCCCGACACGCAGAATCCCCAGTTCGGTGTTGTCCCAGAAATCCTTCTCGAACGCGTCAATCACCATCCGTCCCGCCGCGGTGTCGGCGGAAAGCCCCGAAATCTCGGCGTCGCCCCACATCCGCCCGTACCGGTATTCCACAAGCGCCGCGAACGAGTCGGGTGAGGGAAAGGGGACAGACTCTTGGCTAGGTTGGCGGCGGTCTGTGCGAAGGGGCCTGCTGTCAGGTCTTTCGAAAAAAAGTTGAAAAAAAACCGGAATTTCGGGCTTCCCAAACCTTCAAGGTAGTAGAGGCGCGAATTGCGCCCTCAGCACAGCGAATCTTGGAGGTGATCGATGCGCAGGGCCAGAATCAAGGAAGCGGGGGCAGCCTACTACCATATCCATTCCCGAATCGTGGACCGGCAAATGCTGCTCGACGAGGATGAGAAGGAGCGGTTTCGGCGGCTGATGCGAAATGTCGAAGCGTTTTCGGGGGTGCGGGTCATCACGTGGGCGGCGATGAGCAACCATTTCCACATTCTGCTCCTGGTCCCCGAACGCAAGGCCATAAGCGACCAGGAGCTGATCCGCCGTCTCGGGCATCTGTACAAGAGCAAGGAAGTGCAAGGGATCGCCCGGGAATTGCAGCGGCTGCGCGAGACCGGCCGGCAAGAGGCCGCGGAAGCGCTCAAACGAAAGTACACCTACCGGATGTACGATCTCTCGGAGTTCGGCAAGACCCTCAAACAGCGCTTCACCCAGGGGTTTAATGCTCGGCATGAGCGAACGGGGACACTCTGGGAACAGCGCTTCAAGAGCGTGCTCGTGCAGTCTGACGGCCGGTGTCTGTCAATGATCGGCGCTTACATCGATTTGAACCCGGTGCGCGCGGGCCTGGTCAAGGATCCGAAGGACTACCGCTTCTGCGGGTACGCCGAGGCGATGGGAGGGAACCGGCGGGCCCGCGAGGGGCTGGCACGGATTGCCGTGCCCGTTACCGGAACCGGAGACTGGCAACGGACGCGCCGGCTCTACAGGCAACTGCTCTATCTGTCCGGCGAGAAGACTTCCGCGGGGCCCCATGCGGGCTTCTCGCCCGAAGAGGTCCAGGCGGTGCTGGACGCAGGCGGAAGCCTCAGTCGGTCTCAGCTCCTGCGTTGCCGTGTGCGCTATTTCACTGACGGCATGGTTCTTGGCACGGCGGCATACGTTCGAGATGCTCTGGGCCGACACGGCGCGGCGCCGTGCCCAAAGCGCATACCCCGACCCCGGTCCCTGGTCGGATGCGATCTGCGAGGTCTGCACGTTGCGCACCCGCTGCGGCGTGCCGCAATCATCCCGGCGGCAATGCCAAGCTGAGACGCGCTCGCCCCTGACTGCCCCGAACATGTCGTACAGATGCCTGTTCCGCGTGCCCCGCAGAGCACGGGACATGCTGCCCAAAACACCCTCCAAACCTTCGACAAACCCGGCGGAACCCGTTCCGTCAACTCGTTTCCCCCTACACAAGACCGCCGGGCCAACACCCCGCCCAAATTATGGAGGACTCCCCCGGCAACCCCGCCCCGAGGCCCCGAGGGACTGTCCCCAGGCCTTCGCGAGGGACTGTCCCCAGGCCCCCCCAGGCGCCGATGCCTTCGCGAGGGACTGTCCCTATGCCTTGTCCCTATGCCTTTCCCTATGCCTTCCGCGCTCACAAGGCCCAATTCAGACCGACACGCAGGATCCCCACTTCGTTGTTGTCCCAGAAATCCTTCTCGAACGCGTCGATCGCCATCTGGCCATCCGCCCTGTCGGCGGAGAGCCCCGAGATCTCGGCATCGCTCCACATCCGGGCGTACCGGTATTCAACAAGCGCCGCGAACGAGTCGGACAACGCCCACTCCGCCCCGACGGCCAGGTGGTAGCCCCAGGCATCCTTCCGGTGCACCCTGAGCTCGCCGGTCTGCGTGACTGGTCCGCCCGGTCTGAGCCCGGAAATCTCGAAGTCGGTATCCCCGCAGAGATAGGAACCGATCCCCGCAAGTGCATACGCACGAAGGCTCGGGCCGAGCGCCCAACCGGCGTAGCGCACGGACAGATGCACCGGCGTGATCGGCAGCGCGGCCGTCACGTAGACGCCGAGCCGCTCCTCTTCCGGGTGGTCCATGAATTGCAGCACCGCCAGTTCGACGGCGAAGCGGTCGTTCGGGCGCACGGAGAACTCGGCCCCGTAAACCGCTTCCGCCTGCTCGGTAACGCCGCCCAGCGTCCGGCCGAACGAGCCGCCCACCCGGTACTGTATCTGGCCGGGCGTGGCGCGCGGCAGGACAAACGCAAGGCCCATGGCGAGGCAGAAGTTCTTCACTTCATTACTCCTTTCGCGTGATTTGGCGTGCTAAGTACTCGAAGGCACAAATACGCTAACGTTAGCGTATTTGTGCCTTCGAGTACTTAGCCGCAATCTCTTCTGGCTATGCGTCATGCCCTTTTCAAGGAATTTGGTGGGCACCAGGCTCATGAGCGCCTCATGCTCAAGCCCGTCCCGCGATTTTTTCTACCACCTCGGCGAGCCGCTCGGCGGCATCGGGCCGCGCCGCTTCGAGCGCGGCCCGGCGCATAGCGGCCAAGCGATCGGGATCGGCCTGCTTTGCGCGGATCGCAGCCGCGAGTGTGGCACCCGAGAGTTCCGATTCGGGCAGCAGCTCCGCAGCGCCCCGGCCCACGACCGCCTCGGCATTGGCCCGTTGGTGATCGCGCACGGCGGACGGCAGCGGCACGAGCAGGGCGGGCACGCCGAAGGCGGCGAGTTCCGCACAGGTCGCCGCGCCTGCGCGGCAAACCGCGAGGTCGGCCTGCCGATAGGCCGTGGGCATATCGGCCAGGAACCCGTGCACCGCATGAGCAACCCCGCACTTCTCGTATGCAGTCCTGACCGCCGTCTCATGTTGTGCGCCTGCCAGGTGGACGACGCGCACCGCCAGACCGGCCTCATGCAGCGCGCACAACGCCGAGACCGCCGTTTCGTTCAAGCGCCGCGCGCCCTGGCTGCCGCCGATAACCAGCACCGAGAATTGATCCCGTGCCGGCAACGCCGCGAGATCCGGCGCTTGCGTCGGCGCGAATCCTTCGCGCAACGGGAACCCGACGACCTCGCAGCGCAACTTGTCGGGGAAAAAGCCACGCGCCTGCGGGAAGTGCAGCGCAACGAGCGCCGCCCGGGACGCGAGCAAGCGTGTTGCGCGGCCGGGCACCGCATTGCCTTCGTGCAAGACGATGGGCACGTTCAGTGAGCGGGCGGCGAGCGCGGGCGGAACGGATGCGTAACTGCCCATGGCGAGCAGGATCTCGGGCCGATTCCGGCTCATCAGCCGGCGACACGTCAAGAACCCGGCCACCAGCCGCGCGCCGCTGCGCACCGCGCGCCACGAAAAAAAGTGCGGGAACCCGGCCGCAGGCACAATCTCGCGCGCGCCGTCCCAACCGGCGAGGGCGCGCCGCTCAACGTCCCGGCCCGTCACCCAGAGCCGCACTTCGTGCCCACGCCGCCGCAAGACCGCCGCGGTCGCGAGCCCCGGAAAGACGTGCCCTCCCGTACCGCCGCATGAGACGCTGATATTCATCGATGCCGAACCCAGACGAGCAGGCCGAACAGCCCTGCCACGGCCGGGAAGGCGACAACCACGATCCCGAACAGTCCGTACAGCGCCGTCTTGTTCATCTCGAGCCGGTAGCTCTCGCGCACCTTCGGCGCGATCGCCATGAGTTCCTCGCGCTCCAGAAGCCAGTTCAGGGCCGCCATGAAGAAGTCGACGTTCGCGCTCGGCACCGCGTGGTTCGCGACCGCGTCGGAATCGCCGATCACGATCATGCGGGTCGGCCGAATTTGCACGTCAAGACCGGGCACCGGCCCCTTCTCCACGGCCACGACGATCGGGATCGGGCCCGGCCGGTCGTGCTCTTCGTCGTAGCGCGGCGGCTCCTGCGAGAAGTCGGTCTCAGCCCAGCCCTCGGGCGAAGAGCTCGCCAATACCGTGACCCGCGGCCTGTCGGCAGCCGACCCGTTGCCGTCGGACACCACGACCGGGTCGAGCGCGCAGGGCACGTAGAACTTCGTGATCAACCTCGCGAGATGCCGCGTGATCGGATGCATGCCGTACTCCGAAACCGAGACCCCGCGGCTCGCCGCGCCCAGCACCGGCCCACCCGCCGGCTCGACCACCTTGTCGCCTCCAATCCGCACGCCCCATTCCTCGAGCAACGACTCGAGTCCCGACGTCACGCCCGGATCGAGCAGGACAAGCAGATTGCCCGTCTCCAGATGGCGCCGGACAAGCTCGACCTCGTCCGCCGCGAACGGCTTGCGTGGCCCTGCGATCACCAGCACATCACAGTGCTGAGCCGTCACACCGGGCCTGCCGAGCGCAACGCTGCGGGCCGTGACGCCGTCGAGCCGCAGATAACGCCGGATCCGGGAGTAGCCCGCATATTGATCGAAGCTCTCGATGTCCTTCTCTCCGTGCCCGCGCGTGAAGCAAACCACGGGCGTGCGCGCTTGAGACACGCTCAAAATCGCGGAGGACACCAGTTGCTCGCCACGGAACACGCGCCGCGTGTATGCGGCGCGGCCGACGGCCGGCGCGGGCTCGGTCGCAAGCTCCTCGACCAATTCGTGCGCCGTTACCTGTTTTCGGCGGCCGGCCGATTCGACCACGACCACGTTCGCTTCCGTCAACCCGTGCTTCAACGCCAGTTCCTTCACGCGCGCCAGGTCACGGTCCGGATCCACATATTCGACCGTCAGCTTGTCGCACGCGTGCTGGTACTCCTTGAGCAGCCCACGCAGCTCCCCGAATGCCTCGTGCGCCGGCTGAAAAAAGACCAGAACGCGGCACGGCGCCTTCAGACTGCACAGGAGCGCCATCGTCTTGTCCGACAGCGCCAGGTGCCGCACGCGGCCCCAATGCGCCCGACAGTAGTGGCGGGAGGCCAGGTAGTTGGCCATGGCGACAAGCACAACGATCAGCGCAAGGCCCGTCGAGAAATTGAGGCCTTCGAGCAACCGGCGCCGGCGATGCCGGCGAATACTCTTTTTCGCTTCGGATCTCATATGCTTCTCGAACGGCACACCGTCCGTCACCTTGCCCGGCCCGCATCGAGAAAGCGAACCGTCGCCACCAACGCCACGCAGCAGCCCGACAAATAGAAAACGCAGGGCCGCGAATCGACGGTGCCGCCCGCGAAATCGAACATGTGTTGCACAGACGCAATATAGAACGCCACCTGCTTCAGCAACGCGTTGCCCAACGCGGAAGCCAGGAAGCCAACCAGGAAGAACACGCAGATGATCGAAAACGCGATCATCGCCGCAACGGCCTGGCTGCCCGTGAGCGAAGAGGCGAACAACCCGATCGCGACAAGAAAAGTACCGACCATCAGGACGCCGAAATACGCGCTGGCCAATCGCCCCGCATCGAGCACCATTGAGTGCGGGTTGAACATGCGCAGCACCAGGAAATAGCCCAGCGTCGGCATCCAGAGCGCCGCAAAGAAGACGAACGCCGCCACATATTTCGCGAGCACCACCTGCGTCGCACTGACCGGCGCGGTCATCAGCGTCTCGATCGTTCCGGTCCGCTTCTCTTCGGCGATCAACCGCATCGTGATCAACGGCACGACCCCGACCAGCGCGATCCAGAAAGACATCGACGTGAAGAACTCCTGCACCATGTCCGCACCGGCAGGCCCGGGCGCGCGCAGCGCAACGAGCAACCAGAAACCGAGCCCGGTGAACGCGAGAAAGAAAACGCTCATCACGTAAACAAACGGCGCCGCGAAATAGCCGGCCAATTCGCGCCGAAGCAGCACGGCGAAACGACTCATTTCGGTCCCTCCCGACCGGCCGCCGAAGCGGCCGCGTTCGCGTGGTGTTCAAGCTGCGTCTCCGCTTCGGCCGCCGAGGCTTCGGAGGTCAGAACGGAAAACGCCTCCTCCAGCGTCGCGCGACGCATCCTCAACTCGCGCACCTGCCAGTCGTTCTCACGGCCGAGCCGGAACAGATCCGGCCGAATATCCATGCCCCTGGCGCAGTCCAACTCGAAGCGCGCCCAGCCGTCCACACTGTCCCAGGCAATTTGCACAATGTCCGGAATCGCCTCGAGTTTCGGCAACACGCTCTGGGCCGATGCGTGCACGTCCATCACAAAATGGCTGACGGAAACGGAGTCGTTCAACAAGTTGCCGGGACTGTCCGCGGCCACGATACGGCCTTCGTTCATGATCAACACGCGTCGACAGATCTGCTCCGCTTCGTGCAGGTTGCCCGTGCAAAGCACCACCGTATGCGTCTCCGTCAGACTCTTGATCAACGCCCGGACCTGACGCACCTGATTCGGGTCCAGACCCAGTGTCGGCTCGTCCATGATCAGCAGGTGCGGATCGTGCACAATGCTGTCGGCCAACGCAACACGCTTGCGGTAGCCCTTCGAGAGCCGGCCGATCACGAGGTCTCTCGCCGTGTCCAGCCCACACTGCCGCATCGTCTCGGCGACCCTGCCGCGCAGCCGCTTGCCGTGCAGCCCCCGAAGCCGTGCACGGTAGTACAGATACTCCCGCACTCGAAGATCCGGATACAAGGCTGCGGACTCCGACAGATACCCGAGCCGCTCCCGAACGCTCAGCGAATCGCGCAACACGTCCAGACCGTCGATAATGACCCGGCCACCGGTCGGCATGACGAAACACGAAAGAATCCGCATCGTCGTCGTCTTGCCCGCACCGTTCGGGCCGAGGATCCCGAGAATCTCGCCGCGCTGCACCTCGAAGGAAATCCCGTCCACCGCGATCGTCCGGCCGTAGCGCTTGGTCAAATCCGTCACATGGACTATAGGGCTCATCGCCTTCGCGCTCCAACGGATCGGCCGACCTCGCCCGACCCTCCCCGATTCTACAGTTGACAGCATCGTACTACAGCGCCAAGCTCGTGTAAAATGTTTTGAAATTATCGACCGTCGCGGCAGCCGCGCAGACGGCGTCGGGCACTCGCCACCGATGCATCAACCAACGACAATCCGCACTTGCGCGCCCGTGGCGCCAGCCCCTGCTTTCCCGTATCCGTGCACCTACGCCTCGACATGCCGCCACAGCGACGCGGTCGTGTGCGAAGGTGGCCCGGCGCGGACCGATTTCCTCTACAGCGAGCGGCACCTCCAATGCGTGTGGTATGATGATGCCCTGCGCCCGCACCGGCTCTCGACCGCGGACGGTGAACATGTCCGAGTGGAACATCCCGGCACGTGGAACCTGGAGCCGGGTCCCGACTTCCTGGACGCGATGCTGCGCATCGGGCCCGAACGCCGCAGGACCAAGGGCGACGTCGAAATCCATGTGCGGCCCGGCGACTGGCTGCAACATGGCCACCGGGACAATCCGCGCTACGCGCGCGTTGTCGCCCATGTCACGTATTTCGCCGGCAGCCTCCCGCAAGACACGCTGCCGCGCGGCGCCGTCGAGATTGCGATGCTCGAGCCGCTACGCGCAGACCCGTATTTCTGTTTCGAGAGTATCGACGTAACCGCCTACCCCTTCGCGCGACGAATCCGCCAGACCCCCTGCGGCCTGCGTCTGAACAACGCCGCCCCCCCCGAAATCGGCGCATTGCTCGAGGCCGCAGGCCGAGAACGGCTGCGCATCAAAGCCGAACGGATCCGGAACCGGCTCGCCCGCGAGGGCCAAGAGCAACTGCTCTACGAAGAGGTGCTGGGCGCGCTGGGCTACAGGCACAACACGCAAACGTGTCGCAGACTCGCGCGCCGGATCCCCGTGCAGGCCCTGCGCCAGACCTGCCGCGGGTGCGCCGACACCGCCTACGCGTTGCTGCTGGGAATGGCCGGCCTGCTGCCCTGCGGCCCCGCACCCGACTGGGACAACACGACAAAGGGGTTTGTCCGCAGACTCTGGGACCTGTGGTGGCGGCATCGCGCGAAATGGGAGTCCAAGGCGCTGCCTCCCGATGCGTGGCGTCTGCACGCGCTGAGGCCACAAAATCATCCCCGCCGCCGATTGGCCGCCGCGGCCGCCCTGTTCGGCACAGCCGACGCGTTGGCGCCGCGCCTCCTGGCGGCAGCCGCAGAACCCGCCCTGAAACAGCGAAACGCACTGCGCCGCTTGCTGGACGAAACACCGAGCGTGGCTGCGCCCGCAGCCGATGGCCCGCGTCCCCGGCCGCCCGAATCGACTCGATATTGGCGGCATCGACTGCGTTTCTCGGGCCCGCCGCACAAACGGCCTGTCGCGTTGATCGGCACCGCGCGCGCCGGCGCGATTCTCACAAACGTCGTGATCCCCTTTCTTGCCGCCACCCGCGCCGTCGACATCCGGTCCGACCCTGCGCTCCAGGTCCTGCCCGCCGAAAGCGGCAACCGGTTCACCAGGCACACCGCCTCGCTCCTGTTGGGGCCCGACCACAACCCGTCCGTCTATCGGACGGGTCTTCGGCAGCAGGGCCTGCTCCAGATCTTCCACGACTTTTGTCTGACCGACCGATCCCGGTGCCGCAACTGTCGGCTCCCGCGCGCCATCGATCGCTATCGCAAGCGCGGCCAAGCCGAGCAAAGCTGAGCGCCCGCCCACCGGCTGCGCTCTTGCTGCGCCCTGTTCATTCGTGCTTTACTCTCCCGCAGAACCCGGCGTCCCGCGGGGCGGATGGCGACCATGAAGAAGATGATGTCCAGCCTGCTTGTCCTTGTCGCGCTCGCGTGCCTGTGCGCCGCGAGCCGCACCAGTCGAGCCCTGGTCCGGAACCGTGCGGAACGGGCCCTGAACGCGTCTGTCCCCCACGAGAACCTGCCGCCCGCCATCGCGTTCACGACCGTCGCGCTGGGCGGATTCCGCGGCGTGCTCGCCGACCTGTTGTGGTTCCGCGCGGCACGCCTGCAGGAAGAAGGCGCCTACTTCGAAATCGTGCAGCTCTCCGACTGGATCACCACGCTCGAACCGCGGTTCACCGCCGTCTGGGCCTTTCACGGTTGGAACATGGCCTACAACATCAGCGTCATGTTTGACGAGCCCGAAGACCGCTGGCGCTGGGTCATGAACGGGATCCGGCTGCTCCGCGACCAGGGGATCCGCTACAACCCGGGCGACCCGGCCCTTTACCGCGAGCTGGGCTGGCTGTTCCAACACAAGATCGGCGGCGCAACCGACGAATTCGCCATGTACTACCGCCGCAAATGGGCCGAAGAAGTCGAGGCGGCCCTCGGCGGAGGCGTTTTCCGCATCGACGCGATCGACCCCGCACAGAAGCAGAGCCTGGCCGAGCGACTCGCGCTCGACCCCGAGATCGTGCAGCAAGTCGACGAGACCTACGGACCGTTCGACTGGCGGCTGCCCGAATCGCACGCCGTCTATTGGGCGCACCGCGGCAGGCAGCAGGCACGCGGAAAGCCCACACTCGCCTGCGACCGAATGGTCTTCCAGGCGACCTCCGACGCGTTCCGACACGGACGCCTGTTCTCAGACAAAGCCAACGACCTGTTCATTCTGACCCCGAACCTCAAGCTCCTCCCGAAGGTCCGCCGCGCCTACGAACACGCGCTCGCACAATACGGCCGCGACGCCGTCGGCGCGGCCTACGCCAATTTCCTGCGCGAAGCCTGCCTGATCCTCTACTCCTACAACAACGTCGACACGGCTCGCAGCCTCTTCTCGGAGCTCAAGACCCGGTTCCCCGAACATGCCGGGCCAGCCGGTTTCGAGCGCTACGTGACCGACGCGCTTACCGCGGAGCTTCGCGAGGGCGCGCCCCGCGACGCCGCGGCCCGCGCCGAAGCCTGTTTCTACCAAAGCTACTTCTGGTTCGCGCTTGGCGACCGCGATCGCGCGCGCGGCTACGAGCGGTTGGGCGAATTGGTCTGGCGCCGGCACCGGACCGAGCGCCCGGCGCCCGCCGGCGCCTACACCTTGCGCGCGATCAAGAACCAGGCGCGACAACGCGCGCTCGCGCAATTCGCGAGCCCCGTGCCGCGTAAGCGGCTGGAGTCGCTCGCGCCCTGACACACCCCCACGCCTGAGGATTCAGCCTTCGAGCCGGACACGGACACCGAACAGATTGCCCGCCGTGTCCGCCGCCGGCCGCGTCAGCGCCGGCGCGCGATGTACCCGAACGCCGGATCGGCCTGCCAAATTTGGGATTGCCCTGCCCGCCCCGAGCGCGTAAGGTCAACGGAACAGAATGTCCGTGCGGAGACACGACGCATGTTTGGACGGCGCAAGAAGCAGAAGTCCGCTCCGGATATCGAGAGCCTGCTGGTCAAACTCGGCGACCTCGATATCGGAACGGTATCGACCGTGTTCAGCAAAATCGCGGGCACCGGCCCCGACCCGAATGCGCAGACCAAGGCGCTGACCTCGGCCTGCGACCTGTGCAAGCCCGCGGGGGCCCGGATTCTGCGCGCCGCGAATTCCGACCGTTTTGCCAGGGACGCGCAGCAGCGCGTCACAACGGTCGACGAGGCCATCCGGCGGCTGGGCCTGGAAACGGCGGGCGAGATGATCATGGCCGCGGCGACCCGCTCGCTGTTCAAGGCCGCCGAAAGGGTGCAGGACTACTCGGCGGGCGCCCTGTGGCAGCACGGTCTGGCCGTGGCGCTCGCCAACCGGCTGCTGTATTACCACCGGTTCGGCGGGCATACCTTCTGGCCCTTCGCGGCCGGACTCCTGCACGACATCGGCATCCTTATCGAGCACTGCACGCTGTTCAACGACGGGTTCGCCGAGGCGGTCGCCGACCGCTTCGCAAACCGGTCCCTGCTGGTTGACGAGGAGCGCAAGCACCTGGCGATTTCTCACGAGCAGATCGGCGCGCACATCGCCAAGATCTGGGATCTGCCGCCGGCCGTGATCAACGTGCTCGGTCATCACCACGACCTGAACGCTACGGGCATGGAGTCGCTGCGCCTGATCCACGTGACCCGGCTTTCTGAGGCGCTCTCTTTCGAGATGCAGAACGGCTACTGTGATTTCTCGGAAGCGTACACCGAGGCCCTGTTGGCCAGCCGTCAGGCGCTGGATATCAACGACGACGCAATCCTGGAGACCGCCGGCTCCTTGAAGACCGAGGTCGCCAACTACAAGGACCTAGGCTGGTTCGCCGAGACGATCCTGCGCCCGCGCTGAAACCAGCTCCTGCTCGAGCCGTTTCCATTTCGTCACATCCTCGATGCATACGAGCAAACGTTTCGTGCCCGCAATGTCCAGAAGCACCGAACTGACAAGCAGATCGATCTCGGAGCGCGCGCCGGCCCGGTCTACGCTCAGCCGCACGTCCTGTCGGTAGCGGCTCTGCCCGGTCCCGAGCGTATCGCGCAGCAATTGCCGAAACGTGCAGTGTCCGCACTCACGGCCGCGTCCGCAGCCGTCCCCGGCCAACGCATTCACACACCGGAAAATATCGCCCGTACGCGTGCCGGCCAGCGTCTCGTCCGAGCGGTTCACGAATTCTACAACCGCGCGATTCACTTTCAGCACGCGGCACTGCGCGTCAAGAAGCATCATGAGAATCGGGGCGTGATCGAACACGGCCGTCAACTCGGCCTGGCTCGCCTGCAGCAGTTCCTCCGCGCGCTTGCGCCAGACCTCGGCCTGCTCCAGTTCTTCGATTCGACGGCGCAGGCTGCGCAGCTCCGAGGCCGAGATCTCAACGAGCGGACCGCCCGCCACCGGTTCCGCCGGCCGGCCCATCGCGCTACGCTGCCGCGCGCCGCGTTTCATGACCCGCTCCCCTGTTGCACGGGTGCGGCCTCAGCATACTGCCGGACGTGGTTACGAATGTGCTCGAAGATCTCGCTGTTGAGCTTGCTGTCCAGTTCTTCTCCCGTCTTGCCCTCGTCCTTCTTGATCTCGTCGCGAAGCACATCCGTCAGCTCCATCACGCTCGCCTGCTCGACCTCGCGCACCTCCCGCTCGTAGTCGCGGCGTACCCGCGAGTTCGGCACGCTCACCGCCAGCCTGTCGCGGTATTCGTCTTCCAGGAATTCAAGGAACGGACGCTCCAACGCGCGCTTCACGACCTCCACGCCGTACGCTTCCGTGAACGGCCGGAACACGTTGCCGTAGGTGAACGTGCTCTCGTCCGAAAGCCGCGTGTCCTTGATGGAAACGTTCTGGAACTCTTCGCGCTCCGCCCGGCGCCGCGCCTTCATCATCGTCAACTTCCGCAGCTGGCGCCCAAACGAGTTATCCGGCAGCGGTTCTTTCGGCAGGAAATGCCCGTCGAACAGCGACAAGTACGCAGCCAGCGTCTCGGCCGTCACACCGAATCCGACTTGGGGCGTGTACAGATAGTCCTCGCCGATCACGTCGTAGAGCTCGTCCGCGTCCGGCCTGTCTTCGGGATCCGGGCGCATACACAAACCGATGATGTCCGACAACGCCCTGGGCACGTCCGGGCAAATCGTGTGGACCGGTACAAGCCGCGCGACATCCAAGCCTTTGCGGTAGTCGAACGGGTGTTCCGTGTCAAAGTGCTCGGGTGCCAGCGGATTGATCCCGCTGGCCAATTCTCGAATCACCGCGCCCAGACTGAAGATATCGGCCTTACAGTAGCCTTCCTTCGTGATCTGGCGCGGCCGCCCGATCACCTCCGGTGCGATAAACGCAGGGTTCCCGACCAACGCCCCGTCGTACATCTCGTTGGCGCTGCCCCAATCCAACACCATCGGAGTGCCCGTGCTCTTATGCAACAGCACATTCGTCGAGCTCAAGTCGCGGTGACTGATCACGCGCTCGTGCCGGTGCGCCTGCACCAGAATGCTGGCCACCCTGTGAAACACGAACGCGCTGAGCTCGAATGGCAGCAGCAGGCCTCGCTTCTGATGGTTCCGGTTCAACACGTGCAGCGTGTCGCCGCGAATGAACGGATAGATCAGGTAGAAGGAACCGTCGGGCGTTTCGCCGAACTCCTCGATCCCCACGACGTGCGGGTTGCTCCCGATCATCGCCGTGATCTCCGCCTCACCCTCCAGGATCTTCTGCAGCTCCGAACGCCCGCCGCGCTCGTCCAGGATCGGGCTGTTCTTCGAGATCACCTTGATTGCCTTCGGCATCCAATGCGGCGCTTTCGGGTTGTGCGCCAGGTACACTGCGCCCACGCCGCCTTCGCCGAGCTTCTTGTCGATCACGTAGTCGGTGCGCGTCGGGATCCGCTTGCCCGGCCCCAGATTCATCAGTTTCGGGACGATCCGCAACTTGCGGCCGGGCTTCTTCTGCAGGACGATCTTGCGCCGACTCTCTACCGCTCGCTCGCGCCAACTCTTGCCGTGTGCCATGTTCTGGTCTCTTGCCGTCAGGTGAACTCCGTCCGCGACCCGTCCCAGTGTAGCGACCGTCCGGTCGTCGTCAACCATCAACCACCGCGATTCTTGATCGGCGCGGGGACGTGCGTTATACTGCGGGTCTGCAGAGGGGCCGAAGGGAGGCAAATGCACAGCATCTCGGAAGAAACCCGGGCGCTCTGTCCGGAATGCGCACAGGAGTGCCCCGCCTGGTACACGGCCGGTCCGGACGGGCTGCATCTGCATTTCGAATGCGCCGCGCACGGGCACCGGTCCGAACACGTCGAGCGGGACCCTACTTTCTTCCGGCTGGGCTACGAGCAGGACTACGAACGGCCGCATTCCCATTTCGTGCTGCCGGCAACCTATCGGTGCAATCTGCGGTGCACGTACTGCTACACGCTTTCGAACTGCCTTTCCGTCATCCCTCAAGACCGGGACATCGACACGCTTGCGAAACTGGTCACGGACTTCGACGGGAACGTGACGTTGATCGGCGGGGAACCGACGGTCCGCAACGACCTGCCCGAGCTCATCGCCCGCTGCAAGCGGCTCCGCCCACGGCAAAAGCTCAGTATCGGAACCAACGGCCAGAAACTGCGCGACGCCGCGTACGCGACCCGGCTCCGGGAGGCCGGCCTGGATTTCGTGTTCCTGTCGCTCAACGACCCGGCCTACGAGCCCGCACCCGCCGTCTTCCCCAACAAGATGCGCGCCCTGCAGAACTGCCGACGGCTCGGCCTGCCGGTCTGGCTGCAGCGAACCATCGGCGCACTACCGGAATTGAACTCGATTCGGCGCGTCATCAACGCGTACCGGCGGACCGTCTTCGCCGTCACGATCCGCGCGGTCAAACCGTTCGGCGTGTCCCGGCCGACACGCCCGATCTTCCTCTCGGATATGCTCGCGCATCTCGGGCTGCGCGACCGGTGCGAGAAGGGGACCATGCCGTTCAACCGGTTCGCTTTGCTCGACGGCAAACGCGTCAAGTTCACCTCCTGGGTGAATGACGTGCGCCGGGTCGACCCGCTCGACTCCGCGTACCTCATCTCGGACAACAGCATGACGACGTTCCATCGCGGCATGAAGACCGATGAGGTCCTGCTGCGCCGACGCCTGGCGCAAGCTCAAGCTTGAGACGCGAGCATCCCGAAAAAGTTCGGCAGCCGTTTCCAGGCAAACGGATGCCGCAGAATCCGCGCTTCGAAGAAAGCGGCGTAGCGGGCGATCCCCTCCTCCAGCGAAACGAAGCTGCCGGCCGGCCGCAAGACAAGCCTGTAGACGCCGCGCGCATCCCTGGTCGCGGTGTCGAAGAAGAAAACAGGCGCCCCGTGCCGCAACGCGAGCTTGACCGGAAAGTAGTGGAACCGCACGGGCTGCCCGAAGAACAGGCTGTCCACGCCGCGTCCCCGGTTTGGCAGGTCCAGGTGTGTCATCATCAGGCCGCCCCGGCGCAAGTGTCGCAGAATCGCGCGTTCGCCGCTGCCCGAAACACACATGCGCGCGGGATCGCTGAGAAACCTGCACTTGCCCGTAACCCACCGGCGCCCGCACTGCGCGGCCTGCGAACGCCACGCCTCCACCACGTTGTCCGCCGCCAGAACCCGCACGTCCATGCCGGCCTGCTCCAAGAGCAGGCCGGCCGTGGACGGCCCGTAGTGCGCACCGATCAGAACGGCGCCCGATCCCGAACGAACCGCACGTTCCACGGCCTCCGCGCCCTGCACGTCGAAAAAACGGCGCGCGCCGCTGACGGGCTCGTACGCCATATCCTCCCAGAACCAATCCCGCCCCTTCGTAAGGAAGAAACGCCGGCGGTAAGCCCGCGACGAAAGCGCGCTGCCCGTCAGCACCCTGAACCGCTCTACCGCGGGCCACTGCGCACGTTGCGCCAGGAACAGCCGCAGGCCAAGCAAACAGCCGGACAGATCCCCGTAGAGCCGTCGGCCCGGCATGCCACGTAGAATCCGGGCCTGGCTCCTGACAAGAAAGGATCGCCACTTCACGCCCCAGCCCGACAAAAACGCCGTCTGCGAATTCCTCATCTGTAATCTCGTCTCGATTGCGCCGCACCATGCCGTCGCCCGAAACCTGCACGACAATAGACCCGGCCCCCGGCGGCCCGCAATTTTTTCTTTTCTCTTTTCGCACAAAACGGCTTAATCTGGGCCAGTGAGTCGATCGTGAACCTAACCAGACATGCCATCCTCATGCTTGCCGGCCTGCTCCTTTGCGCGGGACTGCGCACGGCCCCGGCGGAAACCGTCCACATGAAGGACGGCAGCATCTATACGAAGGTCTCCAACCTTCGCGATGTCGGGTCCGTCTTCCTCTTTGAATACGAAGGCCGCATGCAGTCGGTCGCGAAGCGCAAGATCGACAGAATCGTCGATGATGACGGACGCATCGTGTTCGAAGCCCAGACACTGAGCGCGAAACAAATCGCCGGCGCCGACGGCCACGCCGTGTACGTGTTCTACCGAAACGGACAGGAACTGGGACGCGGCCGCTGGAGCGCCGAAAGCGACGGGGTCTTCGAGTTGACTCGCGGCACTGTGCCCGACGGCGTGTACAAGGAGTACTACGATTCCGGGAAACTCGAAAAGGAGTTCCCTTTCAAGAACGGCCTCCTGCACGGCATCTGCCGCACCTACTACGACACCGGAAAGATCGCCAAGGAAGGCACCTTCCTCAACGGCCGCGAGGAGGGAATCAGCCGTCTGTTTTACAAGTCCGGCCAGCTCAAAGGGGAATCCGTCTTCAAGAACGGACTGAAAGACGGCGAGACTCGGCTGTATCACGCGTCCGGCAGCCTGCGCGGCATGCTGCCCTTCAGCAAAGGCCAGATCCACGGAAAAGCCATGATGTACTACCCGTCCGGCCAGCTCGAACTCGAAGTGGAGTTCAAGAACGGCCGCAAGCACGGGACCATGAAGAAATACTACGAATCCGGCAAGATCAAACTCGACGCCACGTGCAAAGACGACGAGTTCCACGGCGATGTCACCAGCTACTACGAATCCGGGCGCGTCAAGAAATCCAAGACCTTCCGCAACGGCAAAGTCCTCAGGAAATAGCGAGCCCCGTTGAATCTCCCGCCCGCCGGCATAGTGTCTTACGGAAAGCCGGTCTTCCAGCCGGCACCGGCCAAAATCGGAGCACGGCGTCTCGAAAGTGCCGCAGTGAGGAGAACGCACCATGCCAGAACGGAAGCAGCCGAACATTCTTCTCGTGATGACCGACCAGATGACCCCGTTGATGACCGGCCCCTACGGCTACGGGGCCGCCATTACGCCGAACCTC
>Ga0272441_10007637_pt1 | contig 17495 bp, 14 predicted proteins | sample SSMProp6N_FD_193582 | JGI IMG/M metagenome (GOLD analysis project Ga0272441, IMG submission 193582) | Marine sediment archaeal communities from Little Sippewissett salt marsh, Falmouth, MA, United States - SSM-Prop-6N | ecosystem: Environmental > Aquatic > Marine > Wetlands > Sediment ...
TAATGATTTCGCCTTGTCGGTTGCTGGATACATGAAGGGTGGCTCAGCTAAAGCAGCTGTAATCGCTAGTACTTTATTCGGTAGTATTTCTGGGTCAGTAGCAGCTAATGTTGCCACCACCGGTCAGATAACAATTCCTTTGATGAAGGATGGCGGTTTCGATAAGGATTATGCAGGGGCCGTTGAAGCCACTGCATCTACCGGAGGAATGTTTATGCCTCCTCTAATGGGGGCTACAGCTTTTCTCATAGCTGAATTTCTGCAAATCTCATATTGGGAAGTCTGTATTGCCGCAATTTTACCTGCTTTAGCCTATTATTTTTCATTATTCATACAGATTCATTTTGAAGCCCTGAAGATTGGTCTTGTTGGACTACCCAGAAATCAACTTCCACCCTTTAAAAAAGTTATGAAAGAAGGATGGCAGTATTTGTTTCCTCTGGCAGTCTTAATAACCTTTCTGGCTGGCTTTAGGTTTTCGGCCCAAACAAGTATAATGTACTCCTTGGCTTCTCTGATTATTGTAAGTTTTTTTAATAAAAAAAGCATGCTTACACCGAAGAGGTTGCTTCAGGGCTTAGATGCCTCAGCCCGGGGTATGACGGCAATAATTCCCCTTTGCACGGGAATAGGGATTCTTGTCGGAGCCATAGAGCTGACCGGATTAGGTACTGAAATAAGTACGGAAATCTTGAACATCAGTGGTGGCAACACCTTAATCCTCCTGTTTTTGAGCGCCTTAGCCTCTTTTGTCTTAGGAATGGGGATGACTGCGGTATCCGTATACATCCTCACTGTAGTCCTTCTTGCGCCCGCATTGATTAAAGGAGGGGTTGATCCCATTGCAGCCCATATGTTCCTGTTTTATTTTGGATCTCTCTCCTTTATAACTCCACCCGTATGCATAGCGGCTTTTATTGCTGCAGGAATCTCTGGGGGCAATCCATGGCGAACAGGCATAAGGGCTATATGCCTGGGATTTACCGCTTTCCTTGTTCCCTTTGTCTTTGTCTTTAATCCAGGAATCCTCATGATTGGTTCTTATAAGGATATTTTAAAGGCCTTCATCTTTATATTTCTGGGGGCTGGAACTTTGGGGGCGGCCTTTGAAGGTTTCCTTTTTACAAAAATATCCCTAGTTCAAAGGATTTATTTATTTCTTAGCGGTATCTTTATATTTTTCCCTATTTGGAGTATTCGAATTTTAGGCTTGGTTTTATTGGGAATAATTTTGGCCTATCAAGGGCTGAAAAAAAGAAGATTGTTGAAGACTTCACCTCTGCCTGAGGCAGAATCGATTTAACCACCAAAAAAGAAAAATGTCCTTGTCAACTCTACTAGAAGGATGAGTGGTTTTCTGGCTTTATTTTGATGAATTATTTTACTAAGGTTTTTACTAGGCAAGGGGTGTGAAAAATACTCTTTTGATGGTTGGTGGAGTAGGTGCCTTTTTTAATAAAATTACTACTGAAATTGAATAATATTTGGAATTTATGTAATCTGTGGATATAAAATCCAGTTTTGGTGCCAGAGTTAAGGAGGTTGGCGGCCCATATTTTGGCTTTTTTTTTAAATCTATTGATAATACCTTTAGGGTCTTGAATTTATGTCACCTTTATTGATTTTTTCTAGTCAAGATCCGTGAAATACTTTTAATAATATTTTAAAATAACACAATATTAAGCGCTGCTATCTAACATTAAAAACAGTTTGATGAAAATAATGATAAAAATTTATAGAAGTTAATCTTTATCCAAATTATGTTTTAATTTATTATAGTTAAGGCTATTCAATATGTTTGCCTAGGTAACTCAAGGGTACCAAGTAAGAAAAGATATTAGAACGGCTGAGATATGAAGCCTGGCTTTTGGGAGATAACTTTTACAGAAGGATATAAATACTATGGAAGGCAATTATATCGAAGACATTACACCGCCAAAACGGGAGCGCTTCCAAGACTATATTGTATCACAATTGAAGAAGATCATATTGCAAGGCAAAATCAAAATCGGGGAGCACTTGCCTCCAGAAAGGGAATTGGCTCAGAAGATGGACGTAAGTCGGGCTGTTATAAAGCAAGCCCTGATCTCCCTTGAAAGCGCTGGATTTATAGAAATAAAAACCGGTCCCAAGGGTGGAGCCTTTGTGGTGGAAAACTATTACCTTCCTATATTGAATACATTCTGCGACTTATTGGAATGGGGAAATCTGGAGCTTGAACATTTTGTCCAGTGTCGCCAAGCCTTGGAGAAGTTCAATATTCCACTATTGCTTGAAAATATTGATGATAGCCATCTTGAAAGGCTTATGCAAATAAATCAAAAAATATTGGAAGGCCTCTCGGATGATTGTCTATTACCCAAGTATAATGAAAAATTTCATCTGGCTTTGATAGAGATTGGGGGAAATCCCATGTTTATGTTGTGGATGCAGTCACTTTTCTTAGCTCTTGACAAATTTTTACCCATAAATCATCCAGCCGATGATTTCGTTGTCGCTACCTTCAACCGTCATGAGAAGATAATTCAGGTCTTAAAAGAAAAAGATATGGATCGTTGTCAAGAGTTGATCATGCAGGATGTCTCACTTACTGGTTACCTACGTTGAATAAAATTTATGTTTTTCAGGGTCGACTAATTAATGCACACAAGCATAAATAAGCGATTGATATACTCTCATGCTTTCATGTCTTCTCCATTGGTTTTTCCGAGCCGGGGGAAAACCCCATCAGGCCGGCTTAAAATGCCTGCTTCCGCTCATAATGTAAGCCCCTCAAGAAAGGTCTGCGCGTTTTCACCCGGCACCGAGTGATTGTATCCCCTCTCAGGCATGCAGTAGCAGCCCCCCTTGTTACGTGCGGCAGCCCGGCCGATCCACCTGCCCATGGTGCGGTAGTCGGATGTCGCGAGCAGGCCTCAACCTTCATCGCACCTGTCTATCGCCCTGGTAAGCAGCCTCATATGGCCCTTTTCAGCTTGGGCTATTGAAAGAAAGGTCTCTGCCGCCCTGCTTTCCTGGTGTCTTTCCGCCATGGTGCGGTATAGGTCGAAAGCGGAATACTCGATGTCAAGGGACAGCCCCACAATGTTGAGACAGAGGTTCCCTTCAATGTCTTCAAGGCAGGAGATCATCTCCTCGAGACTTCCGCCTCCCTCAAGTATATCTCCTTTAAGGCCTTTCCAGATCTGTTCAAATGTCTCTTTTATGTCTTCCCTGTCAAGAAAGGCGTAGATCATCTCTGCGTGGGCTTTTTCAGCCTTTAAAAGCCCCTTGATGGTTGAGGCGGCCTGGTTGTCTTCATATCTTTTTACTACCTCTTTGTAGAAGCGCCACGCCCCTTTTTCAAGATCAATTGCCTTTATCAGCAGGTCCGTACCTGTTTCGGACCCGTCGAAGACCTGGACGGATGGGAAATCGGAAAGGGTGTTTCCCTGCCACCTCATGATCCCGCCGACCAGGTTATAGACTTTCCCCTCTGTCACCTCCGCCTCCTCCGCCAGCATGGCAGCGGTCCTGGACCTTGAACCGGTCCTGCAGTAAAAGAGAAGATCCCTGTCATCGGGCAGATCAAAAAGGCCAGGCTCAAGCTGAGGAAGGGGGAAGAGCCTGGCACCCGGGATGTGCCCCTGTTCGTATTCATGAGGCTGACGCACGTCTATGAGAAGGTAGTCGGCTTCATTGCGGTTCTCCATGAATTTTCTCATCTGCCGGGCGCTCAGATCTTCCATTTCTTTGCTCCCCCATGTTTGAATTAAAGGATCAGCAGCGCTGGGTGCGGCGGACAATCCCTTTTCCAGGTCCTGTTTTTTACCGGCCGAGGGCTTTCTTGTCTGTTAGAGGGTTCCTGATCCGCCTGAACATCTTGAGCAGCTCAAAGGCCGCAAGATACAGGGCCGCCGCTCCCAGTACATGGGTCCAGTCGATCAGGGAAATGGGGGCGAAGCGGAGAAAATCCCTTACACCGGGCGTGTGAACCACAATCAGTATAAGGATTATGGACCCTCCTATGGACAGGAGAAGCAAGGGGTTTGAGAAGAAATCCCCCCTGAATATGGATGTGCGTTCGAAGCGGTGTGACAGGATGTTTGCAAACTGGCAGAAGGCTATGGTCAGATATGTGATCGTGGTTGCCCTGGCGTAAAGGAGGGTGTCGGCACTGCCGATGGTAAAGGTTATCCCGTGCCGGTTCATGAAAAGTGCGTAATTGGAAAATGCGAGCACTCCGATTAAAAGGCCAAGGCCGATCACCTCCATGGATGTGATCCTGTTCAGGATATGCTCTTTGAGGTCTCTTGGAGGCCGCTTCATTATCCCTTCGAAGCCGGGATCAAAGGTCAGGCAGGTAAGCGGCATTATCTCGGCAAGGAGATCTATCGCCAGGATCTGTATGGCAAGGATCGGTATGGCCCAGTCCTTGATCGTCACGGCGGCCAGCCCCAGAAGGACCACGAAGAGCTCGGCCGCGTTGGTGGTCATGGAGGCGAGAACGGTTTTTCTCAGATTGGCGTAGATCGTGCGCCCCTCCCTTACAGCCTTCACGAGCGTGGGAAAGGAGTCGTCCAGAAGGACGAGTTCGGAGGCCTCCTTTGCCACATCGGTTCCGATCTTTCCCATGGCGACTCCGATATCCGCCTTGCGAAGGGCAGGGGCGTCGTTTACACCGTCACCCGTAACTGCGACTACCTCACCGCTTTTCTCGAGAAGCTCCACGATCCGCAGCTTATCTTCCGGGTCCACACGCGAGAATATGAGGGATTGCTCCTTTGACATGACACCTGACAGGGTCGAGTCATCCATGGCCTTCAGTTCATATCCGGTAATAACAGGTGACGGATGATCCGATTCGGAAAGCCCGATCTCCATTCCGATCGCCTGGGCGGTAATCTGGTGGTCTCCCGTCATGATGAAGGTCCGGATACCGGCACCGTGACACTCGGACATCGCCTCTGCCACGCCTTCTCTCGGCGGATCGGTCATCCCCACCAGTCCGAGGAAGGTCACGTCTTTTTCCGCTTCCTCCAGCGTGTAATCCTTCCCGCCCTGATCAAGCGGCCGGTACGCTATGGCCAGCACACGCAGGGCCTTTTTCGAGAACTCCTCATTAATTGCCGTGATTGCGTCTTTATCCTCTTCCGTGATAGGTTCCGTCCTGCCGTCACGGTATATATGCCTGCTCACGGAAAGAACACTTGCCGTGGCCCCCTTCATGGCGAGCTGGTCCCGGTCGCCGAACCGTCTCACCGAACTCATGAGCTTGCGTTCGGAGTCGAACGGAAATTCCTTGAGCTCGGGATTTTCCTCATCTTCTTTTGGGGAACGGGTGCCGATTTTCGTGGACATGGTCACAAGGGCCGCCTCCGTGGGGTCCCCTACCGGGTACCAGAGGTCATGTTCTTCATCAGGGGCATGTATCTCGGCGTTTGAGGCCATGGTGGCCGCGTCCATCATTATCTCGATCTCATCTATGTCTTTTTGATCGAGAGGTTCCCCGTCCCGGCCCAGTATGCCGCCTTCCGGTTCATACCCGGTGCCGGTCATAAAGTAGTGCCTGTTGTTGAACCAGACAGAGGTAACGGTCATCTCGTTTCTGGTGAGTGTTCCGGTCTTATCGGTACTGATGACACTGGTCGATCCGAGGGTTTCCACCGAGGGAAGGCTTCTGACCACTGCGTTCAGTTCGGCCAGCCTCTTGCTCGTCGCGGACAGGGCCACGGTCACCTGAGCCGGAAGGGCCTGCGGCACCAGGGCCACGGCAATGCCTAGCGCAAACACCATGCTTGTAAAAAGGGTGAACCCCTGCCAGAGAGATACCGCGAAAAGGACGGCCCCGATGATTACCACGGTTATCGTGAGCCAGCGGGCAAGGGCTCCCAGTTCGCGCTCAAGCGGAGAGGTCACCTTGCCTGTCTCCTGGGTCATGCCGGCGATCCTGCCCATCTCGGCATTCATCCCGGTGCCTGTGACGACCCCTGTGGCGCTGCCGGAGGTAACGGCGGTTCCCATGAATACCATGTTGTCCCTGTCTCCCAGCACGCAGTCTTCTTTTATGGCGCGGCTGTTCTTGCTCTGGGGCATGGACTCGCCTGTGAGTGCGAAGTCTTCGGTCCTGAGGTCAAAGGATTCCATGACCCGTATGTCTGCCGGTACCTTGTCCCCAGGTTCAAGCCGGACGATGTCACCCGGCACGAGCCGGTCCTGAGGGACTTCCGTGAGCTCACCCGCCCTTACCACACGGGCCGGTGACTTGATCAGATTCTTGAGGCTTTCAAGTATCCGGCTCACCCTGTATTCCTGCATGAAACCTATAAAGGCGTTTATCAGGACTATGATTATCATGACAACCGCATCCCTGGTGCTGCCTATGATAATCGATATGGCCGCCGCGACCATAAGGGTAATCACCAGCAGGTCCTTGAACTGCGAGACAAGGAGCAGCCAGCGCGGGGTCTCGATCCTGGCGGTGAGTGCGTTTTCCCCGTATTGATCAAGCCTTCGTGCGGCCTCTGCCGGATCAAGTCCGTCCGCCGTGGTCTTGAGGTTGTCCAGGACCTCCCTTACCTTCATCTGATAGTATTTTTTATCGTTCATATTTTTCCCTGTAGGATGCTTATAATAAATTTGCCGGAACAAAGGCGTAAGAAATTTTGTCGGTAAACAGCCTCGTAAAGGCTGCCCATCAATTTAATGAAATCCAGCAGGAGGGTCAAGGTCATCTTTTCATGTTCATTCGTTGCAACATCAGATCAAACAGGAGCGGAAAGACGAATTGATATCTGCTGCAGGCGGCATCTGTTTCCATGTATGAGTACCAACCAGAAAGCGGGTGAATATCGACCTCTTTTTGTCGTGCCCCGGATTTGAGGAGAACAGGCTTTTACGGCTTTTCTTGACACAGGCCCCTGTCCGGCTTATGTTCCTGTACTATTGCGCTTTTTCGCCATGAACCCTGTACCCGGGGGCTTAATGACCGGATCATGTTATCTTCCAGACAAAAGAGGCTCAGTCTCATACTCTGCGCAGTGCTTCATGGGGTTAATCATGCGCTTCAGCTCGTCCTGCCCCCTTTGTACCTGGCCATCAGGGATGATTTCGGCATGTCGGGCCTCAGCCGGGTCATGCTTCTTGGCACGGTCTATTTCGTGGCCTATGCGGCAAGCGGCATACCCTACGGTTTCATTGGCGACAGGTTCAACAGAAAGACCATCCTGGTGCTCGGTACTGTCGTAAACAGTCTTGCCTTTCTGATCGCGGCCTTTACACAATCATTTACCCTGTTTTTTATTGCCATGATAGTGGCCGGAATCGGAGGAGGAAGCTATCATCCGGTTGCAAACGCCCTGATAGCGAATCTCTTTAAAGGGGCGATCGGTCGGGCCTACGGGCTCATAGGAATGGGAGCGAGTATCGGGCTTTTTCTGGGGCCCTCTTTGAGTGGTTATCTGGGCCAGTCCTTCGGCTGGAGAATAAGCTGTATCGCCTTTGCCTTTTTCGGCTGCACGGTGGCGGCTGCCTTCTGGTTCATGATGCCTGGGGAGGAGCCTGAATCTTCTAATAAGGACCGCGCCTGCCTGCCGGTAAGAACCATGCTTATCCCACTTTTGCCGGTGATCCTGGTGTTCGGCCTGAGGGATTTCTGCCTGTTCGGGACAATATATCTTACCCCTGCCATGGCCCAGATGGACCTTTCCCTGTCCCAGAAGGCGGCGGGCATGCTGATAGGTCTCATGAGCCTCACGGGAGTCGTGTCCCAGCCCCTTTCAGGGTCAATGTCAGACCGGTTCGGACGAAGGAAGATGATCTTTATCTTTCTGGTGCTGGGCGGGGCGGCCGTTTTGCTCCTCCCCCACATGGATCCTGTAACTGTTTTTCCTCTTGCTTTTCTGGCAGGATTCATGCTCCTTGGGACCGTGCCTATGCTTGACGCGGCCGCAGCCGGTATCATGCCTCCTGAGGCCAGGGGAAGGCTTTTCGGGGTCCTTATGACCCTGGGGCTCATGTTCGGAGCTGTCAGCCCTTACGTCGCAGGTGCCCTGCACGACCTGACAGGCGGATACCCGCCGGTCTACCTCATCATAGGCCTGACCGGACTGATCGGTGCGGCCATGACCTTTATGATTCCCAAGAGAGGGCCTGCAGTGAAGAAGCGGGAAAAGACCTGATACCGTCATGAAAAGTGTTTTCTGCAACAATTTGATATAATAACAGTGAAAGTATAAGGAAACATTTCGATCAACTGGAAAAGAGGCAGATCCTTGATCCATCCTGAGGCAGGTTTCAGGGCGTTTCATCATGTAACAGCCGTCCCGGTTCTGGTTTTCGGAGAATACGGGATTTTGCGCAAACACAGCTTGGTAAAGACAAAATGAAAGTCTCAAAAGCAGCGTTTAATGCCGCTTTTTAACGGAGATTAAAGCGCTCAGTATGGATGCGCCCTTTTGTGACACCCAGGGTTCGAAGAAGCCTTTCAAGATCGCTCATCATCTTCGGAGGACCACAGATAAAAAACTCACCTTCTTTAAAATCTCCCACATGCCTCATGAGCTTTTCCATATCTAAGCGGCCCTTTTCTCCGGCCCAGTCAGCCTGTCTTGAAAGGACATACACTGGTTTAAAAGAGGAGATTTCAGAGGTCATCTTTTCAAGTTCCGGCCTGAAGGCAATATCCCTTTCATGCCTGTTTGCCCATAGCAGGATGACCTCCTTGCGGATCTTTTTGTCTCTCATGAACCTGAGCATGCTTAGAAACGGGGTGATGCCGATACCGCCTGCGATAAAGACATAACGATCCGCATCATGGTTCAGGAAGCTGAATAAGCCGTAAGGCATATCAGCATAGGCCTGATCGGACGGCTCGGTTTGGGAGAGCGTTGATGTAAAATCTCCAACTGATTTTGCCAAGATTGAAAGATCTTTATTTGTGGGGCTTGATGAAATTGTAAAAGGGTGAGAATCAGATAAAAGGCCTTTTGTCTTGAGTTTCAAAAACATGAATTGCCCCGGAAGGTAGCCTGCGTGATCCCCTTTAAGATCAATGGACCATGAGTCATGCGTTACCTGCCTGATTGCGCTTACCTTGAGGGGGTTTCTTTTTAAGAAGTAGTGCCTTTTGATCCTGGCTGCAAGGATGGCTGCAAAGCAAAGGAACAGAGTCAGCCAAAAAGCCCTTAGAAAACCTTGCCTAAGCGCAGTTCCCATAAAGAAGCTGTGAAAGAAAGCAAGTGGCAGGATGAGATAGCCTATCCGGTGAATTCCGAGCCAGGATTCGTAACGCATCCTGACCCTGGAAAAGAGCATGGCCGAGCCGGCGGTCACCCAGAGTAAAAGGAGAGAGGTCAGTCCCACGAGCTTCAAGAACCCGAAAGGAGTGGAATAGCCCTGAAGCCTTTCAGAGATGAAAATAAGCAGGGGGTGGAGGGTCACAGCGGAAAGTGTTATTAACCCAAGCGGTTTGTGGATGCCAAGCATCCAGTCGAGCCCTGTTCCTCTTTCAATGAATTTGAGCCTTGATGAAAAAATATACTGAAACAAAAGGAGGACGAAGCCTGAAAGGGCAAGAAACCGTCCTGTCTCATGAATATAGACCTGCCAGGGCAGGCCGCCTGCCTGCGTTTTAAGCCAGAAGGCGGCTGCAGTACCCACGCATAGTGCCATAAGGACAAGGATGAGGGTCCTTTTCATGGGGCGCTTATTGGGCAGGCTTTGAATTTTTGTCTCCCGGATTTGTGCCTGCCTCAAATTCCTGCGCGTTTGTGTATCCGTCCCCGTCCGAGTCTTTTGCGGCCAGTTCATCGGTGTATCTTTCCCCTGCCTTTATGCCTATTTTGGCGTAATCCTTTCCGAAGTCATTACGTGAGCCTCCACCGCCAGGGTTCAGGTGACACACACCGCATCCAAGCTTTGGGTCAGGGATCTTACCCATGCGAAACGGCCTTGCCGAAGAATTCCCTGCACTTAAAATGAAAAAGAAGATTGCCATAATAACCACTGAAAGGAGGGCAGCCGGCACGGCTCCCTTGCTCTTTACTTTTTTCATAATGTAATTCTCCCTGTTTGCTTTGGTCCTGAAAAAAAACAATACCGTGGATGAACTGTAGATCAGGCTGGATTATCGTTACATGTCATTAATAATAAACATTTTATCCCGCTTTGTCACCCCGGGGGGATAAAAGATGGGGCTGCCCGATGTCGGGCCTAACAGCAAAGAGGGGAGACTACTGCCGCGCCCTGGTATCCCTTGTAAAAAACAGGAGAAGGAATGAAATAGCGGCCCATCCGATCATAAGCATGAAACCGGACTGGTATGCGGAGAGGCTGTAGCTGCGTATCCCCTGATCAATCTGCCCCGACCAGTTCCGGTCCAGGACCCATCCGACTGCCGGCTGAAGCACCATCGGCCCCATCATGATACCCATGTTGATAACCCCTGAAACAGTGCCTGCCAGGTGAAGCGGCACCGACTCCTTTGCATAGGCGAAACTTATGATCATGCATCCTGAGAAAAAGCCTCCGGTCAACATTATGATCGTGAGAAGGGGCAGGGGGAGCCTTGCCGAGAAGAGGATGATAAACCAGCAGATGAGCGCTATGCCGAATCCGAATATGTAGATCACTTTACGCCGGCCTGTGCGGTCGGAAAGCCACCCAAAGATCGGCCCTCCCAGGGCCCAGGCAACAAGAAGAGAAGTGTTCATGGCAGATGCCCTGGCAGTGGAAAGCCCGTAGTGGGTCGTAAGAAAGGGCACTCCCCAGAGCCCGGAAAATGTGAGCACACAGCCTACAATGCCTCCCGGAATAAGGAAAAGCAGGATCGTGTTTCGATACCTTAACACCTCGAGCACACCTGAGAGCATCTTCACGCACCTTTTTTCCGAAACTGCCTCTTTCGGGCCTGAGGGCTCACTGTGTTCCTTTTCGCGCGGATCGTCCCTTACAAATATCCATATGCATGCGCACAGGATAAAGGTGACGGCAGCCGTTACGAGGATGACTATGCGCCAGCTGCAAAGGTCCGCCATGGCCCTTAAGGGAGGGCCTGCACAGACCGCTCCCACGATCCCGAAAAAAAGTGCCATTCCGGTCAAAGCGCCGAAGTACCTGGGAGGAAACCAGTTGTTGGATATCTTTAGAAGGCCAACAAATGCCACTGCAACAGAGCCTCCAATAAGCAGCCGTCCGAGGCCTGCCAGCAGGATACCGGGTGAGAGTGCAAAAATGACCGCTCCTGCGGCTGCAAGAAATGATCCGCCTGTGAGAAGGCGACGCGGCCCGAAGGCATCGGCCATGAGGCCAGTGGGGATCTGCATGGCGACGTAGCTGTAGAAATAGAATGCTGAGAGGTTCCCAAGGGCCGTGGCGTTCAGGTTCAGGTCCCTCATCAGTTCATCGGTGATAACCGCGGGGGCCACCCGCTGAAAAAAGCCTATCAGGTAGAACAACGCTCCCAGCCCCCATATAAACCAGGCCGTTCGCAGTTGCGGTTTCCGGTTTGATTCCATGTCTTTCCTTGCCTTGGAAAGATCAGGCAGGGCCTGAGTATAGGTTCCCCGACTGAGGTTCCGTTTGTCTGTCAAAGGCGCTCTGCAGCCTGCTTATCGACAGGTTGCCGCACCTGCTTCTGTTTACGTCCATGCCCGGGGGTACCCTGTTTTAAGGGCGGGAGAGTCCGGTATGCGTCAAAATCGATTTAAATCATCTTGTACCTAAATTAACAAATCAAGACCCCGGGGCCTCAAGTAGTTTTTTAATCGAGATTTTGATAGAATACAAAGAAAAATAAAGAGCAAACCTGTTGATCAGTAAGATCCCCATTCCGTTTTAAGTCGAGTCCTCTAATGAAAAACAGGGCTGTTCCTCGATCTCCGGATGGAAAAGCGCCTGTTGTCTCTCAAACCTCTTCCTGTTTGAATAAACCCTGCCGGACGTGCCGGTTCTTAATATGCGAAGCTGATCGGTTTGAAGGAAAAGGAGGAGCAGAAATGGCAGTCGGCTAATTTTCAGGCTGGCGTCGCCTGATCGCTCCCCGGGCCCGTGCGATGACGGTATTCAGGGCGCGGCAGGGGGAAACAGTCATCCTGGTGTTCGTTTTCGGAGATGGTGGGGCACTTAAAAGACACAGGATGGTGAAATCCCGATAGGCCCTCTTTGGCCCTGAGGGTCAGGCCTTTTTACTGGCTACCGATTCCCTCAAGAAAATTCTGTCTGCTGCCTGAAAGATCGATGGTTGCCTCCATGATCCTGCCTGCGCGCAGGAATTTCACCGGAATCTTGTCTGTTTCGGAAAACAGCTTGTCGGGATCCGCCAGGCACTCGCTGGAGCAGGCGTCCCTGGTGCCGAACTCAAGTATCAGGTCTCCTCCCAGCACAAAATCCCGGCCCAGCATCCGTGACGGGACAGAACCGCCCTTTAGGCCCGCCTTATCCGCTGGACTCCCCTTTGCAACCCGTTCGATTAGAAGTCCGCCTTTAAGATCCCGGTTCATCAGATTGGCAATCCCCTCCCGGTTTAGATAGATGCCTTCGATGCCAAGCCAGACCCGGTCCTTGAGGGACAAAAGCTCCCTGGCAGTGTTTATCGGCACAACAAATCCGATCCCCTGGAAACCACCTGAAACACTTATGATCTGGGAGGCTATACCGATGACCTGTGCCTTTGAGTTCAAAAGGGGACCGCCGCTGTTTCCCATGTTGATCGCGGCATCTGTCTGGATGAACTTTGCCTGAATCGCGCCGTCGTAATAGCGCTCAAAGGTGCGAAACGCGCTGATATTTCCCACTGAAAAGGAGTTTTCAAGTCCATACGGGCTTCCTATGGCATAGACGGACTGGCCCACTACAAGATTGTCGGAATCTCCCAGCTCGGCATGAGACAGTCCCGGCTCCGGCGTGATGAGTTTTATAAGTGCGATGTCGGCGCCTGTTTCGCTGAAAAGCAGTTCCGCCGATCGCATCCTGCCGTCCTGCGTCTTTACGGTTATCTCGCCTGCGCCCCTGACCACATGGGCGGCCGTAAGCACGTGGCACTCAGGTGAAATAATTACTCCGCTTCCGATACCGCTTTTTTTTGCGCTCACTCCCTCATTCATTACGTCATGTGAGGTGAATATAGTCACCACTGAGGACACGGCCTTTTTATAGACCGAGGCGCTCATGATATCCTGAGGGGAAAGGTAATCGGGCATGACGCGCGCCTGATCATCTGCAGATGCCTGCGGGCAGAATGTGTATGAAAAAAAGAGAAAGAAAACAGGGACGAAAAAACCAGAAAAACATGAAACCTTAGGGGCCTTTTGCCTGCCGCCGGTTGAACAAGAGGGGCGCGAGTAACACAGAAGCGGTCTTCCATCAGGGTGTGCCTTTCGTGCCATGATTTTCCTCCTTTGATCTTTCCGGGTCTCACCCCTTATTCCGCTCAGGCAGGGCGATCCTGCGTTTTTCCGGGTCTTCCTGCTGCCTGTAGAAGATGACCGTGTGTCCGATCATTCCCACATTCTCGGCGCCTGTCTCCTTTTCAATGCGGGCGGCAATCTCCTCTTTTTCTTCCTTTTCCTTGAAATCATTGAATTTTACTTTGATGAGTTCATGGCTTTCAATGGCATTTTCCGCAGAAGACAGGACTTCAGGTGTCAGGCCCTTCTGGCCGATAAATACCAGCGGTTTAATGCCGTGGGCAATCCCTCTCAGATGTTTCTTCTGAAAACTCTCAAGCTTTCTCATGTTCGACCCCTCTAATTTAGTATTAGTCCATATCAATATTTGGACTCACGCCGTCAGCTTTCAGGAAAACATCATTAAACATCAACTGTTTGAACCATAGATAACTGGAATCCCTGAACCCTTTTTACACAACTATAACCCTTGTCTGAAAACTTGAACAAGGAAAAAAGGACCCGGTTTTATCTCAGAGCGTCGATCTTTTCCTGCATTCTTTCCTTGGAGCTTTTAAGGACAGTCAGCTCACGGGCCCTTTCATAGTCGGATATGGCCTTTTTCCTGTCCCCCTTCTGCGCGTAGCAGTCCCCCCGGTCCTCGAATACCCCTGCCTTTTCCCTGAGTTCAAGGGAGCGGTCAAAATCTTCTATGGCCCTGTCTATATCACCCGACTGCCTGTAGGTGCGAGCGCGCGCCGAATAGCTCGACGATCGGTCAGGCTTCAACTCAACCACCATGTCCATGTCGGCTATCGCCTTGTCATATTTTTTGAGCCGTCCGTAATTAAAGGCCCTCTGCATATAGGCCTTTCGAAGGACCATTTTATCTTCCTTTTCCGTCTTTATTATCTTTGTACAGAGCTCGATCGCCTCCTTGTGATCACCCTCGCATCTGAGCTTGTCCGCCTTTTTCAGGTCTTCACTGCTCCCTGCAAGAGCGGGGCTCAGGGAAAAGGTTATAAGAGCACCAATGAGAAAGAAAGCCTTGATCGTTCGCAGCATATCTTACCTCCTTTTGTATTGTAATTCGCCTGATGGTGGAATAGTCAAATCGTTCTACTAACTCACTCTTCACAAAATTATCTCTGCGTGCTCAGCGGTCTCTGTGAGACCTGCTTCAACCTCCGGTTCGTACCGCCTCAAGAACCTTTTGCGGGTGATCGGCCGCTTTGGCCACTTTAGGCCAGTGCTTTTTAACCTTTCCGTCAGGCCCGATCCACACGGTGGAGCGGATCACACCCTGAACGATTTTGCCGTACATCTTTTTCTCACCAAAGGCACCGTATTTTGCCATTACCTTTTTGTCCGGGTCGCTTAGAAGCGTGAATGGCAGGTCGTTTTTTTCTATGAATCCCTGATGCGACGCCCGGCTGTCAGGTGAAACGCCTACGATTGCAATATCTTTTTTCTGGAATTCGCCCAAAAGTTCACGGAATCCCCGGGCCTCCTTGGTTCACCCGGATGTGTTGTCTTTGGGATAGAAGTAGAGGATCAGGTTTTTACCTCTGAAGTCCTTAAGGCTCACCATGTTTCCGTCCTGATCAGGCAGGGTGAACGCGGGTGAAGCCTTTCCTTCCTGTATCGCCATTAATCACTCCTTTATTTTTTGCATCAGTTTTTCTTAAACATTATCGTATATCCGGGTAAAAGACACCTCTACAGGCTGAAATTTGTAAATCAGAATCTGTTCCATTCTCGTATAGTTCTCGTTAAAGGTCGACTTTTATTCAGCGTAATGAAAATAGTCTTGAACAGCCTGAACCGCCATGTCCTTCTGAGACAATATCGGATTTCAAATAATAGCTGAAAAAACCTGTTTAGGTGGACTCTAGGAAAAGCGGCCCTTCAATATCATGATGGTTTCTTGTTTCCTTCAGAAGAGGGGCATAAAATCATCGGCGCTCTCCTTGTCCCACTCTACTATTCCCCTATTGAGAAGTGGATTCGCCCCAGGTTGGTGAAGCATACATCGATCACGTCACCAGGATTGACAAAGAAGAATCTGGTGAGTGAGCCGGTGGAAACGACTGCCCCGGCATCCAGTTCCTTTCCCGATTCCCCGAGCTTATTGGCGAGCCACACCACGACGTTCAAGGGATCCCCGAGGGCCTCGACACCGCAGGCGCTCGCCAGCAGATGACCGTTTCGATGCATCACAACCCCTTCATGGATCAGATCCAGGCCGGAGATGGGCCTCATAAAAGGCCCCAGCATGATCCCGCCATGCAGGGCGTTGTCTGCAATGGCTTCCGTGGTTGTCGACTGCCAGTCCGTGACCCTGCAGTCAACAAGTTCCACGGCCCCCATGATGCCTTCGGCAGCTCGAATCACGTCCTTTCTCGTGATCCCCGGGCCTTTCAGCGGTTTCCCCATGACAAAGGCGATTTCGCCCTCCACGGCAGGACTGCAAAAATGAGAGGCCTTGACCTCGTTTAGAAAAGAATACTCCGATCGGCTGGTCATGCAGCCGAGGATCGGCTCATTTATCTTAAGCTGGTCCATGACGGCCCGACTGGTTGCACCGACTTTCCAGCCGATCACGCGTTCGCCCTTCTTTAGCCTCTCCTTAACCGACATGTCCTGGACTTCGTAGGCCTCTTCCATGGTGAGATCTCCGAAGGCGGAAGAAAGGGAGTCCATGGGCCTGGTTTCTTTGTTTGCTTCCAGCAATGCCTTGAACCACAGCCTCTTTATCGCGTCCCTGTTTTCCAATACGACACCTCTTTATAACTTTTTAAGCGTTTTGCTCGAACCTGCGAAACCCTGACTCCTCGAATCCTTCTTTTTTAACCGTAATTGCGGAGATATGAATAGACGGCTTGCGGACAGGCAGCCCTGCTGATCTTTTACTGAACTGTATTTTTCCATCCCTGGAAAGGTCTTTCGGTATGATCAGAGCGGAGATTGTCAGATATCTGCTCGAACCTCCGTGTCCGTAAAGACTGCCGAAAGTCCATACCAAGTCGCGACTTTCATCAAGATAGATATCCATGGTTGCCCCGCAAAAAAAGCGGCCCCTGAAAAAGGTGTGCCTGCAGCACACTTATGACGCCTTATAACCTCACTTTTTACTAAATATTTACTCACTTTTAGTCAATTATCATTACTTATCAAAAAAAACAAGATAAAAGTTTAAGATTATATGTATTCAAATTTGTTTTATGACTTGATGCTTGTCAGGGGTAAACCACTTTCCACGCATCTCTGAGTTTGAGCGGCTTTACGTTTCAGGGCTTTGGCGGGAGTCGTGTGATAAAGCTGATAATTTCATGGGCGTGTGCCCCTGAATTATTCACGCTCGGGAATAACCTGGCGGGGATGAAGAACCGGTGCCCTGTCTTTCACCCGTAATTCTTTAATGCGTGAACAACCAGAAAGGTATTCCACTCCTTGTTGACCGTGCCCCAGGACCCGTCTTTATTCTGTGAACGATAAGCCCTTTTAAATGCCGCTTTGATTTGAGCTTCAGCGCTTTCCAGGTTCAAATGGGCAAGTGCGTTGACTGTCTGGTAAAAAGGAACGGGCCTTTTCCAGGAACCGGATGGTTTCTGCCGGCAGGCAAGGGCCTCGACAGCAAGCCTGGTTGCTTTATGAGAAGCAAATTCCGGATGAACGATAAAGGCCCTCAAGATATTGTTTGTGCTAGATAACCCGCACCAGCGACCCTTGTATTTTATGCCCGATTCGGCGAGGGCCTGATACATAAACAGAACCCGCTCGTCCTTTTCCATGCCGAAGATAGTCGAAAGGAAAAGAGCGGCACCATATAAGAAATAACCTGAACATCCGGGGCTGAAGGGAAGGTCACGGAGTACCCGGTAGGTCAACCGATCATCCAGAACAAGGCGCTTTCCGGGAAACTGAGCCATGCAGCACTCCAAAAGCCAATGGAGTGATTTTTCGATCGGTGCGGTTCGCTCCCGGACCGTAAGGTGAAGACCAAAGAGCCTTCTGATTGTAAGGAGGGGAGATTGATCCCAGGAACCATCGTCAGCCTGTCTGTGAAGCAGTTCTGAAACCGTTCTATTATAGTCGCTCTGCCAGTTTTTTCCTATGCCCTGATCCAAC
>Ga0272441_10007638_pt1 | contig 17494 bp, 16 predicted proteins | sample SSMProp6N_FD_193582 | JGI IMG/M metagenome (GOLD analysis project Ga0272441, IMG submission 193582) | Marine sediment archaeal communities from Little Sippewissett salt marsh, Falmouth, MA, United States - SSM-Prop-6N | ecosystem: Environmental > Aquatic > Marine > Wetlands > Sediment ...
GCTCTTCGTCCCCGACAGGATACCGCGTATAGCCTACGACGACATCTTCGCCCTCAAGGGCAGGCCCTACGTCGATGCCGCCCTGCTCGTCGGCGGCGCCTTCCTGGAGGGCGAGGTCGACCGTGACATCCTGCAGGGCATCGTCACTGATTCCTATCCCTTTCCCGTTCCGCTGGAAGCGGTGACGGGGAGGAAATACGTCATGAGACTCGACCAGGGACCGACGGCCTCCTTCAAGGATTTTGCCGCGCGGATGATGGCGAGACTGATGAGCCATTTCCGTCCCCCGGGGGAGCGATTGAATGTCCTGGTGGCCACATCGGGCGACACGGGGAGCGCCGTGGGAGAGGCCTTCAAGGGGGTGGTGGGGATCGCCGTGACGATCCTCTATCCCCGGGGCGAGGTGAGCGGCAGGCAGAAGAAACAGCTCGACACCATCGGCGATAACGTGCAGGCACTCTCCGTGGAGGGGAAGTTCGACGACTGCCAGGACCTCGTCAAGGAGGCCTTTGCCGACCCGTCACTGGCCCACCTCAATTTTACCTCGGCAAACTCCATCAACTTCGGGCGTATCCTCCCCCAGATGGTCTATTATGTCTATGCCTACGCACAGCTCTGCGAGTATGGCGAGGAGGTGGTCGTTTCCGTCCCCTCGGGTAACTTTGGTGACGCCCTGGGGTGCGAGTACGCACGTCGCCTCGGCCTGCCCGTGAAAAAACTGGTCATGCCCACCAATGAGAACGATGAGTTCCCTCGCTTCCTGGCAGCGGGACGCTACGAGAAGGTCTCGCCGTCGCGTGCCTGCCTCTCCAACGCCATGAATGTGGGACATCCCAGCAATCTCGCCCGTTTCTTTGAGCTCTACGGGGGGACGGTGGACCGGACGGGTATCGTCCACCGGAATCCCGACATCGGGGCGATGCGGAAAAACATCTACTCCGTGAGCATATCCGACGAGGTGACGAGGCAGTGCATCAGGGAGACCTACGACACCTATGGCGTCATACTGGAACCGCACGGCGCCGTGGGCTGGCGGGGCCTCGAGATATACCTTGAAGAGACGGGCGACTTCCCCTTCTGTGTCTCCCTGGAGACGGCCCATCCCGCAAAGTTTCCCGACGAGATCATTGAGCTGATCGGCATCACCCCCCAACTCCCCGACAGCATGAAGGATATTGACCAGCGGGAAGGGGAGCCCATCGAACTGCCGGGAGACTACGAGGGCTTCAGGGCCTATCTCAGGGACAACCTGAGGCAATCGGACTGAGGGTGTCCGAGGTACCGGGCAAGGTCTCTATCCGGTCCCGGAAGACCGGTGTGGGGATGCACCACGCCGGTTCAATCGTGTAGATTGAACCATTCCAGTACGGACAGCAGGCATCGAGCCCCTGCGCCGCGTCACTGAAAGATCAGGTACCAACTGTCTCGCTCCTGCGCTCGAAAAGGAGTGTGTCCCGCCAGTGGCCGTCCAGTTGGGCGATCCGTTCCCGCCTCCCGATCTCTCTGAAGCCGTGGCGGAGCAGTAACCGGTGGCTGGCGATATTTTCAGGGAATATGGAGGCGTAGAGGCTCCATATCCCCTCCGCTTCCGACTGTTCGATGAGATGTTTCATCAGGGCCGACGCGATCCCCCGGCCGAGGGCATGACCGGCTATGTACATGCTGACTTCGGCGACACCGGCGTAACAGGGCCTTGACGAGACGGGGGCCAGTGCCGCCCATCCCCTGACCTCGCCGTCGTCTTCAAAGACGAACCGGCAGAAGGGGTGGTGCCGCGCCTTCCATTCATGCCAGGGGGGTATCTCGGTTTCAAATGTCGCATTCCTCGTTTCCAGGCCGAATCCATATATCGCCAGGACGGCCTGCGAGTCGGATTCCATCATCTGTCGTATCATGGTGACCCTGTTCCTTTGCTTTGGTATCGCTGAGATCCCCGGCGGCAGGGCGACGACCGGCGCGACCCCGTCGGAGGGGATGTCAGTCCTGTCCCTGCCTCCGGCGACGGCGGAGCCACTGGAAGCAATAGCTCAGCGCCATGCCGGTGATGAAGGCGATGGTTATATCAGACAGCAGCGCCACGGCGGCGACGGTGCCTGTGACGGTGTAGTTCTCTGTCTTGATCCCCTGTCTGCCCAGCTCGAAGGAGATGAAGAGGAGGAGCGAGCCGAAGACGCTGACGGGGAAGAGGGAAATCCATGCGGGATCGGCGAAGAAGAGTGCCAGGGCAGGAGGATGAGGCCGCTGATGATGTTCGATCCCCCCGTCCGGGCCCCGAAGCGGTACTGTGCTGCCAGACCTCCCACGCCGTGACAGAGCGGAAATCCGCCGAAGGGGGCCGAGGTGAGGTTCATCAGGCCGATGGTGATGGAGAGTTTGTTCGTGTCGATATCCCGCTTCAGGAGATCCTGCATCAATAGGGCCGTGGCCAGTATGGCGTTGGTTATGGTGAGGGGAATCTGGGGCACCGTCAGGGACCAGAGACCGGTCCAGAGGCTATTGAGGTCGGGGATGATGATCTGCGGAGGAGAGAGGAGGACTATCGAAGGGCAGCCATGGTGCAGCAGGCCCATGCCGATCCCAAAGGCAAGGACGACAAGGGCGGAGAGGTCGGGAATGGTCCTGAATCTGGCGGCAATGAAAAAGAAGACGATAATGGCGATGGCTATGGCGGCCAGCAGATAGTCGTCGAGCATAAACCCCAGTGATGTCTTGAAGAGGATGAGGGCCAGGCCGAGCTGTATGCCCCGGATGACGTCGTGCGGCACCACCCGTTCGATGACGCGCATGCCGCCGAAGAGGCCCAGCAGGAGAAAGAAGAGGCCCAGCAGTATCCCCGACGCCGCGATCTCCGCCGGCATCATCCCCTCGGCGATGACGATGGCCGCCACTACCTTCATCGGTTCCACGGGGACGGGGAGCCGGTAGTAGAGGCCCGTAATGATGTACCACAGGCTGAAGGACAGGAGGATATAGCCGATGTGTACATGGGACACGATGGCCACACCGAGAACGATGGGGATCAGTGTGCCATAGTCTCCCACGGCACCGGCCGTCTCCTGGAGATTGAATCTGAAACCGGGATGTCTCGTATGCTGCATGGATCCTCTTTCGGTCTGTCCCTGGAATGGAGACCCGTGACCGCCCGTTATCTCGTCATGACGTACCGCTGTTCAGAGTGGGGGACGTACCATTCGGTGTAATTGTAGCCGATGCCGATGGGTGCCGGTTCGACCCCCCGGACCCGTGAGCTGATAATGGGGAGCGCTTCGGCAATATAGAGAAAGGTGTAGGGCTGTTCCTCTGCGAGGATTTCCTGTATCCGGTAGTAGCACTTCTTCCTCTCTCCCTGATCGAAGGTGCCCCGCCCCTTTTCGAGGAGTTCGTCGACCTCGTCGTTTTTGAAGGAGGTGAAATTCAGTTCGCCCGGCTTCGTCTTGCTCGAGTGCCACACATCATAGAGATCGGGATCGAGGGTGATGTTCCACCCCAGTATGGTGGCGTCGAATTTCTTCTTGTTGATGAAATCGTTGATAAAGGCGGCCCATTCTATGACGCGGATCTTGACGGTGATGCCGATGTCGGAGAGCGTCTTCTGGGTAATCTCGGCGCACTTGGCACGCAGGTCGTTTCCCTGATTGGTCACGATTTCAAAGACAAAGGGTTGTCCGTCTCGGTCCCTGATGCCGTCGCCGTCACGGTCGATCCACCCCGCCTCCGCCAGGAGTGCCTTCGCTTTGCCCTGATCATGGGGATAGTGCCGGACATCGGGGTTGTAGGGCCATGTGCCCGGCTTGTAGGGGCCGGTGGCCACCTTCCCCAGTCCCAGCAGGATGCCGTCGATGATCTCCTTCTTGTTTATGGCGTATGATATCGCCTGCCTGACGCGCTTGTCCCTGAACAGGGGATTTTCCAGGTTATAGCCGAGATAGGTATATCCGAAGGAGAGGTAGCGGTACTTGTTGTAGTTTTTCCGAAAGAGGGTGTTCTCCGTCTGTCTCGTGTACTGGAGGGGGGTGAGCCCCATGCGATCGATGCCCTTGGCCCGCAGTTCGAGAAACATGGTGGCCATGTCGGGGATGATCCGCATGATGTAGCCGTCGATGTAGGGCCGTCCCTCGAAATAGTCGGCATTGGAGACGAGGACGATCTTCTGCCCCGTCACCCATTCCTTGAACCGGTAGGGTCCCGTCCCGATGGGGTCCCTGGTCAGGGGGCTCTTGGTGATATCCCTGTCTTCCAGCAGGTGTTTCGGCAGTATGTTGGATGCCCAGCTGATGAGGGCCGGGGCGAAGGGCTGGTCGTAGGTGACACGAAAGGTGTGCGGGTCGATGACTTCCGCCTTCTTGACCTTGAGAAAGTCGCCGGCATAGGCGGTGGGTGTCTTCGGGTTTATGGTGACGCCGTAGGTGTAGAGGACATCGTCGGCGGTGAAGGGGTGGCCGTCGTGCCAGGTGACCCCCCTTCTCAGGTGGAAGGTGATGACGAGGCCGTCGTCGGAGATGTCCCAGGACTCCGCCAGGTCACCGATGATCCGCATGTCCCTGTCGTATTTCACGAGGCCGTTGAAGATCATTGCCGAGATGGAATGTGAGGCACCGTCCGAAGAGAGTATGGAGATGAGGTTCGACGCATCTGCGATGGAGCCCTCGACCATGATGTCGCCGTAGGCGGGGGCGCCTGCCTCCGCGAGAGATGCCGGTGTCGCGGGGGGTGTGTCACTGTCATCGGTGCACCCCCACAGTGCGGGCACCGCCAGCATAATCAGAATCAGTAACATGCGCGTCATGTCTCTCATGGTCACCTCGTTTCCCCGGTGTGAACTGTCCGCTGATTATAGTGGAACCGCTGCGGATCGTCAACATCTTAGACGTGATGGGCGACATTCCCGTGGAGGGGCATCGCCGGAATGCGTGAAGGGGAGGTGGTTTCATGATACAGGGCGTCTTTTCATTTGGCATTTGGGACATCTGGTGATAGTATCAGGGGTCATTAATAACTTTCAGGGAGGAGTGGATAGTGGCACGGGTTACCTTTGGCAGCAGGGGGGGCAGGGTGAGGACAACGGTGAAGCGGAGCGACAGGCCCGGGAGCACGAAGACGGTGGCGGATGTCGTTCGTGATCTCAAGGCGGGCATGGAAAGGCCCGCGGGAGAGGATTACCGGGAGCGTTCGCTGGCCATTCACGGCCTCATCTGTGCCCGTTGCGGCAGGGAATTCGATCATACCAACCGGCATCTCCTCACCGTTCACCACAAGGACGGGAATCATTACAACAATCCCCCCGACGGCAGCAACTGGGAAAATCTCTGCGCCTTCTGTCATGAGGATGCCCACAGCCGGGAGATCCTGGGCGAATATTATGACGGGTCGGGAGGAGATACGGGGAGTACCGTTGTCTATAAAGAAGACGATGCCGCTTCGGGCCTGGGAACGCTGGGTGCGAAACTGCAGGAGGCGATGAAGAAAAGGGGGAAATAGCACCCCTGGTTCTGTCATTGATCATCGATGATCGTTGTGTGGAAGAGAGACTCCTGCAGATGGGTACGAGTGGGAGCAGTAAAGGAGAGGATGGTGGCATGAAAATACTCGTTTGTTACAATGGATCGGAAAAGGACGGCAAGGTCGTTAAAGAAGCGGTGAAGAGAGCGAAGGCCATGGATGCAAAGGTATATGTGGTGACCTCCGCCCACAGCAGCCCGGGAACGCCTCAGGAGGTGCTGGATTACCTGCAGGGGGAATTACAGAAAGTGGAAAAGGTCTTTGTCGACGAACACATACCCTGTGAAACACAGTTGTCTGTTCACGGTCTCGATGCCGGTGAGGATCTGTTGCGGTTTGCCGATGAAGAGGGCATCGATGAAATACTGATCGGGGTAGAGAAGCGTTCGAAGGTGGAGAAGTTTTTACTGGGTTCTACGGCACAGTACGTCATCCTGCAGGCATCCTGCCCGGTGATTGCGATAGGCTGAGATACCCACACCTGTTGCCGGTGCCATGGGGATAAATCTCTATTTGAGAAAGATGTCGAGATTGTTCTGCTGGTGGTCCATCTTGTCACCCACCGATGTGCCGCAGAAGGTGCAGACGTAGTCATACTGGTCGCCGTTTGCAAGGACCAGTAAGAGTCGTTTCCGCACCGGCACGGCCCGTTTGCATTTGGGGCAGTAGAGTTCCGTTGCGTCGAAATCACCGTAGGCGTCACCTCTCGTCATCAATCACTCATCTCCTTCAGGTATGTTGTGTGCGTTTTCGAGCCACACGGTGGCCTCGCTGTCACTGGGCGCCCGGTAGTCTCCCCGCGGGGAGAGCGCACCCCCCGATCCGATCTTGGGACCGTTGGGCATGCAGGAGCGCTTGAACTGGCTGATCTTGAAAAAGCGGTAGAGATATACCTCCAGCCATTTCCGTATATCACCGATGCTATATTCGTTTCTCTGTGCCTCGGGCACATCGGGCCAGACCCCCGCTGTCCTGTCCCGCCAGGCGCAGTAGGACATGAAGGCCACCTTCGTGGGGAGATAGCCGAAGCGGGTGATGTAGAAGGTATTGAAGTCCTGCAGTTCATAGGGGCCGATAGTCGATTCCGATTTCTGGGCGGGACGGTTGTTGTCCTTCCCGGGGATCAGTTCGGGACTGATCTCCGTCTTCAGGATGTCTGCGAGGACCGCCCGCGTCTCGTCACTGAATGTTCCCTCCTTCACCACCCAGCGGAGGACATACTGGATCAGTGTCTTGGGGATACTGGCGTTGATGTTGTAGTGGGACATGTGATCCCCCACGCCGTAGGTGCACCAGCCCAGGGCGAGTTCACTGAGGTCGCCCGTTCCCAGGACGAGGGCATCGTGCAGGTTGGCGATGCGAAAGAGGTGGGAGGTGCGGGCGCCGGCCTGGACGTTTTCGAAGGTGATGTCGTAGATCCCCTTCCCCTCGGCAAAGGGGTGGCCGATATCCCTGAAGGTGGTCATGCAGGTCTCTCTGATATCGATCTCACGGGCCGCCACCCCCAGTGACCGCATCAGCTGAAGGGCATTGCCGTAGGTCCGGTCCGATGTGGCGAAGCCGGGCATGGTGTAGGCCAGTATGTTCGTCCGGGGGAGTCCCAGCAGGTCCATGGTGTAGGCGGCGACGACGAGGGCGTGGGACGAATCGAGACCGCCCGAGACGCCGATGACGACACGCTCGATCTTCGATGCCCTGAGGCGCTGTGCCAGGCTGTGACTCTGTATGTTGAAGACCTCGTAACAGCGCTGCTCACGCCTTCCGAGATCGGCCGGTATGTAGGGGAATCGAGGGATCTCCCTCGTCAGGAGCAATTTTTTTTTTGGCACTTCCACGGGGAAGCTGATGGTCCTGAACCGGGATATGGCGTCCCGGTGGTCCCGGGCGTTGGTACCGAAGCCGGTGAGACGCATCCGGTCCTGCGCCAGCCGGTCCAGATCGATGTCGCCGCAGATGATCTGGGCTTCCCGGGAAAACCGTTCCGTTTCGGCCAGCAGCGTGCCGTTTTCATAGATCATGGCGTGGCCGTCCCAGGCCAGGTCCGTCGTCGATTCGCCCGGTCCCGCCGCCGTGTAGAGATAGGCCGCCAGTGAGCGGGCCGACTGGTTCGAGACGAGATTGTGGCGGTAGTCCGCTTTTCCCACCGTGATATTCGACGCCGACAGGTTTCCCAGAACGGTTGCCCCGGCAAGGGCGGCGAAGCTCGATGGCGGAATGGGGACCCAGAGGTCCTCGCAGATCTCGAAGAAGAACCGGCAGTGCCTCACATTCTCTATGTCGAAGAGCAGGTCGGCGCCGAAGGGGATGCCTGTCTGGCCGCAGAGATCGATGACAGGGGACAGTGCCTCGTCTGCCGCGTGGAACTGGCGTCCCTCGTAAAATTCGCGGTAGTTGGGGAGATATGACTTGACGGCTACTCCCCGGATCGTTCCCCCGTAGATGACGACGGCGCAGTTGAAGAGGAGCGTATCCACCTGCAATGGGGCGCCGACGACAAGGATGAGTTCGAGGTCCTTCGATGCCGCTGTGATTGCTGCCAGGGCGTCACGGACACCGGCGAGGAGGGCCTCCTGGTGGAAGAGGTCCTCATTGGAATAGGCCGATATGCCCAGTTCGGGGAAGAGGGCGACGATGGCCCCCGTGGCCGCCGCCTCGCGGGCCAGCGCTATCGTCTTTTCGGCGTTGAAGGCCGGGTCGGCCACACGGACCTCGGGCAGGCAGAGGGCAGCCCGTATGAATCCCTGATTGTATAGGTTAAAAAATTCCATCATAAATAGGGACAGCGCCCATGTTTCAGTATCGTAATGCTCCAGTGAGAGGAAATCTAAAACATAATGGCCGCCATGTCAATGAAAACACCGCACAGGGTCATGACAATGCGACCGTCCTATCCCACGGCATGGGGTGTGATGACGACCTTGAGGCAGTCCGTCCCCGCGCTGGCTTCCCTGAACCCCCTGCCGATTGCTTCCAGGCCGAAGCGGTGCGTGATCATCTGCGACACGTCGATGTTGCCTGCCCGGATCAGTTCCATGGCCTGCAGGTTGTCCCGCGGCGCCGCGCCGTAGCAGGTCTTGAGGGTGATGTCCTGTCGCCAGAAGTCATTGAAATCGATGGCCAGTTCCTCGCCCGGTCTGGGGACGGCGAAGAAGAGGACGGTGCCCCCCCGGTCCACCGATGCGAGGGCCTGCCTGCAGGCGGCCGGCGATCCGGCACAGATGATCACCTTGTCGGCGGGCCGTCCGTTGACCCCTTTGACAGAGGCAGGGACATCCTCTCCGGCATGGACGACGTGCTCCGCCCCGAACCGCTCTGCCGCGGCGAGGCGGTTCTCCAGCATGTCCGTGGCCATGACACGCCCCGCGCCCAGTGCGCGCGCCAGCTGTATCATGAGGAGGCCGATGATGCCGCTCCCCAGCACGAGGACACTGTCGCCCGGTTCGATGGCGACGGCCCGCATGGCACGTACCGCCGTTCCCAGCGGTTCGATGAAGGTACCCGCTTCATATGACATCTCGTCGGGGAGGATGAGGGTCCCTGTGTCGATACTTCGCCCTGTCACGAGGAGATATTCGGAAAAGCCCCCGGGGTCGAAGTTGTTTTCCGTCTGAAAGACCGAGCAGGCCGTTTCGTGCCCTGCCAGGCAGTAGCGGCAGGCATTGCAGGGGACGTGGTGTGTCGCGAAGACGCGGTCTCCCCGTTTGAATTGTGTGATGTCGCGGCCCGTTTCCACCACCTCTCCCGTCAGTTCGTGACCCAGGACGAGGGGGGCCCTGGTGATGCGGTACCACTCCATGATATCGCTGCCGCAGATACCGCAGGCCCTGACCTTGATCAGTATGTCCCCGGCACCCACCGACGGCAGGGGCTGTTCCTCCACCTCCACCCGGCTGTTCGAGTAATACATGCCGACGCGCATTATCATCCATTCCTTTCTGTTGACTGCCGACCCTGGCAGGGCCGCTTATTGATCCTTCAGCTCCTCTGTGCGGTCCCGGAAGAATTCGTAGGCATGCTCCGGTGTTTCGCCGTCGTGGACGACCTTCCGTACCGCCTCTATCATGGCGATGGGTGCCTCGGACTGGAAGATATTTCGCCCCATATCGACACCGGCTGCCCCTTCTTGGATGGCGTTATAGGCCATGGTCAGTGCATCGGCCTCGGGTATCTTCGTCCCCCCCGCCATGACGATGGGTACGGGGCAGGCGGCGGCGACCTTGTCGAAATCTCTGTCGACGTAGTAGGTCTTGACGTAGGTCGCGCCCAGTTCGGCGAGAATCCGCGTCGCCAGCATCATGTAGCGGGCATCACGGGTCAGTTCCTTCCCCACGGCCGTCACGCCCAGCGTCGCGATGCCGTAGCGGTTCCCCTGATCGACGAGGCGCGTCATGTTGTGCACCGACTGTGTCTCAAACTTCCCGCCGACAAAGACCTGGACGGCCGTTGCCGCGGCATTGAGACGGATCGCCTCTTCGATGTCGAGGGCGATCTCTTCATTGGAGAGTTCGCTCAGTATACTGGGACCGCCGCTGGCACGCAGCACGATCCCCCCGGTAAAGGTGGGGGGGATGATGGAGCGGAGGATGCCCCGTGTCAGCATGAGGGTGTCGGCATAGGGGATGAGGGGCAGGATATTGACGTCGATCCGCTCCAGCCCCGCCGTGGGTCCCTGGAAATAGCCGTGATCGATGGCGAGCATGACCGTCTTGCCCGATCGGGGATTGAAGATGCTGGAGAGGCGGTTCTGCAGCCCCCAGTCGAGGGCATTGGAACCCTTGAGAAAGAAGGGTTCGCTCGTTGCCGGCCTGTCCACGTAAAACTGTTTTTCCTTTTTTGACTCATCGGCTTCTGGCATATAGGTACTCCTTTTCGTATTGTTCAATCATATAAAAATAAGGATTCCATCCCGCTACCCGTTGTCGCCCCTGCCACCTCTCCGCTGGGCCTCATCGGGGAGGGAACGCCGGGGATCGAGGGCATCCCTGCAGTGTTCATAGAGCCTCACTGCCTGTTCCCCCGCCTCGTGCATGTCTCTGCCGAGGGAGAGAAATCCGTGGTTTCTCATGATGATGAAGGTCTCGTCCTTCAGGACATGGAGGACACTGGCCACCAGCGCCAGTGATGCCGCCTCCTCTTCCCGCTCGGTCACCGGCACACCCAGCGTCTCTCCGCAGCGGAGGAGCAGATCGGAGTGACCGTGGAAGACGGCGCCCACGTCGCCTCGTTCCCGGTATATGGCGGCGTGCAGCATCGTCTCCGACGAGGGCTCCTTCAGCCCGCTTGCGCTGACGATCCCCTTTGCGGGATCGCAGGAGTGGACCGTCACGAACATGTCTTCCGCCGGGTCGTCCTTGACACGCACCTCCGACGCCGTGATGATGAATGCATGCCCGTCCCCGTGTACCCTGAAACTCAGGTTGCCCAGCGAACTCCCCCGGTAGGGGGGCGTGAGGTTCGAATCGTGGAACCTGACGCACCAGGAGCGGAGTTCCGCGGCCCTGTCGTCCCGCGGCGGCGTCCTGTCCCTGAATTCGGTATGAAAGGTGACCCTCATGACGGCCTCTTACACGAGCAGCGTGCGAATCTGCTCTTCGATCTGGTTTTTGGGAAGGGCCCCCACGAGCCGGTTCACCAGCTGTCCCCCCTTGAAAAAGAGCATGGTGGGGATACTCTGTGTGCTATACCGTGCCGCCATGCCGGGATTTTCATCGACATTCAGCTTGGCGATCTTTATTCTCCCCTGATATTCGGCGGCAAGCTGATCGAGGACGGGGGCCACCATGTGGCAGGGACCACACCAGGGTGCCCAGCAGTCCACCAGGACGATGCCCGGGAAGGAGAGGACCTCGCCGCCGAAGGAGGCGTCCGTGACATGCACGGGACGGTCCGGCATGGTCACCGGCGGCAGTGGACTGCCGCATTTTCCGCATTTCGGTCTGTCCTTCAGCCTGTCGTCGGGGATACGATTTTTCGTCCCGCAGGCGGGACAGGAAACAATCATGGTATAACCTCCGAAGACCAGGGACACTTCCCCTGTTTATGTACAAGACGATGCTGCGCTTATTCGCGCCGATCATTGACCTTCAATGGTTCTTCGGCTTTTCCTCTATGGAACTGTGCCAGCTGCCGATGCGACTTCGGTATGATCACGACCCCGGCAGACGGGCTGCCACAGGAACCGGGTGGTCTCTACGGGCGCATTGTATCCAGAGAGGCAACGGGTGTCAATGCAATTTCAGGCAGCGGTGCTGCCGGTGACGGGTCGTCTGCGTCGGGATCTCTCTGTTACATTGATCATCGCGGATCGCGGTACTGCAGGCGGCGACACTGATGCCGGTGACAGGGTCCTGCCGGCAGGTGTCTGCGATACAGGGCATCACGGATGGATTGCACTGACCGTCGCGGGGAAATGATACACTATCGCCGCAAAGCTATTGACAGCAGGCGCCGCTGTGCGTAAGGTATGGCCATACCCCCGGAGACCGCATCGTCGTTACCGAAAAAGGTATCGGCTGTGACTCGTGACTGTCAGGGGGTCCACAGATTCCCGCCCGGGCGTTGCAGTGAGTGTACAGGGCTCAGGATGAGGCGAAGCATACAGTGAGGTTTCTATGCTCAAAGGAATGCTTGACCATTTTTTCAAGTCACCCTCCATCGACTGGATACAGGTGGAGGTGACGTCACGCTGTAACGCGGCGTGCTTCTATTGCCCGCGAACGGCGTACCGGGATGGATGGCTCAATCGTGACCTGTCGGTGGAAGACTTTCAACGGCTGGCGCCGATCTTCGGCAGGACGGGAATGATCTTTCTCCAGGGGTGGGGGGAACCCTTTCTCAATCCCCACATGATGACCATGGTGCGCATGGCGAAAGAGGCCGGGTGCACGGTGGGAACCACGACCAACGGCATGCTGCTGAACGAGGAGATGATCGGCCGGCTGGTAGCGTCCGGTGTGGACCTGGTGGCCTTTTCCCTTGCCGGTGTCCATGAACGAAACGATACGCATCGCCGGGGGACCAACGGTGACACCATAGCGGCGGCTATCAGGCTGCTTGATGAAACAAAGAGAAAGGCGGGGACGGAACTGCCCGCAGTCCACATCGCCTATGTACTGCTGCGCTCGGGACTCGACGATCTGAAGCGCCTGCCCCTCTTCCTCCGGGGCCTGCCCGTAAGCCAGGTGATTCTGAGCACCCTCGATTTTGTCCCCTGTGAGGAACTGAAAGATGAAACCATACTCCCCGCCACGGGGGACGAATACGAACAGCTCCGGTCACGACTGGATGCCCTGAAGGTACAGGTCGAAGCCGAGGGCGTGGAACTCCATTATCGACTTCACAGACCGGGAAAACCCAACAGCGCCTGCACCGAGAACATCCAGCGGTCCTTTTTCGTCTCCTCCGACGGATCGGTGTCTCCCTGTGTCTTCACGAATCTGCCCCTGGCAGCGGATGCGCACATTTTCCGCGACGGGGAGCGGCCCTGTCGGCGACTGACCTTTGGCAACATCCGTGATACCGACATCCGGGACATCTGGCAGGGACAGGCCTCCGGAGAGTTTCGAAAGACCTTTCGTGAGAGGCAGGTGCCCGAGGTCTGCACCGGGTGTCCCAAGCTCTTCGTGGGGGAGGACAGGTAATCCTGCCGGTGCAGTCCCGTTGTGGCGGGTGCCATGACAGAGATGTGCTATGCATCGCCGGGTCTGATGAGCGGGCAGGGGGGCAATCCCCTGCAGGGTATGCTGGTATATAACCGAAAAAGAGAATATAACGGCGGGGCTGCACGCCCGCAGCGGCGGGCACTGATATTCCCGGGGAGGCAGTATGGAAGGAAGAGAACTCATTCGTGATCGCGTCCACACCTACTACTGGCGAGACGACCTGAACTGTGCCGTCACGACGATCAAGATCCTGTCGGAATACTTCGACATCGATATCCACCCCCAGGTCGTGCAATCGGCCATAGGCCTCCACGGTGCCGGCTTTTATGGGGCACAGTGCGGGCTTGTCGAGGGGGGATTAATGTCTATCGGCATCATGGGGGCACTGGTGCCACGGTCCGATGACGAGATCGTGGCCGCCTGCTATGACTATGCCGCCCGCTTCGAGCGGCACTTCGGAAGCCTCCTCTGCCGGGAACTGCGCCCCGAGGGGTTCTCACCCGACAATCCGCCGCACCTGTGCGAAGATATTACCAACCGTGCCGTGCTCTTTACCCTGGAGTACATCGAGGAACGGGTGGCACTGCCGGAACAGGGCCGTCAGGAGCGCGGATAGAGGGCCCAGAGGCGGGCCAGTTCATCCTCCTCACAGCGTATGTCACTGAAGGTGGAGACGGTGTCGCCGGAACGAATGGTGACACCCGCTCCCGTTGTCACTTCTCCCACAAAGGCATGGGGGATGTCTATCGCGGTGAGCGCCGCAGTGACGCTCTCCTTTCTGTCAGGGGGTACCGTCACTGCCAGTGTCCCCGACGAGATCATCTTCATGGGGTCGAACTCGAAGGCCCGGGCAAAGCGTTGCACCAGGTTGCCGATGGGGAGACGCTCGGCATCGATGGTGATGGCCTTGTCCGACAGGGCGGCGATCTCGAGGAGTGTCTCCAGGAGTCCGCCCCGTGTGACGTCATGCATCGCCGTGGCGCCCTGTTCTGCCAGGACGAGGGCCTCCCGCACGACACTGACATCATCCATCAGACGGACCGCTTCTGTCCGTTCTTCATCGGTTATGCCCCGCTCTCGCGCGATGTCGGCAAAATCGCCTGCCAGGATCCCCGTCCCCTCGACGGCGATTTCCTTTGTCACGAGCACGAGATCGCCTTCACGGGCACCTCCCGTCCTGACGGGAGTCCTCGTCCCCGCGTTTCCCAGGGCCGTCACCGAGACGAGGGGTCTCGTCAGATTCGCCGAATATCCCGTGTGTCCCCCGATAATGGCGACACCGATGTCGTCGGCGGCCTGTCGTGCGTCACACATGATCTGTTCAAGGAGGTCCTCATCCCTGATGGAGGGGACGAGTACCAGGATCAATATCCACCGGGGGGGGACACCGCTTGCGGCGATATCATTGCAGGCGACATGGACAGCGAGCCATCCGATATTACCGATGGCGCCGACGATGGGGTCGACATGTGAGGCGAGGATATCGTTTCCCACTTTGGTAAGGGCCACGTCCTCTCCGAAGGATGAACCGAGCACTATGTCGCCGTTCTGCGGTGCGACATAGGGGAAAACGCGCTTCTTTAGTACGTCGAGAGAAAATTTAGACATGAAAAACCCCCAGGTGATAAATTTTTAGAGACACACTGTTCGATATCACATCGAGAAAAATACGCAAGAGATATTTTCCTGTAAAGGGTAACTCCCTGTCGTCTCCATGCAGACACTATGACCCCGCTGCCATCACGGTGACAAGTCTGTAGCTGGTTCAATCTTTCGCCTCGTCACTGCTTCAATCCTGCCACCGCTGGTTCAATCTTGTAGATTGAAGCGGAACAGTAAACAGAGGTACCAATCACCATCAGTGCACATTTCTCAAGAATTGAACCAGTGTGAATGGTTTCAATTCATTGATTGGCGAGATATGTGAACTTTTCAAATTTGGATTGTCACTCAAGGTATGTGGTGAATATCTGAACTGTGTTACGTATAACACCTACCAAGCGTGAGGATTGGTTTTCTGATCCGCCGTTGATTTCGGATTGAAAGAGTCTAACGACCGGCATCACCTGCCCGTCGTGAAGTTGGCAACCCACTTTGCAGGAGCAGAATAAGGCAATTATCGCCGATGGTGTTTGTTGGGGACGAGAAATTAAATAAATCTAACCCCTTTTCTCTCTGCTTCGCGCTCTGCAATGTCAGCAATTAGTTCAACCCTAAGCCAATCACTAAACCCACAGCAATACCCAAACCAACAAACATAGACCCTATAACCATACCAATGGCAACATTCCCCTCGCCTAACTGCTTCGATGTATCAAAAGGTGTAATCCAGTCCAGTATTTTATAACCCAATACCATAAATAAAATGGTCAATAACGCACCTAAAATCGCATATGTAAAATTTGATACAACAATGGCTATTTCCATGATTCACTCCTATCTTAATATCTGCTTAATGGATTTAATTTTCGTTACATAGTCCAAGGTTTCCTTACTATGTCTACCTGTAACCTTAGGCAAGGTTTGTTCTATAGAACTCCATAAATTAGGATTTATACCTGAACGTTTTGCGCGTTTTTGCGCTTTAATAATATTCCCCTTACCTGCATTATAAGCACCAAATGTGAAATTCAGGCGATCTTGAAAAGGCCGATCTGCTTTAAATAAATTCCAAATAGAACGGTTATAGGAAATACCCGCGGCAATATTCCACTGCGGGCTATTACCACTGCCTTTAATATACTGATGACGTTTAATAATTTCTTCATAAGTAGCCGGCATAATCTGCATGAGCCCAAGAGCACCGACATGGGATTTAGCATTTTTTTTAAGTCTCGATTCCGCTATTGCCTGCGCCTTAAAATGATGCCAGTTGAAAGCCGGGCCAAAATTACGTTTGGTGTATTTTGAGAAGTAATTATCATAACGGGTGATGTTATTGTAACGGTGGAAGTCTTCTCCATAAGACGTCGAATTCATCATCAAAAATAAGATAACAAGTATGAGCTTGGTCACGAATATTGCCTCACTATTGACCCCATAGACTGATAGGGCGTTTTTTAGCCAATCATAAATACAATCAAGCATCAATACCGATGATACCCTTTTTTCTCAGTATGTCTAATTAGTCAAGGACATCCTGGAAATGGCAACCGAATTCTGTCATCCATATCATAATTATTGAGGGAATAACATCAATGATAACGGATTGAAGTCTTGCATTTTCATTGAGGGTAACGATTTGTGGATAACAGGAAGCTATACGTACCATATTCTGATTTACCTATTGATTCTATGTGGTTAGTTGTTGTTTAAAGTTTCACATATTCCTCTCTGTTTCGTCAAGGGTTATGTGGGTTGCAGACCCTTCGGTGCATAATTACCTCCATGGCATTGAAGTAATCTCTCTGATCCGGGATTCCGGCGATACCCGGATACGTGCCGTAACCCGGCCTTTCGATACCCGGTGCAGTTTCTCCAGCGCCCGGGTCCGAGATTTGTTCAATCTGTGCTGAATGGACACCGTCCGGACTTCCTGAGCGGTGTCCACGGTCAGATTCAGGTCATGCCGGTAATATGATATACATTCCAGCGGTTTAGGCAGTTTTTTGAAGATTTATTCACCCTGTTGGATAAATTTGTCCAACAGCAATTCCCCCTCCCGGGAAACCTGAGAACCGCAAAGCATGCCCGACAGCGTCGATGGTATGCTCCTTAGGAAAAAGAAGTAAAAAGAGGACCACTCCCCGTATTTTAGATAGCCTCTAAATATCATGACTCTCTTACCGCTTTTTAAAGTGATGATATCTGATAACTGTACGTAACAAAGGGTAATTGACTGATATGCGATAATTGGTCATTATGTATCTGTTATTTTGGTTCAACAATACAGAGGCGGATTTTGCGCTGAAGGGAGGGACGGCTCTCAATTTTTTGGTCCGCGACATGCCGCGGCTCTCCGTTGATATTGATCTGACATATATCCCGGTAAATAATCGAAAGACTGCCCTTGCGGATATACGTTGGTCTCTGCTCTTCTTAGCCGAGAAGATCGGCAAGATGTTCCCGGAAAGTCAAACAACATTGAAGAAGATTCCTCCTTATGCACTGCTTCGGGATTACCCAGGAGCGGATTGCCCAGCGATTCAGCATTCCATAGAGGACAGTAGCCGACCATTTAGCGAAATTGGCAACGTTGCCAAATCCGCTAAATCACTATTAATCCACCGGCTCTGCCGGTGAGAATTGAAAAGGCTCTGCCGATTAAGGCGTATATTTGATAAACGGTCCTCCAATGAGGAAAGCCCCGAAGGGCACAAGGAGGACCGTAATGA
>Ga0272441_10007639_pt1 | contig 17494 bp, 14 predicted proteins | sample SSMProp6N_FD_193582 | JGI IMG/M metagenome (GOLD analysis project Ga0272441, IMG submission 193582) | Marine sediment archaeal communities from Little Sippewissett salt marsh, Falmouth, MA, United States - SSM-Prop-6N | ecosystem: Environmental > Aquatic > Marine > Wetlands > Sediment ...
GCCCACAAAACCATCGTGGTCGACGGGCACAAGCTCACCCGAGAGCCGTACCGCGATGGCACGTATGTGGGGCGCGTGTACGGGGGCCACGCATGGTACCAGCTCGCCCACTTGCTGGTGCGGGGCGCCGAGGCGAAGGCGTTGGCCGAGCCCATCGAGAGAATCATAGATTTCGGAGCCCAGGAGGCACAGTGGCTCGTCGACAACCAGGACGAGACCCACGGCCGTTACGGGAACATGTGCGGGTCATACAACCTGTGCTTCGGTCTGGTGGCGGCCCACCATCTGGCGAGGATGAACCGGCGGCAAGCCCAGGCGGCTCTCATAGCTCAAGGCATCCGCACGGCACTGCAGAGCGCAATCCACGAGCCCGAGTATGGCCCCAACTTCGAGGGATGGCTGGATGCGGACGGCTACACGCTGTGTGAGATGGCGATCCGAATACTGGGCGAGGATGCTTCGGTCAGGCAGGCCCAGAGGCGCTTCACAAGCGATGCGGACGCGGACATCGCCGTGCCCGGTCAGGCCGCCCGGAACGAGCCCTACGGCCTGGGGCACCGGGTGAGCACCATCGCCCCCATGCTGCTTTCGAGCCCGGAGTATGCGCAAGCCGTCCAAGGCGGCGCCCCAAAATGGCAAGAGCTACTGCCACCGGACTGAGAGGGCCTCACTGGACCACCAGCAGATCAATGAACCCGGCGGGTACGCTCACGCCGCCCTCCGATAGATCCCATGAAGCCCCGGTGAATAGACCCTCCCAGCGCCCCGAGGCATCCAACTCGACCTGCTGCTCCTGGTCCGAGGAGTTCACCACGACGACGAACCGTGGGGCGCCCTCCTCCTGCAGCACCTGGAACTGCACCGAGCCGGGGGTCTGCGCCCGGGCATCCAGTGTCGGCCGTACGCCCCCTCGCCGGGCGCATTGGGCGATCAGCGACAGCAGACCGTCTTCGCCCTGCGCGGCTCCCTCGCCCGGGTTCGTACCGCAGTACATCACCATCCCGTCGCCGACATCCACCGACGCGATGCAGGTCTCGACCCCGTCGAAGCTCCCAACTTGGACAAGCCCATCGCCCTGCAAGGCCGCATAGCGACGAGCCCCCCACACAAAGGCACCGTCATCGAGACTAATCGGGAAGAGACGTCCGCCCGACACGCCGAAGTCGCTCAGCGCTTTGCGGACATCCTCGGGCACGGAAGCGTCGAACTGCTGGCTGTTATCCAGGCGCAGGTTGAAGCTCGAGGTGGTGTCGGTCTCCTGCAGGCCCCATGATTCTGCGAGCCCACAGCCGGGCGTGGTGCGGCTGTGCCGCCCTGTCGAGGCGCTGTACCCGGCCAGATGGGCCTCGCATAGCAGCACACCGCCGCCGCGCACCCACCGGTCGAGGGTGTCGGCCTCCTCCTGAGTCACGTAGTAGCATGAAGGCATCACCAGCACCCTGATGTCCTCCATCTGTCCCGCGGCCAGCATGGACCCGGAGATGATACGGAAGGGATAGTTGTGGCGGTGCAGCAGGTGGATGTACCCCTCCACGTCGGCCTGCAGGGCCTGTAGGCTGCCATCCACGGCGAAGTGGAACACTTCATTCTTGCGGCTTTTCCAGATGCCGATCTCGGCGGGCGCGGGCCTCGCCTTCATCAGGGACTCAGCGCAGGGCGACAGCGCCTGCCAGAAGCTCGCCACGGCCCGCGTAATCGGTCGGTCCGCGCCGTCGGGCCTCACCAGACCCCAGGCGGGCGATTCCACGCCCAGCACCTCGGGCCGATACTGCCAGAACAGGAAGCCTTTGACGCCCATCCCGATCTGGGGAAGGAAGTCCGCCAACAACTCGTCCAGGCCCAACATGCGCTGGTGCATCCCCAGGCTGCCGTAGTTCACATGGCTCTCGACGTTGTAGCACACCTTCCCCCGCGCCGCCGAGATGACCTGGGAAGGGAACACCGGGCCGCCGTTCATGGTGGCGGCGAATACATCGCATTTCTCGGCAAGAGCGAAGTCGTCCACACAGGTGACCGCGTTGAAAGGCGACATGACGTTGGGCACCACATGCAGGTAGCACAGGTGGTCGGGGTCGCGCTCCCGCGTCATATCAAGCCGCCAGGTGGCCTCCGCCGTCATGGTGTCCAGGTGGAACTCGCGCCAGTCAACGAAGTCGGCTATACCGCCCCCTGTTCGCGGCAGCTCTATCTGCGCGAAGGCCTCGTAGCACCGGCCCCACACCTGGTTGAGGCGCTCGATCTGCCCGTACTTGCCCTCGAGCCATCGCTCGAACCCCGCTCGGCAGTGAGGGCAGTAGCACACGAGGGTGCGCCAGTCGGGCTGCCTCGCCCCGAAGGACTGTTCGGGCTCGTTCCACACGTCCCACATGGACAGAGCAGGGCGCCCTTTGAAGTGATCCACCAATTCGGCCATGAATCGCCGCCGCGCCTCAAGGGCCCCCGGGTGGTTATAACACGGCCCCGGGTGCCCGCCGATCTGCCGGTGCGACACCACGTAGGGCTCGAGAGTCTGGCCTGACACGTTGACCTGCTTCGCATCCGGGTAACGCTCGAACAGCCACACCGGTGACACGTCGAAGATTGTGTTCAGCGTCACGGCCAGACCGTTGCTATGGGCCAGGTCCATGAGCGCGTCCACGTCATCAAAGCAGAACCGGTCCCACGCGCGGTGCGACCATCGCCATTGCACCCAAAATTTCACGGCATTGAACCCCAAGTCACGCATCCGTGATAGATCCGCGTGCCAGCACTCACGCTCCGGGGTGGGGGCCCGGTAGTACTGGGCGCCGAAGATGAAGGGATACCGCGTCATCGTGTCCCATCCTCCTGACCACATTCCCTCCAGACGGTGTGTACACAGGCGGCGACCGTCCGGAGACCCATCGGTGCGATCATGGCGTTTCGTAGGCCTTCGTCTCACCCACGAACAGGAAATCCGTTATGGCGCTGCGTCGCTGCTTACTCAACTCGAAGCGCAGATGCCGTGCCCGAAGGGGCTCATCCGGGCGCAGCCACAAGAGACCCGCTCCTTTGGAGCCCGGCCGCGCCGTGCCGATCAATTCGTACGTTTCGCCATCCGAGCCGGCCAACACACGCACCTCGTCGGGGTTGTAGCCACCTACGCCGGCGCCGTACTGCTGGGTGATGAGCGCAATGCTCCGGGTTTGCTGCAGGTCAAGGTCCATCGTCACCCGCGCCCATAGACCGATCGCCGGGATGCTCCAACCCACGGAAGCCAGGTCGGCGTAGTGACCGTCAACGACTCCATCGGTGAGCTTCTTGCCATCGTCGGCGTAGGGGCCGCTCCCATTCCGGCCCAGGCGATACGGGCAACCCAGAGCGACGTTGGCGCCCTCAGCCACCAGCCGCGGGCTGGCTTTCCGACACCGGGCCACGACCTGCCGAGCCTCTTCTGTCGCTGATGGCGCGATGAAGGGCTGCTCGTCCAGAAGGTACCACGCAAAGGCCTGGGCGGCGATGGCGTTCATCCAGCCCGTGTAGGCCGAATAGGGGCCATACTGGGGGTCATAGGGTGCGCCATAGTATTCCCAGCTTTCCAGGTCAAAGCCGCGCATCCAGCAGCCGTCCAGGCGTGTGTCAGAGTGCCGGAACTGGATTCGCGCCAGGTAGTCTCCTACCAGTTCACACATGCTCTTGCACCGCTCGTCGCCGGAGGCCTTCCAGGCTCTGAGAGCATGCCGGAAGAGCCAGGGAGTGCTGTATATCTGGTCGGTGAGGGGCTCCTCGGCGTGGGTTGCAATGTTGCAGTCGCCCTTGAAGGCGGCTTCGTATCCCCCGCCGCCCACGGTGGTCATGCCCCACTTGCGCACGTTCGCGCTATCCAGGAACCCCTGTGCCAGGCGTCCCAGACGGCCGGGTATTTCTCCGTCACCGGTGTAGTAGGCCGCGTGGGAACAGCCCCTCATGCCCGCCTGCGTCGACCACAACCGCGTGCACTCCTTCGCGAGCCCTTCGTACACCGGGTCCCCGGTCACCGCCGCCAGAGTCCACCAGTGCATCAAGCGGTAGTCGCAGTCAGTGCCCTGGGAGTACCGGCGGTAGGCCTCTCTGCCGAGTCTGTCCAGGTCCGGGCGCGCAATGGCATGGCGGTGCACACAAGTATCGTCTCGGGCGACCTGGCGGAACAGCTCGGCGCACAAAGCGGCGCTCGCAAGGTACCTCTCTTCTCCGGTCCAGTGGTAGAGCCACAGCAGCGCGTTGCTGATGCGGCAGTTGTCATCCCAAAAGAAGATGACATCGCAGTTCTCGTACAGCCACGGGAAGCCGCCCAGAGAGGCCTTATTCACATCGGCAAACTGGTGGGCGACTACCGTGTCGGCGATGTTGCAGGCCACCCGCTTGTACGTCTCCTCGCCTGTCAGCTTCCCGTACAGGTAGAGCGCTTCTGCGCTCATGGCATTGCAGTCCGTCCTGAAGGGCGACCCCAGTGGGTTCTGGAAGCCGCCGTCCAGCCAGGCCATGCACACCTGAGAGTGGATGCCTTCCGTACCATCGGGCTTGGGCATGACCCCCGAGCGCATGAACCACCGCATGTTCAGGTCCAGGACCTGGCGGTACTTGTCCTTCCGCGACCTGCAGTCCAGCGTCACACGCGTATGGGCGTCCCCGCTCTGCGTGCGGGCCTGCACGTCGAACTCCCACCGGCCTTCCCCCGGGCTGAGCGTGACTTCGTGGCGTCCCTTTCCCGCGGCGATCAACTCGATCGGCCCGAGGCCCTGGCATTTAGCGCTCACCCGCGCCCTTTCGCTGGTGTTGACCACGAGCTTGACCTCCGTGCCGGGAACGGCCCACACCCGGGGCTCGGTGTGGGCTTCAAGCGGCACGAAGCGCCTCGCGACGCGCGGTCGGTCCGCAACAGGCAGTAGGTCGATGATCATCTGCCGCCAGAGTTCCTCCCAGCGGGCGGTGAGCCTGAAGTTCCGCTGTCGGAAGTCGCTCAGGCGGCCTGCGCTGAGTATCGCGGCACCCCTGCCCCAGGGCACACGCACCACGGCCGGGAACCCTCCCTCGGCCCTGGCCTGCGGGGTGCTCCAGCCCACGGACAGCCTATCGGTATAAAGGCCCTCAACGACGCCGTCGGTGAGCCTGCTGCCGCTGTCCTCATACCCGATGGCCTGGGAGTGGGGCGTATCCAGCGAGTAGGCGGCATGCAGCGCTACATTGCGACCGTCCTGGTCGAGCAGTTCAACTTCGCCCATGAAGAAGAAGTCGGTCACGGGACTACGGCGCAACTTGCGGGCCACGAAGCGCACACGCCGGGCGCGCTGCCCGTCGAGGTCGAAGGACACGGTCTCAGGCATGGATCGGCGGCTCATGCGGGAGACCTGCCGGAAATCCCCTCCCTCACCGGCCAGCCACAATTCGACGCTCTCCGGGTAATAGTTGGGCTGCCCGGCCCCATATCGCTGTGAGGCTTTGCCAAGAATCTCCTCGGCTCCCAGGTCAATCGTCACCGCATAGACGCCGTGCTCCGGCCAGGGCTCCCGTCTGTATGTGCCCAGCGCCAGGTCGTACTCCAGCAAGGTCTGGGCCCCGTCCGGCAGGCGTGTGAAGGGCACGTAGGCCCCATCGTGCTCATCCAGCAGGTCTTGTGGCCGCAGACCACCCATCGGCGCCAGGACCACAAGCCGCTCGTGGACGGCGCGGGCCGGCTCGGGGCCGAAGTCGCAGTCAAACAGGCCATTGGAGCCCGCGGGTTGGGCCAACTCCACGTACACGCGCACGCCCTGCCGGGCAATCGTCTCCAGATGCCGACACTGGGCATCCGTCAAGGGCGTGGGGCGCGGGTAGCCCTCGGCAAGCACCAGAGCCACATCCGCGTTTTCGGGGATACCGCCCACATCCTGCACGAGCAGATGCTCCAAGCGCAGGGCGGCCAGAACCGAGCCTAGGTCGGCTGCATCTCGACCAACGACGGCCACCACCGGGTCGGCGGCGTCGGCCCACACCGCCCATGGTTTGAGGGCGATGAGCAGTATCAGCAGTGTCTGGCGTCTCAATGGATGGCCCTCCGTTCGTGGCCGGCCCGTGGCGTAAGCCACACCCGCTGCCGGTCAGTTGTGGGTTCGTCGGGCATGGGTGATCGTCCTTGGTCCGGCGGGGCCGGCCTGCTATCCGCCGCGACACGACGCGGCCTTGCAGGTGAGGGGCCACGGCTGCCGAACTAGCTGATTATGCTCACGCCGGCACCGAACCCGGATCAGGCCACGACTGCGGACACGTCGCGGGACCGTATCTTCTTCCTGCAGTATCTGGTCCTTCTTGTGTTCGCCCTGTTCTGGGTGCGCTTTCCCCATGTGCGCCCTCGGGTCGAGGGTAGGCTTATGGCGTTCTACGCCCTCGACGCCCTCGCAATCGTGTACGTACTATGTCGCGCCTGGCTGGTGCTCACAGGCAGGCGCACGGGCCGTTGGGAGAGCGCGTGGCTGACGGTGGATCTTCTGATCATCACGGGCTTCATTAACCTGACGGGAGGCATTACCAGCGAGGCCGCGCTGATCTACTTCTGGCCCTTGGCGACGTCGTCGATTCAGCGCTCCCCGACCCGCACCATCTTCGTGGGTGCGGCATCGGCGCTGCTGTACGTACTGGGCACTTGGCCGGGGGAACTGAGCATGGATTACGCGGCCCGATTAGGCACGCGCCTGTTCATCCTCATGCTTGTCGCCGGTCTTGCCACCGTCTATGCGCTCACCGAGGTCAAGCGCGTGGCCGAGATTGCCCGGTTGCGCGAGCAGGTAGCCCTCGCCGACTACCGCACTCGGCTATCTCAGGAGATGCACGACGGCATACAGCACTACCTGGTGACCATTACCACGCGGCTGGAGTTGGCGCGACACTTCATGAAAAGCGCTCCCCACCAGGCGGCCAAGATGGCCCTTGACCAGCGCTACACAGTGCGCCAGGCTGCGGACGAGCTGCGCTACGTGGTTCGCCGCCTGCGCTCACCGATCATCGAAGAACGGGGTTTTGTCGAGGCCGCCACCGAGCACGTGCAGATGTTCTCTCAGCGTTCTGCCATTGAGGCGGGCATCGAGATGCAGGGAGATATCTACCCGCTGTCGACCGATGTGGAGCACGCGGCCTTCAGGGTGATGCAGGAGGCCCTGACCAATGCTGAGAAGTACTCGGATGCGTCAGAGCTTCAGGTAACCGTCCGCTTCTTACCCGGCCTGTTCGAATGCGAGATCGCTGACAACGGCGCCGGCTTCGAGCCTGCGTCGCAGGCCTCCGAGGGCTCCGCCATTGCGGGCCTCGGGCTCACGGGGATGAGAGACCGGGCGCAATCGGTCAACGGTAGTCTCGCGATCGACAGCGCCCCGGGAACCGGCACGAAGGTGACCCTGAGCGTCCCCATCACAGGCACGCCAACACCGGAGGACACACCGAATGCCGCCGCTTAGGGTGCTGATTGCCGAGGATGAGACGCTGCTCCGCCATGCCCTGGCGCAGATCATCGGGGCCCAGGAGGACATCGAGATCGTCGCCGAGGCCGCCGACGGGCAAGCCGCCTGTGCCATGGCTCGACGCTGGAAGCCCGATGTCGTTCTGTCCGACCTCGGCATGCCCAACATGGACGGCATCCAGGCCACCCGGCAGATCAAGCAGGAGATGCCCCAGTGCAAGGTGGTCATCCTGACCGTCCACCAGGACGACCGGCATGTGTTCGAGGCCATCAAGGCAGGCGCCGACGGCTACGTGGTCAAGGACGCTCCACCCGAGAAGACCATCGAGGCGATCCGCGCCGTCGCCCGTGGCGAAGGGTTCCTCAATCCGTCCCTGGTCGGCCGAGTCATGGATGAGTTCTCACGCATCGGCCGACTGCGCGCCGCCTCCAAGGAGGTCTTCGCCGAACTTACCAGAAGAGAGATCGAGACCCTTGAGCTCATCGGCCAGGGGCTGCGGAACCGCGAGATCGCTCAGAAGTTGTTCATCAGCGAGAAGACCGTCAAAAACCACGTGTACAGCATCTACCAGAAGCTCCACCTCAACGACCGCACCGAGGCGGCGTTGCTGGCGGTGCGCCACGGACTGACCGACGCCGAGTAAGCCCCAAATCAACGGGCCGCAGCGCCCTCCTCCGACGTGTGACCCCTGCACTCCTGCTCGACCAGGCTCCGGTACGCGGCGCATAACTGCCGCGTGATCGGGCCCGGGTGGCCGTCCCCGACGGCATCGGAGTCCACACTTACCAGCGGCATGATCTCCATCAGCGAATTCGTGAGGAAGGCCTCCTCGGCCTGCCTTACGTCCTGCAACAGCAGGCTCGTCTCGTCGACCTGCGAAAGCTCCATCACTACGCCGCGGGTGATCCCCGGCAGGCAGCCATCCACTACAGGCGGAGTCGCGAGGCGTCCGTCCCTTACGACAAACAGATTGGCCGCACACGCCTCGGCGACGACGCCACGGCCGTTGAGCATGAGCGCCTCGGCAAACCCCCGCTGTTGGGCTTGCGCTTTGGCGAGAATGTTGTCCAGGTAGTTGAGCGATTTGACCCCGCACAAGGCGGAGGTCTCATTGCGCCGCACAGTGCTCACCGCCGCGGCCATGCCTCGCCGGTACAGTTCAGCCGGGTAGCCGGCGAAGGGCCGCGCGTGAATCATCACGGTGGCTTGTCGGCACTGATCCAACTCCGAAGGCAGTCCCCCAACACCGCGGGTCACGGTCAAGCGCACGTACGTATCCCCAGCACCCGCGTGGCTGAGGGTCTCCACGACGGCGACTCGTAGGTCCTCCGAGCCCATGCCCAGGGGGATCGACAAGGCTCGGCAGTCATCCGCCAACCGCTCAAGATGGTCCCGCAGGCGGAAGGGAGCCGCGGCGTAGGCTCGGATGGTCTCGAACACTCCATCGCCATATAGCAGCCCACGGTCGAGGGCGGGCACCGTCGCCTCAGCCGCGGGGGTAATCACGCCGTTGACCCATAGGACACCCGCTGCCGTCACGCCTTGTCGCCCCCATACGCCAGGAAGGTGCGCAGCATATCCCGGCCGTACTCGGTCCGGATCGCCTCGGGGTGGAATTGCACGCCCTCGACCGGGCAGTCAACGTACGCCCTATGCCGGACGGCCATGATCTCCCCATCTTCGCTCCACGCATGAGGCTGTAGGCAATCAGGCACACAACGTGCGTCGATGGCCAGAGAATGGTATCGCGTCGCCCGGAAGGGGCTCGGGATGCCTTCGAGCACACCTACCCCTTGATGGGTGATGTCGGATGTCTTGCCGTGAACGGGCCTGCCGGCCCGGATGATGCGTCCCCCGAACACGCGACCGATGCATTGATGGCCCAGGCATACGCCCAGGATCGGTATCTTGCCGGCGAAGCGCTGGATGGCCTCGTTGCTCACCCCCGCCTCAAGGGGCGTGCATGGCCCGGGTGAGACGACCAGGTGGCTGGGCCCCATCAGCTCGATCTCGGGTACGGCGATCTTGTTGCTGCGCGCCACCACGGGCTCGGCACCCAATTCGCCCAGGTACTGGTACAGGTTGTACACGAATGAATCCTGGTTATCCAGCAGTAGCACCATTGTGCGACCCCACGTTGATGGGCGCAAGCCTGCCCGCGCGAGCGTCAGGCGCTCTAGTCCGGCAGGCTGACGTCCAGAGCCCGAGCCAACGCGCGGGCCTTATGCAGCGTCTCTTCGTACTCCATATCCGGGTCTGAATCCGCCACAATGCCACCGCCGGCCTGGAAGTACGCCTTGCCATTGCGGCACGTGACGGTCCGGATCGCGATGTTCAGGTCCATGGCGCCGTCGAACCCAAGGTAACCGATGCAGCCGGTGTATACACCCCGCCAGGTGGGCTCCAACTCCTCGATAACCTCCATCGCCCGGATCTTCGGGGCGCCGGTAATCGACCCGCCGGGGAAGCTGGCGCGCAGAAGATCGATGTTCGACTTGCCCGGGGCCAGCTCGCCTACCACCGTGGCCACAAGGTGATGCACCGTAGGGTATGACTCCAGGGCGACCAGCTCGGGGACCTTCACGGAACCGAAGCGGCACACACGCCCTAGATCATTGCGCTCCAGGTCGACGATCATGTTCAACTCGGCGGCGTCCTTCTCGCTGGCCAATAGCTCGGCCGCCAGTGCCCCGTCGTGCTTCTCCGTGCTCCCCCGGGGCCGCGTGCCCTTGATGGGGCGCGTTTGTATCTTGCCATCGGCAACCAGAAGGAAGCGTTCCGGTGATGCGCTCACCACAGCAATATCCTCGAAGCCCAGATACGCGGCAAAGGGAGCCGGGTTGCCCGCACACAACCGCCGGTAGAGCTCCCAGGGCGAGACTGTCAAGTCCGTATCGAAGCGCTGCGACAGGTTGGCCTGGAAGATGTCGCCGGCATAGATGTACTCAATGGTGTGCTCGAGGGCCTCGATGTACTCGAGCCGGGTGAAGTTGCACCGCAGTGCACCCGAGCCGGCGGGCCCGGGCTGCCTGGCCACGGGGGTCCCGCAAGCCGCCAGGTGTACCAAGTGCCGGGCACGCGCGTCGGCCTGCTGCCGGCTTCCGGGGTCACTGCCACAAGCCCACACCTGTCCGGTGCAGTGGCAGAAAGCCAGGGCGGCGTCGTACAAGCCCAGGTACAAATCCGGGCCGCCGATGTCATCCACGGTGCTCCGCGGTAGGTCCTCAAGGTGTTGACCCAGGTCGTAGCCCAGATAGCCGATAGCGCCTGTGGTGAACGGGAAGGGAGCTTGTTGGGGCGCCGACCGCCATGTTCCCATAAGCCCATCCAGCACGGAGAAAGGGTCGGCCGCCAGGTGAGCCTACCGCGACAGGCGACCCCGGCGAGGCCCCGCCTCCACAGCGGCGGACACGGCTCCCCCCGCCCGGCAGACCACCTCCGCCATTGTCTCACTGTAGACATCATCCCAGCGAAGGCGCACGGCGCCGCCCTTTGAGGTGACCACCGCGAAGGGATCACAGGCCGCGAAGGAATAGTCGCCATACCGACCTACTTGCATCCCGCTGTGCAACAACACAGGATGGCAAGCCCTTTGGAGCCGGGCCGTGATGGCGACCGGGTCCATCGGCAGGTCGGTGGGCACTAGCGCGGTATACACGTTCAGCGTCTCCGGTTTCCGCCGTCCTGACCGGCGCACTGAGGGATGAGCGTGCGGGGGTAGTTTACACGATTCCGTCTCGCTCGTGCAGCCTCTTACCCGGGCACGGTAGCCGGCGTGCAAGTGTGGCATCGGGTTCCGCTTGCCACCCAGGCACGCTATAATGCTCAGGACCAACGTTCCGCGCCACGGCAATACCCAGAGACGGCCCACAATGGATAGAAGGGGACATTGAATGAGAATCGCCGCCGCCGGCGCAGCGTACCTGGGGCTGGTCGCATTGACGGCCCTCGCCGCCGAGGTCCCCGCTGGGTCTGGCGTGCCCGGCCCACGCCCTTGGGTCACCATGCGCGGGGTCTATGGCGGGCTGCCTACCCAGCTAATGGCAGACGGAATGACACTTCCCGAGTCGGGCATCAACGCCGTGTTCATCGGTTCCGGAGCCGTCACTGATGGGATGATAGCCACTTTGCACGAGCAGGGCGTGCGACTTTTCGCCGAGTTCAACACCATGCACGTAGGTGGCTACCTGAAGGACCACCCCGATGCCGCGCCGGTAGGCGTCGACGGCAAGGTCTGCCCCGCGCCTCACGGGTGGCAAGGGGTGTGTCCCACGCACGAGGACTACCGGCGCTACCGGATGGAGGAATTCTGCGAGCTCCTGACGCGCCATGCCGTCGATGGCGTGTGGCTTGACTACCATCACAGCCACGCAAGTTGGGAGCGCGCCGAGCCGGCCATGCCGGACACATGCTTCTGCGAGCGCTGTGTCGCGAAGTTCGCGGCCGACACGGGAACCCGTCTGCCTCGGCGCAGCCGCAGCGGGCTGGCCAGGGCGATCTTGCGCAGACACCGGGATGCCTGGGTCCAATGGCGCTGCGATGTGTTCACCGACTGGCTCAGGCAGTTCAGACAGATCATCGACGACACGCGCCCCGAAGCGCTGTTGGGCACTTACCACTGCCCATGGAGCGAAGATGACTATGAGGGCGCGCTACGCGCCAAGCTGGCCATTGACCTGAAGGCACAGGCCGCCTACGTCGATGTCTTTAGCCCCATGCCATACCACGCCCGCTTCGGTCACGCCGACGACCCCGGCTGGATCAGCCGCCAGGTGCAATGGTTGGGAGGGCATCTTGGCATCAAGGGCGAACCAGACGAGCGCCACAAGATATGGCCCATCGTGCAGTTGTCCGACTGGGGAGAAGTGGTACGGGCCGAGGACGTGAGGGGCGCGCTGGATCATGGCTCGCGCCGCCCCGCAACAGGCGTCATGGTCTTCGCGTGGGGATCTTTGCACAAGCAGCCCGATAAGGTCCAGAAGATGGTCGACTACTACCGATCCATTGCTCCTTGAGTGCCGCAGGTGACGCCGGGGCCGGCACGGGCGCCAACGGACCAAGACGGAGGAAAGACGCATGATCAAAGACCTGGCACACGTGTGCTTCACAGTACGAGACCTGGATGCCGCGGTGGCGTTCTACTGCGGCAAGCTGGGCCTGCGCCATGCCTTCGACTTCGTGAACGACGAGGGCGCCCGCTTCGGAGTCTATCTGCATATCGCCGGCAGGAGCTTCATCGAGCTGTTCGTGGGCCAACCCGAGGCGTCCACTACTCCGGTGTCCTACCGGCACCTGTGCCTTGAGGTCGAGGACGTTCAGGAGGCGGTCAAGGAGCTCCGGGGCAAAGGCGTCGACGTGACCGACGCCACGCTGGGCTCGGACAATAGCTGGCAAGCGTGGATCGAGGACCCGGACGGCAATCGCATCGAGCTGCACAGCTACACCGCCGAGAGTTGGCAGACACCGCACCTCAGGTGACCTGCAGCACCGACACCGTTCTCCCGACCGCGGGCATACCCATGTGCCCAACATCGACTACCAACCCTTAGGAGTGTTACATGGCATACGTCAGACCTGACTACTCAGTCGCACGCGGCAACGCAGGCTTCAACTTCTCCGTAGCCAGCGGACAGGGTGCCCTGAGAGAGCTTACGGGCGTCCCCATCCGCGAGTTCAACCTCGAGCCCGAGGCCTGCATTGAGGCCTACCGACGGGGACGCCCGATGATCCGCGAGATGTTCGGCGAGGACGTCCGCTTGCCCGGAGTCAGCACACCGGCCATCAGCTACGGCCACGTGGACGGGTTGGGCAGCGAGCTGTTGTTCCCCGAGGGTGGCGAAGTCGCCCACACACACATCTACACCTCTCTGGAAGAGGGCATCGAGGCCCTCAAGCAGCCCGTGGACTTCCCCACCGCGGGAATGGCGCCCTACTTCATCGAGTTCCGCGACAAGCTCATCGAGGCGTTTCCCGGGGAAGGCGTGGGCCTCAGTTACGGGCTCGAGGGACCGCTGACCACGGCCTACGAGGTGCGCGGCGACGGCATCTTCATCGACTTCATGGACAACCCGGATACATTCAAGCAGTTCATGGAGCTGCTTGTTGACAGCATCCTACAGTTCCACAGGTTCCTATGCGGCCTGTCGGGCCGCGACCCCATCAACCCAAGCGGCGCCGGCATGTGCGACGACATCTCGAGCTTCGTGCCGCCCCATCTGTTCGCAGACCTGGTGCTGCCCTACTGGGACCAGTACTTCAGTGGGATGACAACCGGCGTGCGCAGTGCCCACGTGGAAGACCTGCGGCCCGACCAACTCCACTTCCTCGAGGACATTGGCCTGAGCAGCTACGACCCGTCCATCTCGCCACAGTTGCACCCGCAGATCATCGCCCGGCGGTGCCGTGTTCCCTTCGCATGGCGTCTGGGCAGCTACCACTACCGCGAGATGACCTGCCGGGATGTGGAGGACTTCGTGTTCCAGGCCTGCGCCGATGGCGCCAGCTCAGTGACCACCCATGTGGCCGAGATCATGTGCAACGAGGAGACGGTACCCAAGGTTCACGCCTTTATCCGTGCGGGCAAGGAGGCCAAGCGCCTGGTGACGGAGGGCTGCCCGCGCAAGGAGATCGCCCAGAAGGTGTCGGCCGAGGGCCAGGAGAATCTCTGGCACGACTGGACGGGCTACAAGGGTGCATGAGGGGGCCGGCAGCCCCGCACTTAATGCGCGAACTGCTTAGGAGGAGTGCCTCCCCTGCGCGGCGAAGATTCGTCGGTTGGGGGTGTCTGCGTCCGCGGCAAAGCCATTGGCCCCCGGGGGCGTCCCCCGTCAGAGCCTTGCGCAAGAGACCACCGCGACACCGCCAGGGCTGTTGACCTCACGCTGTAGCGCCAGTTAACGCGCCACCACAATTGTGCATGTGCTTGCCCACGATGGCCGGCACAGAGGAGCAAGGAGACGAGAACTCATGAGTGCGCCAAAGACAACCTTCGCCCTCTACCTGGGCAACCGCGGGATGTTCCCCGGGTCACTGATGGCATCAGCTCGCGAGGAGATGACCGGTGTCCTAAAGGGCCTCGGTCACGATGTCATCACTCTGGATGAGGGCGCCACCCGCTTCGGCGCGGTGGAGAAACCACAGGAGGGCCGCATCTACGCGGAATTCCTGCGGCAGAACAAGGGCAAGTACGGGGGCATCATTCTGTGCCTGCCCAACTTCGGCGACGAGAATGGGGCCATGGCCGCCTTCAAGGACGCCGACGTGCCCATCTTCATCCAGGCGTACCCTGACGAGATGGACAAGATGGCCCCCGAGACGCGACGCGACGCGTTTTGCGGCAAGTTCTCCATCATGGATGTCTTCTGGCAGACGGGCATCAAGTTCACCATCGCCAAGCCCCATACCGTCAGCCCGCTAAGCGACCGCTTCAAGGACAACATCGATTACTTCGATCGCGTCTGCCGGGTCTATGGCGGGATGAAGGACATGGTCCTTGGCGCTGTCGGGGCGCGCACCACCGACTTCAAGACGGTGCGCTTCGATGAGGTTGCCCTGCAGCGCAACGGCATCACGACCGAGGCCTTCGACCTTTCCGATGTTTTCGCCCGCATGGGCGCGGTCGAACTCACCGACCAGGCCTTCACCAACAAGGTCGAGCGCCTGAGGGCCTATACATGCTGGGACGGCGTGCCCGATACCGCCCTGGAGACAATCACGCGCCTGGCCGTGGTGCTGGATCAACTGATCGACGAGTACGGCCTGGACGCGATAGCCCTGCGCTGCTGGGTCGAGATGCAGGCCCAGCTTGGCATCTCGCCGTGCGTGCTGCTCAGCGAGTTGAATGACCGCAATATCGCCGCCGCGTGCGAAGTGGACGTGGGCAATGCCGTGGCGATGCACGCCCTGCGCCTGGCCTCCGATGGACCGGCCGTATGCCTGGACTGGAACAACAACTACGAAGATGACGATGACAAGTGCATTCTGTTCCACTGTGGCTCGGTTGCCAGCAGCATGATGGCGGGCCCAGGACAGATCACCGACCACGCCATCCTGCGCAATGTGGTGGGCGAGGGCCGCGCCTTCGGCTGCAATGTAGGCAGGATCAAGCCCGGCCACTTCACCCTCGCCAGCAGCCTCACCGCCGAGGGCAAGGTCAAGCTCTATCTGGGTGCGGGCGAGTTCACAAGCGACACGATTCCACCGGAGTTCTTCGGCTGCGCCGGCGTGGCGAAGATCGACAACCTGCAGGAACTGCTCTTGTACGTGGGCCGTAATGGCTTCCGCCATCACGTCAGCATCGCCCCCGGCAATGTGCAGGCCGCTATGGCCGAGGCCATGTCCAACTACCTGGGCTACGATGTCGCCCAGCCGCAGTGCGGTAAGTAGTGCGACAGCGCCGCAGGTTCCGGCGCAACAGTGGCCACACCACTGGAGGAATACGGGTTACCAAACAGTCGGTGGGCCTTCGGGTCCACCGACTGTCGTTACCGGATCACGCTCACGGGTCGAGGACGCACTCGGGGCCAAGGGCGGCTCCACAGCAGGGAGACAGGAATGTTCTGGCACACCAGGGACGGCATGGAGCACAAGCAACTCTACCGGTGGCAGTGGCTACGCTCGCTCATCATCAATAGGTGGGCTATGGGCCTTCCCCACATCAACACGCCATTGCGCAAGTTCCTACTCCGCCTGGGCGGCCTTAAGGTCGGCCGGGGCGGCTTCGTGGGCATGCAGGGCTGGTTCGAGGACATGGTGCCCCATCGCGTGACCATCGGCGATAACTGCACCATCTCCTTCCGCGTCACGTTGGTGGCCCACGGGCCCAAGAGTGACCCCTCGAACATGGACATTGTTATCGAGGATGGCGCATATCTCGGTTGTAATGTGACGGTTCTGCCGGGCGTGACGGTGGGCAAGGGCGCGGGGGTGGGAGCATGCTCGGTGGTAACCAGAAACGTGCCGCCGGGCGCTGTTGTAGCGGGCAATCCGGCCCGCATCCTGCGGCCGGCAAAGGCACAGCAGGCGGAGGCTTCAAAGCAGCCTGCTGAGGAATGATCCCCAAGGCTGCCAGACGGGCTCTCAAAGCTGCCCCACCCACTGAACACGGCGAGGCCCAATAACCATACGGGAGAGACAACCATGACAGGCAGCGCCGAAATCGTCCGCAGGGCCTGCGAGCAGGGGCTCACCATCCCCGCCTTCAACATTCCCTACCTGCCCATGATGCAGCCGGTGGTCAAGGCCGCTGTTGACCAAGACTGCTTCGTGTTCATCACGGTCGCCAGACTCGAATGGACCAAGTTCGAGGCAGGGGGACCCGAGCAGATCGCCCGGGAGTTTCGGCGAGTCGCCGACCTCGACTACATGCGCCTACACCTGGACCACGTGCCCGTCATTGACGAGGACGATCTGCAGGTGGACTACATGCCCATCTTCCAGGCGGCGCTGCAGGCCGGCTACCACTCGCTGATGGTTGACGCCTCCCGCCTGGACCTGGCGGGCAATATCCAGGCCACCCGCCGGGCCGCATCGCTGGCCCGCGAAGCCGGCGTCCCCTGCGAAGCCGAGCTCGGCGCCGTCTTGGGTCATGAGGCAGGACCGCTGCCACCCTATGACGAGTTGTTTGAGTCCGGGATGGGCTTCACTGATGTGGAAGAAGCCGCGCGCTTCGTCACCGAGACGCAATGCGACTGGCTGTCCGTCGCCATCGGCAATGTCCACGGGGCGGTCTCGGGAGCGGCCAAAGACAAGAAGAAGATCCGCGCCCGGCTGAACTTGGAGCACCTTGAGGCCCTCAGGGACGCCACCGGCGTCCCGCTGGTCTTGCACGGCGGCTCGGGCATTCCCAAGGATTCAGTGAACCAGGCCGTGAAGCGAGGCATCGCCAAGGTTAACGTCGCCACAGAGATCCGCCAGGCCTACGAAGCAGCGCTCAAGGACGGCGCAAGCCCCACGGGCGCTCAAAACGCGGTCTATGAGCGCACCGTGAGCCTTCTGCGGGACCACTTCGAGCTCACCGGCAAGCGATGCGCCCTCGTCTGACGGCCTGTGACCCGGCGACTGCGGAT
>Ga0272441_10007640_pt1 | contig 17493 bp, 19 predicted proteins | sample SSMProp6N_FD_193582 | JGI IMG/M metagenome (GOLD analysis project Ga0272441, IMG submission 193582) | Marine sediment archaeal communities from Little Sippewissett salt marsh, Falmouth, MA, United States - SSM-Prop-6N | ecosystem: Environmental > Aquatic > Marine > Wetlands > Sediment ...
CCCCTCCGCCTGCACAGTTACGAAGGCTGGTCGAATCGCCAACATGGAACTGGAACCATTGAAAAAAATGCTTAAACTCGGGTTTGTGCCCGTTCTGTACGGAGACGCTGTCGTCGACTCGGAGCAGGGCTTCGCCATATTGTCCGGAGACCAACTTGTCTCTTCACTGGCAATAACACTTGACGCAGAACGCATCATAATGGGCGCGGATGTTGATGGATTGTACACGGCTGACCCCAAAGCCGACTCTTCGGCGCAGCTAATCAGTCACCTGACCTTGGAAGAATTGAAAAGCCTGAAACACAAGATTGAAGGGTCAAAGGCAACTGACGTGACCGGGGGCATGCTCGGAAAGATGCATGAGGTAGAACATGCGATTGAGCATGACATCGAAACGGTGATAGTTAACGCCACAAAGCCCTTGAGGGTCTACAAGGCTCTTAAGGGAGAGAAAGTGGTTGGAACAGTATTGTCGAGGAAAAAAGGGTGAAACAGTTGGATGATATGATTGGAGAAAGAAAAGCTGACCACATAGAGGTCTGCCTCAAAGAGGATGTTCAATCGCGAAGAGTGACAACAGGATTCGAGGATGTCAGTCTTGTCCACAAGGCTCTTCCAGAGATAGAGAAAAAAAAGATTGCCCTCACCACAACCGTTTTCGGCTACAAGTTTTCTGCACCCCTCTTTGTGGGAGCCATGACCGGAGGCACCGAAAAAGCCGCAAAAATAAACGCTGCCATAGCAGAAGCAGTTGAGGAACTGCACCTTGGCATGGGTGTCGGAAGCCAGCGAATAGCAATCGACAACCCAAAAGTTGAACGTTCCTTCAGCATAGTTAGGGAGAAAGCGCCAACAGCCTTCATACTGGCAAACATTGGAGCGCCGCAGCTCGTCAGCAAATATGGTGTTAAAGAAGCTGAGAAGGCGGTTGAGATGGTGAAGGCAAACGCTTTGGCAATTCACCTGAACGCGTTACAGGAGGCTGTGCAGCCTGAGGGGGACACAAACTACTCGAATCTTCTGCAGAAAATATGCAGGCTTGCTCAAGAGTTGGATGTTCCGGTTATAGTGAAGGAGACTGGTGCAGGGATAGCGGCGGAAGAGGCTACGATGCTTGAGGCAACAGGTGTTGCGGGAATCGACGTGGCGGGGGCAGGGGGAACAAGCTGGGCAGCGGTGGAGCATTACAGAGCGAAGGCGCGTCGCAACGAGTTTAGTCAAAGGCTGGGCGAAACTTTCTGGGATTGGGGCATACCCACCGCGGCAAGTCTGGTGGAAACGGTCAAGTCAGTTAATTTGCCTGTAATAGCCTCAGGCGGAATAAGAAACGGAGTAGACGCAGCAAAGGCTTTGGCTTTAGGCGCAAGTTTGGCTAGCGCCACTTACCCGTTTCTAGAGCCAGCCACAAAGGGTTCGGAAGAGGTTAAAAAGGCGCTCAGCCACTTGGTTGAGGAAGTGAGAAATACGATGTTTCTTGTAGGAGCAAACTCTGTCAGAAAGCTGCAGGAAGTTCCGGTTGTGCTGACTGGAAAAACTGCTGAAAGGCTAAAACTGCGGGGTTTTCAGCCTGAATCTTATGCGAGGAGAAAAGCATGAGTCGGCTGTCATCTCAGATAGCGGATTCGGAAGAGAAAGTGAACGGTTTCATCGAGGAAATTGTTGACTTAGAGGCTGAACCAAAGATATTGTATAGGGCTGCCCGCCACATAATTGACGCGGGAGGAAAACGGCTGAGACCCTTCCTTGTTTTGAAGAGCTGCAGGATGGTGGGAGGAAGAGAAGAGGATGCGCTTCCTACGGCGGCGGCTTTAGAGATGCTTCACACCTTCACTCTTCTCCACGACGACATAATGGACGAGGATGAGAAGAGGCGGGGAGTTCCAAGCGTTCACACCAAGTGGGGCGTGCCAGTCGCCATAATGGCGGGTGACATGCTCTTCGCTAAAGTCTATGAGGCAATCACCAAACATACAGACGCTAAACACGTAAAACCCAGACGAATACTGCAGGTAATCAAAGAAATCAGCGAAGCAACCATAGCCCTCTGCGAGGGACAAACAAGGGACATGATGTTCGAAAGCAAGGAAACAGTTTCCGAGGCTGAATACCTAGAAATGATTGAAAGCAAAACCGCTGCGCTGTTCGAGGTGTCTGCAAGGTGCGGTGGACTTTTGGGCGGTGCAACCAAAGCTCAGGTTAAGCGTCTTGGAATGTTTGGGCACTATTCGGGCATCGCATTTCAGGTGATCGATGATGTTCTGGCTTTGACTGCGGACGAGAAGGTTCTGAAGAAGCCTGTTGGAAATGACATCCGTGAGGGAAAGCGGACGTTAATGGTTGTTTATGCTCTCGAAAAGGCGTCGAAGAGTCAGAGGAAACAGATTCTTGAGACTCTGGGAAACAAGGATGCCTCTCCTGAACAGATACGGGAAACTATCGAGGTGATTGATTCTTTGGGGGCAATCAGCTACGCCCGAAAGTTGGCGGAAACTTACATCAAAAAAGCCAAAAAGGCGTTGGCGGCTTTTCCAGCCTCAGAAGACAGGGAAGACCTCATAAGCCTAGCAGACCTCATTTTCGCTAGACAACATTAAGCGTAAAGTGGAGTGCCTTGAATCCGAACGAAGAAAAAGAAGCAAGAGAAGTAATCAAGAAAATTGTGCTTCTAAACGCGCTTCGATACAATGGAAAAGCCACACCGAAACCTGTTTTCGGTAAGCTACTCGGCGAACATGCCCAGTTTAGGCAGAGAATAAAAGAGATAACGCCAATCGTCAACGAGATTGTACAGGAAGTTAACTCGCTCACCTTAGAAGAGCAGAGGGAGATTATTGAGGAGAAGTGGCCTGAGGAGCTGGTTGAAGAGAAGACTGAGGAAGAAAAGAAGCAGCTTCCGCGGTTGCCGAACGCCAAAAAATATGAGACGGTTGTTACGCGGTTTTCTCCGAACCCGGATTTTGTTCTTCATTTAGGCTCGGCTAGAGCAATAGTTCTGAGCCACGACTACGCCCGAATGTATGATGGCAGGTTTATTCTCCGCTTCGAGGACACGGACTCGAAAACCAAGAAGCCGAAACTTGAGTTCTATGACGCAGTCAGAGAGGACCTGAAGTGGCTTGGATGCAGCTGGGACGCCGAATATATACAAAGCGACAGGCTCTCCACATATTATGAGCATGCAGAGGAGATTGTCAGGAAGGGCGGCGCTTACGTCTGCACCTGTGAACGGGAAGTATTTCATGAAAAATCGAAAGTCAAGCAAGCCTGCCCTTGTCGGGTGTTGTCTGCGGAAGAAAGTTTGGTTCGCTGGAACAGGATGCTGGATGGCACGTATGGAGAAGGCGAGGCGGTGGTTCGGGTTAAAACGGATTTGAGGCACCCTAATCCTGCTGTCAGAGACTGGCCTGCGCTGAGAATAATCGACCCAGAACAGTATCCGCATCCGCGGGTGGGCAGCAGGTATCGTGTTTGGCCTCTCTACAATTTCTCTACGGGCGTTGACGACCATCTGATGGGCATAACTCACATCATACGTGGAAAGGAGCATCTCACCAATCAGGCTAGGCAGGAGTACATGTATCGCCATTTTGGGTGGAAGTATCCTGAAACCATTCACTACGGCAGACTGAAGATAACAGGGGCGTCGCTTAGCAAATCGGAAATCGTAAAGGGCATGAACAACGGATTATACAAGAGCTGGGATGACCCGCGGCTTGCCACGCTTGCAGCGCTGAGGAGGAGGGGAATAACGGCGGAGGCAATCCATAGCTTGATGATTGATGTTGGTCCCAAGCCGCAGGATGTGGTGTTAAGCTGGAAAAACCTGTATGCGCACAACAGAAAACAAATCGACGCCGACGCTAAACGCTACTTCTTTGTGCACGACCCTGTGAGGATAGTTGTGGAAAATATTCCGCACGGTTTTGAGGCTCAGGTTCCTCTTCATCCTGACCATCCCGAAATGGGAACCCGCAACTTTGAGGTTAAACCCATTGACGGAAAAACAGCGCTCCTGATTTCGAAAGATGACGCTGATGCGATAGGGACAAAGAGGGCTGTGCGCTTCATGGACCTATTCAATTTCAGGGCGGAAAAGGCTGAAGAGGGCGAGGTTCAAGCAGTTTTTCTGGGCGAGTCCTACGAAGAGGCTAGAAAACTTGGAGCCCCCTTGATCCAATGGATTCCGGTTGACAGCGGCGTTGCATGCGAGGTTGTGATGCCCGACGCTTCCGTGGCTGAAGGCGTAGCAGAGGATGCATGCAGGGCGCTAAAGCCAGACGAGGTTATCCAGTTCCAGCGTTTTGGTTTCGTCAGAGTCGACGCTGCCGATGGGAAGTTGACAGCATATTTTGCGCATAGGTAACAGGTATTTTTTGTTGCTCTGTTTTTCAGAAAAAAAGGCTGTTTTCAACAATGCTCTGTTATTAGGAGTCTAATATGTTTGGTGTGTTTTTTGGGGCAGTTTAAAATGTTGGTTTTGTCAGTGATTAGTTTATGAGAATGTGGATGGTAAATCCGAGAATCATGTGTAGGCAGCATCTTTTGGGGGAGCATGTGGAGATTCACATGTTCATTGGAACTCTTAGCCGAGGAAAATCTGTGAAGGGCTATCTGGAGAAGGGGCTTCTTGAAGTTCACAGCCTGTACAGCCGCCATGAGGAACTGGTTGAGGAGATGAAGCGGAGAGGATACATTCACCGCTCAGACGTTGACGAGAAATGGAGAACTGCAGAAAAATTGGGGGTTATAGACAGAAAAAAGAGTCTCAAGGAGCTTGTGAGACGCTGTCCAAGATGCAAACGCAGAATTTCTGAATGCCGCGCCTCATGATTTTTTGAAAAAAGCTAGTTTTCAACAATGAAGTATTATTAGGCTCCTAATATGAGCGGCTGCTTCACAATTTCTGCGAGTGGCTCCAGGAGGAGTCGAGGGGTTGTCTGTTCGTGATTTTCTATTCCAACATTGAATTTGGTGCAGGTTTTCAATCAAAATATCGGAAGTGCTAAATTCTGAAAAACGGTTATATAGGCTATATAGAATTTCTTATGATATAACTTTCTTATGGGTTGAAAAATGGCAAAACGGAAATTGATGTTTCTCCTCGGAGCTGTTTGCATACTAGTAATTGTTGTGGGTTACATCAATTTGAATTGGGGGCAAGAAGTTGACAACACTGTACCCGAAAACGTTACACCCAGCAACAGCACGGAAAACGAGCCTGAAAACCCAGAAAATAAAACAGACACTAACAGCACGGAACCAGAAACACCAAACACCAACAGCACAGAGACAACAGAAACAAACACGAACACAAACAGCACAGACAACGGCAGCACAGAAACGCCAATAGAAAACAACACAAACAGCACAGAAACCGACACACCAGACCCTGTAAACAACCTGCCTGACGAACCAGACAACCCAACCAACAGCACAGAAAACGACCCATCAAACACCACAAAACCTGAAACGCCACAACCCAGCCAGATCGACCATGAAGACGCGAACGATTACATATGGGACATCTCCGACGCCACCACAATAACGCTGAACAGGGACTCCATCAGCGTCGACAGCGAAATCGGCATAATAATTGACGGAACAAAAGTGACCATAGCCTCTGCGGGCACCTACAGCATAAGCGGCACTTTAGAAAACGGACAGATAATCGTGGACACCAACAATGAAGAGACCGTGAAACTCATTCTGAATGGGGTGGACATCAGCAGCGCCACAAACGCGCCCATCTATGTTGAAGACGCAACAAAAACAGTCATAATCCTCGCCGACGGCACAGAAAATTACCTGACAGACACCGCGAACAACGTAGACAACGGCACGCTCGCCAGCAGAGACGCGCTTACAATCTGCGGAAACGGAGCGCTCACGGTAAGCGGAAACTCCAACGATGCCATCAGAAGCAACGATGGGCTCATCATCAAAAGCGGGAACATCACGGTGACCTCAGTCGACGATGGGATTAGGGGCAAAGATTACGTGGTGATTAAAGGCGGCGACATTACGGTGAATTCGGTTGGCGACGGCTTGAAATCGGATAACACCGAAGAAGAGGACAGAGGCTACATCTCTGTCGAAGATGGCACAATCGAGGTAACGTCCACTAGTGGGGACGCAATCTCCGCCCAAACAGACCTTTTGGTAACTGGCGGAACCTTCACGTTGACAAGCGGCGGCGGAAGCAACGCACAGACAGGTGCAAGCTTGTCCACTAAAGGGCTGAAGGCGGGACTATTCATAGTTATAGATGGCGGTGACTTCACCATCAGCTCCCATGATGACGCAATTCACTCAAACCACAAGATTTTCATAAATGACGGCAATTTCCACCTCGCCTCAGGCGACGACGGCATCCACGCCGACACATCCATCGAAATCAACAACGGAACAATCGATATATCGCAATCTTACGAGGGAATTGAGAGTACAACAGTTACCATCAACAATGGACATTTTGAGATTGTTTCAAGCGATGACGGAATTCAAGTAGGCGGTGGAGAAAATTTTGGAGGCGGCTGGGGCGGTGGCGGCGGTGGTGGTGGCAAATTTGTGCCTGAAGACTTCATCTACATTAACGGCGGCTTCATCTACGTTGATTCAGGCGGGGATGGACTTGACGCAGATGGACTCATTGAGATAAATGACGGAATTGTAATTGTCAACGGTCCAGAATCGCGCGAAACAGACATGATGGATTCTGCTATAGATTATGGTTTTGATGGCTCATTAAACGTCAATGGCGGAATTTTAGTAGCGGCAGGAACCTCCTCTATGGCAGAGGCTCCAAGTGAATCATCTACTCAATATTCTGTACTCATTAAGTTTAACTCAGAGCAGTCAGCTAACACTTTACTAAATATCCAGACTGCTTCAGGCGAAACAGTTCTTACATATAAGCCCCCAATGGGATATCAAGCGATAGTGTTCTCTTCTCCTGAGCTTACAACAGGCTCATACAAGGTGTATCTGGGAGGAACATACACAGGCACCATCTCATATGGCATGTATGAGGATGGAACCTACACTCCGGGAACACTAAACACAGACTTCACCATATCAGAGATTACAACAACCGTTGGTGGAGGCGGCGGATGGTGGGGCAGGTAACAACCACAAGCAACATCTAATTTGTGCTGCTTGATTTTTCAGAAAAAGCTAGTTTTCAACAATCTACTGTTATTAGTTTCCTAATATGATTGCCGCCACTCACACAGAATGGTGCGGGGGTGGGATTCGAACCCACAATCCCTATTTTTAGGGTGAAAGCCAATTTTTTTAAAAGAACTACTTTTTTCTATAGTTGGCGGGAATTGTGACTTTCTTTTTTTCTTTCTTCTTCCTTTTCTTTTCTCTTAGAGCCTGTTTATGTTTTTCTATACCTGCTGTTTTTTCTTGTTTGCTTTTCCTGCTTTTCTTGGGCAACTTTTTTCCTCCATCTAAACATGGATTGCGTAGTATACGCAGGTGTGATTGCAGTCGTACCCCTATAAATTTGTTTTTGAATACTCGCTTTGCTCGAAGAATGGAGCAAATAGTAGTTTAAGTCACACGTGTTCGTGCGAACGAGCTATAAGCAGTGAAAGCATGTAGAACTGGAAATGCAACCTAATCAGCAGAGGAACCAAATCAAGCAGGGCATCCGCGTGCAAATCGTCTTGAAGCAGCACCAACGAAGCGGAAAACTAACCGAGGGCACAGTCAAAGACATCCTCACCAACAGCCCAACACACCCCCACGGAATCAAAGTAAGACTCACAAACGGCAAAGTCGGCAGAGTACAAACAATAATAAAATAATTTCACTTTTTGGTGCGGGGGGTGGGATTCGAACCCACGAACCCCTACGGGACAGGCTCCTGAAGCCTGCGCCTTTGACCTAGCTCGGCGACCCCCGCTCTTTGTTTCAGAAAATCAAATCTTCCTTAAGTGTCTTTTCGCCCATAACAGAATATAAGCTTAAAGAAGCCCCGCCTACAATAGCAAACCTGTGACGTGACGATTATGGACTGGATGGAAATACTGAAGGAATGCTCAGAGAAGATGAGAAAAGCAGCCCTCAGGTACTATGGCTCGCCGAAAGCCGCTGTAGGTTTCGGGGTGGGAGCAGGCGGCGATACATCCAAAAGAATCGACTTGGCTGCAGAAAAGGCGCTGATAGACTGCCTAAACAAGCATGAAGTATCATGTACGCTAGTCAGCGAAGAGGTTGGAACAAAAAAGATCGGTTTCGGGTCATCCGAGTGCTATGTTGTCACAGACCCGGTGGACGGCACAACCAACGCTGTCCGAGGACTACCCTTCAGCGCCAACGTCATCGCGGTTTCAAGCAGCCCATGGCTCAGGGACATAGAAACGGCAATCGTAACAGACATCATACACGGCGTGACCTACACAGCCCAGAAGGGTGTGGGGGCATTCAAAAACGGTGAAAAAATCAAAACCTCGGAAACTTCGGAGATAGAAGATGCGATTATCGGTGTTGACATGAACACCTTCAGAATAGAGGAACTTGTAAGCAAACTGGAAGGCTTATTCAGGAGGGGAAAGCATTTTCGCCACTTCGGAGCCAACGCCCTAGACATCTGCTACGTTGCAGACGGCAGCACAGACGCCTTCATCGACATACGCGGAAAACTGAGAGTAACAGACATGGCAGCCTCCTATCTCATACTCCGCGAGGCAGGCGGAATCATGGTTTCGCCCGAAGGAAAAGAATTGGACGCCCCCTTAACGCCCACCCAGAGACTGGCCTTCATCGCGGCGGCTAACAGCAGAATCTACGAAGCCATCCAAGAGGCACTAAACAGTTGACCAGCGGGCAGTCCAGTTTTTAACAGAGAAAACCAGAAAATATGTGTGTGGTAGCTTGACGCAGATAAAGCCTGTACAGCCGTATCCAGCCCTGATGCTGCAGAAAAAAGATGACCGAGCGCTGGTGGTTGCTGACATTCACATAGGCTGGGAAAGGCTGCTGAGCAAACGGGGAGTCCACGTTCCCCCCCAAACCCCAAAAATCAAAAACACGCTGCTTAGGCTAATCAGAGAAACCAAACCCACCCAAGTGACATTTCTGGGAGACGTAAAAGACGCAATCGCCAAGATGGAGATGGAAGAGTGGCGGGACATCCCAGAATTCTTCGAGGACATACAAGAAAGGGTTCCAAAACTGCAAGTTGTTCTGGGAAACCACGACGGAAACCTTGAGCCACTACTCCCCGAAAACGTTGAAATCGTCCCCCCAACAGGAACCAGCTTCGGAGACGTGGGGCTGTTCCATGGACACGCATGGCCAGCACCAGAACTGCTGGAATGCAGAAGCCTAATCTCAGGTCACGTTCACCCCACAGTGCTTATCCGCGACCCCATGGGCTTCAGGATGACAAAACAGGTGCTGGTTAAGGCTCCATGCAACGGGATGAAGCTGGCGAAGTCTCTCATTAAGCGTTTGGGCGCCAAAAAAAGCGGCGACAATGTTTCCGCGGTGCTTGAGGAGCAGTATAAGGTGAAAGTTAAGGTTTCGCAGCTTTTCATAATGCCCTCCTTTAACCAGTTCCTTGGAGGCAGACCAATCAACGAGAAGAAGAGGCAAAAAAGGAAGAGGGAAGCGTTTATTGGTCCAATTTTGCGTTCTGGCTGCGTGAACATGGACGAGGCTGAAGTTTATCTTCTGGACGGAACCTTTCTGGGAACAGTGGCTCAGCTGAAAGCGCTGAGTTAACAGACGAAAACATGCTTAGGCGCGGCTAGAAGGGCTTATTCAGAAAGGTTTTAATGAATTTCAGCGTGTACTTACTTGGGAAGGTGAGAGAATGTCAGAGGATGACTTGCCTGAATGGTACAGAAAAAGAAAGAGGCGCTCGCCATTTTTTGGAAACTGGTTCTTCGGAGACGTAGATGAGATGATGAAGGATATGGAGGAGATGATGGAGCGAGAGTTCAGCCAATTCAAAACCCGCATCCCAGAAGACCTGAAGCGGGAACGCAAGCTTCCTGACGGCTCAACAAGTGCGGAGTGGGGACCCTTCGTTTACGGGTACAGCATGACCATTGGACCAGATGGAAAACCGAAAATAAGGGAATTCGGCAACGTCAAACCTTCAAGTGACCCCGAGAAATGTGGCATCAACAAACCATGCCTAGACGTGAAAGAAGAAAGGGAACCGCTTGTAGACGTAATGGACACAAACGGGGAGATAAAAGTCATAGTGGAATTGCCTGGCGTCGCAAAAGAAGACATCAAACTGCATGGAACAGAAGACAAGTTAACCATCTCTGTCGAGACTCCGAACCGTAAATACTTCAAAGAAATGGAGATGCCGGCAAAAATTGACCCAAAGAAAGCTAAAAGCTCATACAAGAATGGCGTGCTAGAGGTCACAGTATCCAAAATCGGAGAGAAAAAGAAGCCCAGCGGAGAGCAGATAGAAATCGAGTGACCCGAAAATCGGTTTTGACCTCGCTGCTGAAACGCAAACGCTTCTCCCATAAGTCCACAGCAATCGGAAGGAAAGATAAACGGTGAAAGTGCCCAAAGAAATCAAGGTGCTCGAAAAAGTCTGCGAGGAAGCGAGAGACAAGGGAGAGTTAACGGCGGACCACGTAACCCAGCTTTCAGAGGCGTTTGGTTCACAGTTCACTAAAGCATGGGACACAGTGAAGGAGAAGAGGGTTAAAAAGTATGTTTTCAGTCCCAGCGGCAGGGTTGTCTGGATAGTTGTGGGCAGAGAAAGGGAATACCAGATTATGCCAGCCGCGGGGTTCTGTTCCTGCGACGACTTCTATTTTCGAGTGATGGACAGGGAAGCGCACATCTGCTATCATCTTATCGCCCAGAAATTGGCTGATGCTTTAGAGGAGTATGACATGGTTGAGGGGGAGGACAGGCTCTACGATTGCCTCATGGAAGAGTGGAAAAAGGTTACAGCTTAAATATGGCACATTCAAATAATAGGCAAAGGAGAGATATGTGACATGGACAGCTACTTCGGCACTATAATCCTCGTTTTAACAGTTTTGATTTTCATAGCTTTGGTTCTAGGCTTCCTGTATCTGGTTTACGGCAAAGAAGATGAAGGCGTCGAAGAAGAATAGTTTTCTCTTCAACGCACCCCAAGTTTTGGGGCATAAGGAAGGTTAACAAAAGAACAATTAAGGCAGCAGACAATATATTCGACCCTGAAGCAAGCGGCTCAGCAGGCAAACCTGTGAGCCAAAAGAACTCGGCACCACAAGTTCAACATGTAAGAGGAACCAAAACAAATGAGCAAAACGAGCTTAGAGGAAATCGTTAACCGAATAATGTCATCCCGTTCCGACCTTAACCGCAAAAAAATCTTGGAACTAATTGAACAGAAAAAGAAGGGAACAGGAGATTTTTTGACCGATGAAACTGCGGCGCGGATTGCCGCTTCAGAGTTGGGGGTTGAAATCGTTAAAAAGCCTCTTCGGCTCAAAATCCAGATTCGGGACCTTGTTTCGGGACTAAATGACGTAACTGTAGCAGGGCAAGTGAAGGCGGTTTATCCCACCAAAACCTTCAAGCGCCGAGACTGGACAGAAGGAAAACTTGCCAGCCTTGTCGTTTCCGATGAGAGCGGAACGTTGAGGGCGGTTCTGTGGGATGAGAAGGTGGAGCTGGTTGAGGGCGGAAAGATTCAGCGGGGACAAACGGTTAGAATCTCGCATGGATACGTGCGTGAGGGGCTGGATGGAAAGCCGGAAGTGCATTTGGGGCAGCGGGGAAACCTAAAGGTAATAGAACAGCCGGAAAAGTAGCCTTATGCGGAATGTTCTTTTTCGACTTCTTTGATGGCGTCTCCGATTATTTCTAGGCTGGCGTCCACCAGTTCTCTGGTTATGGTTAAAGGCGGAATCAGTCTGAGGGTGGAAGCGCCGCAGGTTATGATGGCTACTCCCCGTCTCCAGCATCGGAGCATAACTTCTCTAGCCTGGTCTGCTCCAGCTTTTTTGGTTTCTTTGTCTTCCACAAACTCAACGCCAATCATCAGCCCCTTGCCTCGAACGTCACCCACGATTTCCTGTTCCTGCTTCAGGTCTCTCAGCCACTTCATGATGTAGCTGCCCTGCTTCTCAGCGTTCTCAAGAAGCTTTTCCTCCCTAATCACATCGATAACATTCACAGCTGCTGCACAGGCTAACGGGTTTCCTCCAAAAGTGCTGGCGTGTGAACCAGTCTCCCAGTCCATCAGCCGGGCTCTAGCCACGGTGGCGCTTAGGGGCAAGCCTGAGGCTAAGGATTTTGCTGCACAAACTATGTCAGGCTCTGTTTTCCAATGCTCGATGGCAAACCATTTTCCTGTTCTTCCCATGCCCGATTGGATTTCGTCGGCAATCAGCATTAAGCCGTACTTGTCTGCCAGTTTTTTGAGACGCTGGAAGTATTCGGGTGGGGGAACCACGTATCCGCCTTCGCCTTGGATAGGCTCGAATATGAAGCCTGCAACCTCTTCTGGGGGCACGTATTTCTGCAGAACCTGCTCGTCTATGAAGTCTATGCACCTGTAGCCGCATTCGGGATAGGACAAGCCGAAGGGACAGCGGTAACAGTATGGGTAGGGCACATGGGTTATTCCTGGAAGCAGCGGAAAGTAGTGCCGTTTTTGGATTGGCTTGCTGGCGGTAAGGGTTGTGGCTCCGCATGTTCTGCCATGAAAAGCTCCGATGAAGGCGATGAACTGGTGCCGTCGGGTGTGCCATTTGGCGAGTTTGATGGCTGTTTCTATGGCTTCTGCGCCGCTGTTTGCGAAGTGTACCCTCTTCTTGAAGGCGCCGGGGGTGATTTGGAACAGTTTTTCTGCTAGATTCACGGTTTGCTCATAATAGAAGTCGGTGTTGGCGTAGTGAAGAAACTTGTCGCATTGGCTTTTTATCGCCTTGACCACTTTGGGGTGACGGTGCCCCACGTTTAGGCATGCCACTCCAGCGTTGAAGTCGATGTACTCGTTTCCGTCCACATCCTTCACTATGCAGTTGTTTCCAGAGTCTATCACAAGCGGGTAATAGCGAGTGTACGACTGCGAAATCGTATCCGAGTCTCTTTTAACCAGCGCTCTAGCCTTTGGACCTGGAGGGCGAACAACAATTTTAGGGTAGTCAGGCAATCACTTCACCAACAACAACCCATTAAAGCGCACTGTTTTTATAGATATCTGAGTCCCTGAAGCAATCTTGCAATAACAGGGAATAATAGAAAGATTCACGCAAAGAAGTGAATTCGGGGAGTCTACTCTTCTTCTTGTGGTTGTTTGGGTTCGGCTTTGGTGATGGTTATTTCCATTGTGGAGATGTTTGATTTCTGTCCGCCTTCAACTCTAACCAGCTCTTCAGTGCTTATAGCGATGTTTTGTATTTCCAAGTCTTTGATAAAGGCGCGACGCAGCAGCTCCACAGTGTCAACTGCCCTGCAGATCGCTCTTCCCCTTGCCTTAACAGTCACCTGTTTTTCGTTGCTATTGAAGAAAGTTATACAAGCGGTTACATAGTTCATCACTGGTTTTCTGCCGATTAGAACAGTGTTCTCTGTTTGGGGTATACCTTCACGTTTTGTTTCTTTCTTAGCCAAAGCTCATTCCCTCATATTTCATTAAATAACATCCATTATGGATTAAACTCTATGTTGCCAGTATAGCCTCTTATATTTTTTCACACAAACCTCCTTCAGAAGCATTTTCCCTAAATCTTTAAGAATGGCGAGAACGTGTATGTCTCTAATTCACTTGATTACGTGAGATGCTGTTTGGAGGAACTTTGTTGACCCTCAAAGAGTTTAGATGGCACGGACGAGGCGGTCAAGGAGCATGGACGGCAAGCGAGCTTCTGGCGCGGGCTGCAATCCACGAAGGAAAATACATCCAATCCTTTCCAGAATTCGGTCCTGAAAGGATGGGAGCACCAGTAAAAGCCTACACGCGAATCAGCGACGAACCGATAAACCTGCATTGCGCAGTCTACAACCCAGACCTTTCAATAGTTATGGATCCAACCCTTATGGCAACCGTTCCAGTAGCAGCTGGGTTAGGAAAAAAAGGAATTCTCATAATAAACACGACCAAAGAACCCAAAAAACTGAAGGAAGAACTGGAAATGGCGGAGGGGTCAGTTTGGACAGTTCCCGCCACTGAAATAGCCATGAGGATTCTTGGAAGATTAATCACAAACACAGCCATGCTGGGGGCAGTTGCCCGTGCAACAGAGATAGTTAAAATGGAAAACATAGAGCAAGCCTTGAAAGAGCGGTTTCCGGGTCCATTAGCAGAAAAAAACATGGGAGTAATAAAAGAAGCTTACAAGGAGGCAAAACCTGAATGAGCACACAAAAAAAGGGATGGAAGGAGATTCCCCTTGCTGGCGCATGCTGGATGTCTAGCACAGAATACAAAACCGGGGATTGGCGAAGCTACAAGCCAGTCTGGAACGCGGATAAATGCACCCGATGCATGTTCTGTCACATATACTGCCCAGAAGGCGCCATAAAACATGACCCAGAAACAGACAAGATGGTTTTCGATTTTGACTTCTGCAAGGGATGCGGAATATGCGCCAACGAATGCCCCGCAGACGCCATAGAAATGGTTCTGGAAGGGAAGGAGTGAACAGAAAATGGCTAAAGTTGAACAGAAAACTGTGCCCCTAAGCGGAGACAACGCAGTCGCCTACGCGGTTAAACAATGCGACGTGGATGTGGTGGCTGCGTACCCAATCACGCCACAAACCATAATCGTAGAAAAATTCAGCGAATACGTCGCAAACGGCGAAGTAGACACAGAATTCGTTTGTGTAGAATCAGAACACACAGCAATGACATGCTGCATAACAGCGTCTGCAACAGGCGCCCGAACATTCACTGCAACAGCGTCTGCTGGTTTGGCTTTGATGCATGAGATGCTTGGGGTTGCTTCTGGCTGCAGAACCCCAGTTGTCATGTCGGTTGTGAACAGGGCGCTGTCTGCTCCAATCAACATTCACTGTGACCACTCGGATGCCATGTGTGAGAGGGACATCGGATGGCTACAGCTCTATGCAGAAAACAGCCAAGAAGCCTACGACTCGATAATTCAGGCATTCAGGATAGCTGAGAACTTGGAGGTGATACTTCCCACAATGGTTGGCTTGGACGGCTTCGTTTTAAGTCACACACTAGAAAACGTGAGTGTTCTTCCAGACGAAGCTGTGAAAAAGTTCGTGGGAATACGGCAGGTTCCGAGGGTAATTAATCATGAGGGCAAGCTGGTTCCTTTCAAGCTTGATCCAGCAAACCCTTTGACGATTGGACCGCTCGACCTCCAAGACTACTACTTCGAGCATAAGAGGCAGCAGGAAGAATCCATGAGAAAAGCGTTGGACGTTATCAAGCGGGTTCACGACGATTACGCTGAACTGAGTGGACGCAGCTACGGAAACGGCTTAGTCGAAGCATACAGGCTTGACGACGCAGAAATAGTAACAATCTGCATGGGCTCAACAGCGGGCACAGTGAAAACTGTTGTAGATGAACTGCGAGAAAACGGAGTTAAAGCTGGGCTACTCAAAATAAGGGCTTTCAGACCCTTACCAATAGAAGACATCGTCAGCAACCTCACAGGCAAGAAAGCAGTTGCGGTGATGGACAGGGCATGCAGTTTCGGCGGAAACGGGGGACCACTGTTCCACGAAATCCGCCACACAGTTTACGACCTGCCGGACAGACCGAAACTGGTGAACTACATCTATGGTCTAGGGGGAAGAGACATCACGCCAGACATGATAGACGGCATCTACAAGGAACTCCAGAAGATAGCGGAAACAGGAGAAATCAAAAACAAGATTCAGTTCATGGGATTAAGGGAGTAGGATGGTGAACAAGTTGTCAGAATGGAAATTCACAAGCAAAGAATTCGCTCAAACACCTGAAAAGTTTTTGTCTGGACACAGAGCCTGCGCAGGATGCGGTCCAGCAATAGCGCTTCGTTTGGTGATGAAGGCTGCAAGAGGACCAATCATAGCCACCAACTCCACGGGCTGCATGGAGGTAGTCTCAACAATCTACCCGTACACAGCCTGGAAGATACCGTGGATACACACAGCATTCGAAACCGCAGCAGCCAACGCGGCTGGAATAGAGTCTGCACTGAAGATTCTAAGAAAGAAGGGGCGAATAAAAGATGAACACGTGGACGTTGTCGCCTTTTCAGGAGACGGCGGAACCTTCGACATAGGCTTCCAGGGCTTGTCCGGCGCAGTTGAGAGAGGACACGACTTCCTCTACGTGCTCTACGACAACGAAGCCTACATGAACACGGGAATACAGCGAAGCGGAGGCACACCACATGGAGCATGGACAACAACTTCGCCAGCAGGGAAAGTTATCCCAGGAAAAGCGGAGTACAAGAAGCCCATAGCAGACATAATGGTCGCCCACAACATGCCCTACGTCGCCACAGCCAGCATATCACACTGGAAAGACCTTGTAGTGAAAGCCAGAAAAGGAATGGAAGTAAACGGACCAGCCTTTATGCACACCTTTGCGCCATGCCCAAGAGGATGGAGAAGCAAAACAGAAAAGTCCGTTGAAATCGCCCGCCTAGCAGTTGAAACATGTGTCTTCCCGCTTTGGGAGGCTGAATACGGCGAATACAAGCTTTCGACACCAAGCAAGGTGATAGCGCTGAAGCCGGAGAGAAAGAAGCCGGTGGATGTGTACCTGAAGACGCAAGGAAGATTCAAGCATCTATTCAAGCCAGAAAACAAAAAAGTTCTGGAGGACATCCAGAAAGAAGTTGACCGCCGCTGGCAAAAACTGCTGAAAGACTGCAAGACCGACTGAACATTGAAATGAACTGAATGAGAAAGACGCGACAGTTTAGTCTCGTCTTGGCTCTTTCGGTCAAAACTGTTTCCGGGTTTTTTATCCGCCGGGGGTTCCGTGGAATGGAACGTTTTCCCACATGACGTCCCACCATTCGTCGTCTGTTATGGTTTCGCCTTTAACCAGAATCTCTAAGACCTTCTGTAGTAGGGCGTGATGCCTCTTCTCATCTGATAGGATTGCATTCAGGAGAAGCTTGACCTTCTTGTTCTGGATGGATGGAATGGCTTTTTTGAGTGTTTCTATAATCTCCGCCTCTAACCGTACATGCTTCTTAACAAGCTCTCTCTGCTTGTTAAGATTACCTTCCGTCAACGCCGGAGGAACACTGGTTAAAAGGTTAATCGCAGAGGCATACATTTCCGCGTGCTTCATGGAATCTAACGAAATTCCTTTCAGAACCCCCTTAACAGCCGGATTCTCGATTTCAGTTAACCCCTCTTTCACGGATTCGACAATGGTTTGCTCAACTTTGATTTGTTTCTTGAAAAGATTAACTAACTCATCCGTTGAACTCAAAACATGCACCCACCATTCAAGAAGAGCGGCAAGAAGAATAAGGGTTTCGGAATTGATGAGCGGACAGCTAGAGGAGGAAAAGCAGAACCAAGG